>OQWM01003458.1_pt1 | contig 10530 bp, 8 predicted proteins | sample 1691531 | NCBI WGS metagenome assembly OQWM01 (sample SAMN03418257, study PRJEB22391) | human gut metagenome | biome: human-gut; feature: organic feature; material: feces | host: Homo sapiens | place: Tanzania | collected 2013-01 | reverse complement strand
TAAAATCCCTTGGCCAGTAATGGCTGTGCGGGTTCGAGTCCCGCTCGCGGCACATTTTAACAATCATTGTTAGTATTATAATATAGCACAATTAAACCTTTATTTAATATGCAAAAAAATGTAGTCTTATTCCTCTCAGCAGCAGCGTTGATTGCGCTGTCATCTTGCTCTTCTAAGTTGGGAGCTTTGTCTGCTGACAATTTCAATGTCGTACCTAACCCTCTTGAAAGCGAAGCTGGAAAGGTACCAACAACAATCAACGGTAAGTTCCCTGAGAAATACATGAAGAAGAAAGCCGTTGTTACTGTTACTCCTGAGCTGCGCTATGGCGACGGACAGACAGCAAAGGGTCAGAGCGCTACTTTCCAAGGTGAGAAAGTGGCTGGAAACGACCAGACAATACAATATAAAGTTGGTGGCAACTACACAATGAAGTCTAACTTCAACTACGTTCCTGAAATGCAGAAGAGCGACCTCTACCTTACTTTCGAGGCTTTCGTAGGCAAGAAGAAGGTTGAAGTTCCTGCCGTTAAGGTTGCAACTGGCGTTATCTCTACATCAGAACTCTACAAGAAGACTCTCGCCGGAGACGGAGCATGCATCGCACCAGACTCTTTCGAAAGAGTGAAGACTCAGAAGCAGGAGGCTCAGATCAAGTTCCTCATCAACCAGGCTAACCTGCGCAAGAGCGAGATGAAGAACAACTCCGTTAAGGAGTTCGTTGAGATGCTCAAGAAGATCAACCGCGACAAAGAGGGCTTGAACATCAAAGACGTTGAGGTTCTGGCATACGCTTCTCCTGATGGAGGTCTCAAGTTCAACGACAAGCTGGCTAACCAGCGTCAGAACGTTTCTGAGAAATATGTAAAGAATACTCTTAAGAGCACTAAGGTTGACACCGACGTGACAGCAAAATATACTGCACAGGACTGGGAAGGCTTCCAGAAGCTCGTTGCTGCTTCTAACCTTCAGGACAAGGACGTTATCCTCCGCGTACTCTCTATGTACCAGGATCCAGAAGAGCGTGAGACACAGATCCGCAACATGTCTGCTGGCTTCCGCGAACTCGCTGACGGCATTCTTCCTGAACTCCGTCGTTCTCGTCTCATCATCAACTATGAGACAATCGGACGTAGCGACGACCAGATCAAGGAGCAGTACACAACAGATGCAAGCAAACTGAGCGCTGACGAGTTGCTCTATGCTGCAGCTCTTGAGGACAATGCAGAGAAGAAAGAGGATATCTACAAGAAGACCGCTGAGCTTTATCCAAACGACAGCCGCGCATTCAACAATATCGCTGCTCTCGAATTTGCAAAGGGCAACAACGATGCTGCACAGAACTATCTGAGCAAGGCTCTCGCTGTTGACGGCAACACAGCAGAGGCTAATGCCAACAAGGGCCTCATCGCTCTCTTGAACGGCAACGCTGCTGAAGCACAGACCCTCATCGCAAAGGCTAACGGTGCTAACGACCTTAACAAGGCTGTCGGCGCTCTCAACATCGCCAACGGCAAATATGCTCAGGCTGAAGAGGCTATGAAGGGCATTAACAGCAACACTGCTGCTCTTGCACAGATTCTGAACAAGAACTATGCTGGCGCACAGACAACATTGAACAACATCAAGAACAAGAATGGTCTTACAGATTATCTGTATGCTATCATCAATGCTCGTCAGGGCAACAGCAGCGCAGCTTCTTCTTACCTGAAGAGCGCTGTACAGAAAGATCCAAGTCTGGCATCATACGCTGCCAACGATCTTGAGTTCTTGAACGTTAACAAGTAATTTCTTTTAAACGTTTACTTTTTGGAGAGGGCAGGTCGTATATTCTATGACTATGTCCTCTCCTTTTTATTATATATTATAAATAGGTGTACTTGACAATCTCTGAGGTCAACCCGTACAATCGTTTTACTTATATAGTTCATGAAGCAAATCATTTTATTTCTTGCTCTTGCCCTGACACTGGTTTCCTGCGGCACACGCAAAGGATATTTCAGTATAGAAGGAAGGTTTCTGAATCTTAACCAAGGTGAGTTCTATGTCTACAGCACCGATGGTCTTATAAACGGCATTGACACCATCAAGGTGAACGGAGGTAGATTTGCCCGCGAAATACCTTGCACAAGGCGAGGTACGCTCATCCTGGTATTCCCTAATTTCTCCGAACAGCCTATCTTTGCCGAGCCAGGAGAAGGTGTGGACATTAAAGCAGACGCTTCGCATCTGAAACAAATGGAAGTGACGGGTACCGACGACAATAAACTGATGACCGCCTTCAGACAAGCCACAGCAATGGCTTCTCCCCCAGAAACCGTTTCAAGAGCAGAGCATTTCATCCGCGACAATGCCGGTTCTCCCGTCGCCATATACCTCTTGCGCAAATATTTCATAAAGAACGACGCTTCGGCTGACTTAAAGAAAGCCAAGGAGCTACTGGAAATTATTGCGAAAGAGCAGCCGCAGAACGGTAACGTAACAAGACTGAAGAACAATCTGAATATTCTCAGCAATGCCAACGTGGGTAGCAGACTGCCACGGATCAAGGCTACAGACATTGCAGGAAACACCATAACAGAGGGAAACTTCAAGGGAAAGACAAGCATTATCTTCACTTGGGCAACATGGAGCTATGACAGCGAGAACATGAAGCGACGCATCAACAGCCTCATCCAACAAGCCAACGGCAACTACTCTGCTCTTGGCGTTAACGTAGATGCAAGCAAAAAGACCTGTGAAGACGCTGTCAAAAGGGACAATATCCATTTCCCGAACATCTCTGACGGTATGCTCTTCGACAGCAAGCTGATGGCTACTCTCGGTCTGCATGCCGTTCCGGAGAACATCATAATAGATACAAAAGGTAAGATTATTGCAAAGAACGTGGCAATAGATGACCTCGAGAAATATATAAAATAAACGCATTACAACATCTAATACACTAAAGCATGCTTGTCAAGACATACAGTGCAGCAGTAAACGGCTTGGAGGTTACTACCGTTACGGTAGAGATAAGCCTGATGAGAGGTGTGATGTTTCACCTCTCCGGACTGGCTGATGCTGCTGTAAAAGAGAGCCACGACAGAATCGTTGCCGCTCTTCAGAACAACGGATACAAGTTTCCCGTAGCCGACATCACCGTCAATATGGCTCCTGCCGACCTCCGCAAAGAAGGCAGTGGCTACGACCTTCCACTTGCCATAGGCATTCTTGCGGCAATGGAAAAGGTGGATGCCGGGATTCTCGATAAATATATGCTCGTGGGAGAGCTCGGTCTCGATGGCAGACTACAGCCTGTCAGAGGTGCGTTGCCAATAGCAATCAGAGCAAGAAAAGAGAAATTCAAAGGACTTATCGTTCCGAAACAGAACATAAGAGAGGCTGCCGTAGTCAATAATCTCGATGTGTACGGCATGGACTGTCTGGCTGACGTCGTAGCCTTCCTTAACGGCACCATGCAGTTTGAACCTACGAGAATAGATACAAGACGCGAGTTCTACGAACACCAGTCAAGCTTTGAACTTGACTTCGCCGACGTGCGAGGACAAGAAACCGTGAAGCGTGCCATGGAGGTGGCTGCAGCAGGTGGCCATAATATGATAATGATCGGTCCTCCAGGAAGCGGAAAGTCGATGATGGCAAAGCGTCTGCCGTCCATCCTCCCTCCCCTATCACTTGCTGAAAGTCTTGAAACCACACAGATCCACTCTGTGGCAGGAAAGCTTGGAAAGGGGATGTCGCTGATTTCGCAAAGACCGTTCCGCTCCCCTCATCATACCATTTCACAGGTTGCCCTCGTAGGCGGAGGACTGAACCCACAACCGGGAGAAATCTCCCTTGCTCACAATGGAGTATTGTTTGCCGACGAGCTTCCAGAATTCAACAAAGCCACATTGGAGGTGCTTCGCCAACCGCTCGAAGACCGTAAGATAACTATATCCAGAGCAAAATATACAATCGAATATCCATGCTCCTTCATGTTTGTCGCAAGCATGAACCCCTGTCCTTGCGGATACTTCAACGACCCCACACACCACTGCGTATGCACCCCCGGACAGATTCAGCGCTATATGAACAAAATCAGCGGTCCGCTACTTGACCGTATCGACATACAGTGCGAGATTACCCCTGTTCCTTTCAAAGACATCTCCAAAGCCCAACCCGGAGAACCAAGTTCCGTTATCCGCGAAAGAGTCATCAAGGCACGCCTTATCCAAGAAGAGCGTTTCAAGGATGTGAAAGGCATACACTGCAATGCCATGATGACAGAAAGGATGATACATCAGTATGCCGAACCCGACGAGGCTGGCATCAACCTTTTGCGCATGGCGATGGAACGCCTTAATCTCTCGGCACGTGCCTACAACCGAATACTGAAAGTAGCACGCACCATAGCAGACCTCGAAGGCAGTGAGAAAGTCTGTCCCGAACATCTTGCGGAAGCCATCAACTATCGCAACCTCGACCGCAGCGACTGGGCTGAGAGAGGTCTGTGATTGTTGTCCACATTTCTGTTCGTACGACAAAACTCATATAACAATCAAAACAAATAATCAACAACAGTTCAACGATTAGAAATGTGCATTAAACATCAATAATAAGTGTATATTTGTCACGCATTTATGCATTTTTTGCCTCTTAAAGTATCAAATAAGCAAGAAAAAGAAGCACAAACTTCATTTTTCTTGCTTTTTATTTGCTAATAAATAATATTAAACCTATTTTTGCAGCAAAGTATATACGTAGAATTAAACTATTATGAAACTCATGAGAAAAAATTGTTTCTTAAAGAGAAGCGGAATGAGCAAGGGATTGTTCATTTTGGCAATGTTGCTATTCGCAGCAGTGGAAAGTGTAAATGCTCAGCTTCCATCATTCAAGCTGAAGACCATTGAGGGCAAAACTATTGATACTCAAACCCTCAGCAACGATGGAAAACCATTCATCATCGACTTCTTCGCAACATGGTGCAAGCCATGCAACCGCGAGTTAAGCGCAATCAGCGAAGTATATGACGAATGGCAGAAAGAGACAGGTGTAAAACTCTATGCCGTATCTATCGACAAGGCACAGAATGCCAACAAGGTTAAGCCTCTTGTCAATCAGCACGGTTGGGAATATGAGGTTATCCTCGACCCTAACAGCGAATTCCGCAAATCATTCGGTGGAGAGATGATTCCATTCGTCGTTATCTGCGATGGAGATGGAAAAGTAGTCTATAAGCACAACGGCTACACCGAAGGTGCAGAGCAGGAGCTTATCGAAAAGGTAAGAGAACTGGTCAAGAAATAACTAAAAGCCATCAAGCCATGTGCCGGCAACAGCATTGCCACGGCACACGGCTTTTTATACTTCATAACCTAAAAATAATTTGATGAAAACAAGACTTTTCTTCTCCGTCGCTGCTGCTCTTGCCACAGCAAGCATGCAGGCTCAGGAGAACAATGACGACGATAAGTTTGTTGTCAGCGGTAGCATCCAGAGCGATGTCATCATACCACAAGAGGACAAGAAAATTGGAACTGACAAGTACAACGAGTGGGCTTTGACAAATACATACGCTGACATTGCAGCGCGCAGCAATCACTTCGACGCCGGACTACGCTTTGAATTTACAAAGCACCCAATGCCTGGATACGCTGAAACGGAACCGGGCTTTAAAGGTTGGGGTGTACCTAACTTCTACCTGAAAACACATTTCGACAATTGGGATCTTACACTCGGTACATTCTACGAGCAGTTTGGCTCAGGCTTCATCCTCCGTACATACGAGGAGCGCAGCCTCGGTATCGACAACTCCCTTCTCGGAGGCAGACTCGTTCTGCGTCCTGCAAAGGGTGTGCAGGTTAAGGCTCTTGCCGGCAAGCAGCGCCACTATTGGAAATGGAACGACGCTTGGGTAAGCGGTGGTGACCTTGAACTGAGCATTGACCAGTGGTTTAAAGGCATGCAGGAGCACAACACATACCTCACCCTCGGCGGCTCGTGGGTAAACAAATATGAGTCGGCAAAAGACGAAGACGTTATGGTTGACCCTACACACAAGTTGAACTTGCCATCAAACGTTAATGCCTTCGACATACGTACCAACCTGCAGGCTGGCGACTTCAGCGTACTTGCAGAATACGCATGGAAGACTGACGACCCTACATACGACAGAAACTATCCTTACATATACCGTAAAGGAACAGTGGCTATGCTCTCCACATCTTATTCAAAGAACGGACTGAGCCTCTTGCTGCAGGCTAAGAGAAGCGACAACATGACTTTCCGCAGCGACAGAAGTGTCATCGGCAATTCATCTTATCTGAACAACCTGCCGGCTTTCACCACCGACCAGACTTACGCTCTTGCTGCACTCTATCCTTATGCCACACAGCCTAACGGCGAATGGGCATACCAGGCTGAGTTCGGATACAGATTCAAGCGCAACACTTTCCTTGGTGGAAAATACGGAACCAACTTCAAGGTCAACTTCTCCCACATCCATGCCATCGACCGCAACGACCATAAGGTTGACGGTAACAGCAAGGGAACAAGTGGCTACGGCTCATCGTTCTGGAAATGGGGCGACCAGACCTACTATCAGGACTTGAACGTGCATCTTGACAAGAAGTTCTCACGCTCTTTCACTCTGAACCTCATGTACATGAACCAGTTCTACAACAAGACAACTGTTGAGGGCGAAGGTGGTATGATACATTCTGATGTTTTCGTAGCTGACGCTAAATACCGCTTCAACAACAAGCTTACCCTCCGTGGCGAGGCACAGTATCTTGCAACAGACGAAGACGAGGGCGACTGGATGTTCGGTCTGCTTGAGCTTTCAATACTTCCACACTGGATGATTACCGTTTCTGACATGTACAACAATGGCGAGAGCAAGATCCACTACTATCAGGGACTTGTAACCTTCAACGCAGGAGCTCACCGCCTGCAGGTCGGATACGGAAGAACACGTGCCGGTTATAACTGCTCCGGAGGAGTATGCCGCTTTGTTCCGGCAAGCAAGGGATTCACACTTTCTTATAACTATAATTTCTAAAAGGAAAATGAAAATATCAAAGTTACTATATGGTCTCGTAGCAATTCTGTCGGTTACCTCATTCATGTCATGCACAGAGATTGACGAGAATGACCGTCTTATATATGTAAAGCCGGCAGAAGTAAAGAAGCATGTGCTGATAGAAGACTTTACAGGTCAGCGTTGCGTAAACTGTCCTAACGCTGCCACTATGATAGAGCAATTGCAGGAGCAATACGGTGAGGACAACATCATAGCCGTCGGCATCTATGGAGGTGACTTCGGATATACCACCGTTGCCCAGGGGCACACTCCATTGTCGTTGACAACGGAGGTAGGAAACTCATACTACACCAAATGGGGTGTCAAGGCACAGCCAAGCGGAATGGTAGACCGTTTCGGCGGTATACAGAAGAACCTCGCTTACTGGGCAGCCTTTACTAACGGACGCATCAATATGGAGCCGACAGTAATGATTACTCCTACAACGAACTATGACGAAGCGACAAGAACTCTCAAAGTAAATGTCAACGTAGCTGGATTGAAGACTCTCAGCGGAGCAAAGCTTCAGGTATGGCTCATCGAGGACAACATCAAGGATATGCAGTATATGCCTAACGGCAGCGAAAACAACGAGTATATCCACAAGCATGTCTTCCGTGCCTCTATCAACGACAAGGACGGCGAGGACATAAACGTTGTCAACGAGCAGACTGTCAACAAGGAATACAGCATCAAGCTCGAGAGCAACTGGAAGCCAGAAAACATGTCTGTTGTAACATTCGTATTCACAGCTGACGGAGTGGAACAGACAGAGAAAACTTCAGTAATCAACAAATAAGTAATAATAAAAACAAAAATGAAAAGAGTATTTATATCAGCAATCGCGGCATTGCTCTGCATCGGAGCATCCGCACAGTCAGATCTGACAACATTACAAGTTATAGACAAAGACGGCAATGTTGTTGCAGACGGAGCAACACTGGAATTTTCTGAGACTGAAGGTACGGGTAGTGATCTGATGATTCCAACAGGACTTTCTGTAAAGAACACTACAGGAACAGACCAGGGTGTAGGTATCGACATCAACTTGTCAAAATTAGATAATGGTGAATTTTCATGCTGCTTCCCAGCTAATTGCGCCAATGTAAAAGAAACCGGAGAATACATAGACTTTAATGCCGCTGGAATAATAGAGGCAAATGAAACAAAAGAGATTCTGACCGAATGGATACCACAGGCGTATGGCAAATGTACAGCAACACTTCAATTCAAGGTTTACAGCGTTGTTGAAAAGGAACTCTTCGGTGTAAAAATACCAGAGCCAGGTGACTTCAAAGCCTACGCTCAGAAGATAACCGTAAACTTCGAATATAAAGACCCAGCTGGAATCAATGACCTTTCAAGCGACAACAACGCAAAGGTTGTATCTCGCTACAATACAAACGGCACAAGAGTCAGCTCTGACTTTAAGGGACTTGCCATTGAGAAACTCTCAAACGGCAAGACAATCAAACGTATAATTAAATAACTTTTAAATAGAACTATTATGAGAAAAACTTTACTTTCATTAGCAGCTCTTGCTCTCTCTTTGAGCATGAATGCACAGACTGTACGCCCATTCAGCGGACAGGTAGAGAAAAGTAATGTCGCTACACAGCAGCGCGTTATCACACTGTCGCCAAAGAAGGCAGACCTGGCATCAAACCAGCGTCTTGTAGGATACTACACTACTGACGAATTGGCAGAAAACGGTATTGGAATTCCTGGCTATGGAAAGAACTGTAAGGCAGCCATCGACCTTACACCAGAAATGCTTCAGGCATACGACGGTATGAAGGTTGTTGCTATCCGTTTCGGTCTTTGCTACAAGATGAACAAGTCTCGTGTCTTCATTTCTCCTATAAACAATAATGTTATTGGAGAAGATGTTGTTTCCAAGGATGTAGCATCACCTGTAAAGGGTTGGAACACTATCACACTTGATGAGCCATACACAATTTCCCAGGATCAGGAAATATTCGTAGGATTCGACTTCATACAGAATTCAACACCGAAAGGCAACAGTTATACAGAAGACTGTTTCCCTCTTTCTGTAGTGCAGGCTGGTCGTACAGACATGCCAGTACTGATGTTTGCAAATATCCCTGCAAGCGCTGGTGGCAGCGGTGAAGGCTGGTACAGCTTCGGAACAGGCAATGGTAATCTGAGTATCCAGCTTATTGTTGAAGGCGACTTCGCTGACTATTCTGTAACACCGGAAGATTTCGGTAAGATTAGTGCTGCTGTCAACAAAGAGAGCAGACTCACTCTGTCATTTGCTAACGGCAGTAAGGAAGCTGTTAACGACCTCGACTATATCATGACTATCGACGGTGTAGCAGGAGCAGAACAGCACGTTAAGTTAAGCGAAGCTGTAGGCACAGGCGATACAGGTTCATTGTCTCTCACTATTCCTGCACAGGCAGAAGCTGGCAAGAAAGCTTTAAAGGTAGAGATTACAAAGGTAAACGGCAACGCCAATGAAGCTAAAGACAAGGTAGCAGAGGGCGAACTCGGAGTTTCTGCAACACAGTATCCAAGAAATGCTGTTGTTGAAGAGTTCACTACAGAGAAGTGTCCTAACTGTCCTGCAGGTGCAAAGGTTCTGACATCTGCCTTGGCAAAGGTTGACGAGACCCGCACTTTCACAGCTTGCCACCATGCTGGATATTATACAGACTGGTTGACAAAGTCATGGGATTCAGACCTCGTAACTCTGATGTTTGGAGGAACAGGAAGCTCATTCGCTCCTGGAATAATGTTCAACAGAACATGTGACGATCTGCCAAAAGGACAGACTTTATCAGGTAATGTTCTCTCTATCAATGCCTATAGCGCAAGTGCAATTGCAGCATTCATCAACAACGAGCTGAACGGCCTTGCTGACGCAGCCCTTACTGTTGACGTAGCATTGAGCGAGGATGGAAATACAGCAAACGTAACAGTCAATGGCGAATGTAACGAAGCATACGATACGGAGTCAAGCCTTCTGACACTCTACCTCACAGAGGACAACATCAAGGCAAAGAGCCAGAGCGGTGCAAGAGGCACTTACTATCACAACCACGTTATCCGCTATGCTAACTCTTCATGGGGCGAGCAGGTAGAATGGAACAACCAGAAATTCACAAAGACATTCAGCATTCCTCTCACTTCTACATGGGCAAAGGATAAGATGAAGGTCGTAGCTTTCCTCAACAAGCACAACAAGAAGAGCTACAAGGATTGCAAGATTGCCAACTCTAACGGTAGGGATCTTGAAATGTCTTCTGGCATCAATGGTGTAGTAAACGGCAAGCAGCTCACAGAGGTTGCACGCTACACTATCGATGGCGTTAAGCTTACTGCTCCTCAGAAGGGTCTGAACATCGTCAAGATGTCTGACGGCTCAACTATCAAGGTGATGGTTAAGTAATATAGCATTTTAGAATAAAAGACCATATCATCCGGCACGTTACCAA
>OQWM01003449.1_pt1 | contig 10539 bp, 7 predicted proteins | sample 1691531 | NCBI WGS metagenome assembly OQWM01 (sample SAMN03418257, study PRJEB22391) | human gut metagenome | biome: human-gut; feature: organic feature; material: feces | host: Homo sapiens | place: Tanzania | collected 2013-01 | reverse complement strand
AATTTTTCTGTATCTGGTGGTTATGGGCCAACTGCGTGAGATTTTGCGTATGCATGTTATCCGTGGTCTGCTGCTGTATTTTCTCATCGCATCACCCTGGTATTACGCTATGTATACTGTGCATGGCATGGAATTTATCAATACCTTCCTGGGCTTTCACAATATAACGCGCTTTACGACGGCTGAGCATGCCAACCGCGTTACCTTCTGGTATTATTTTCCTGTAATAATCTTAGGCTTGTTCCCATGGACTGGTATGCTGTGGCAGGCTGCCAAGGCGTCTGTCAGCGAAAGCCGTATAGATGATATGCGTAAGCTGCTTTTTTTTCACGTTTGGTGGATTTTCGTGCTGCTGTTCTTTACAATCTGTAAAACGAAGCTTGTATCCTATATTCTGCCATTATTCCCTGCTATGGCGGTAATTATCGGCTGGAATATAGCGAGAATGCAAAGCAGACTGCGTCATAATACAACCTTTTACGGTTGGGCGGCAGGCAGCGGCATTATGTTTATTCTACTTGGCGTGGGTTGGATTATCGGTGCGCAGTATCTGCCGGAGGCTGACTTCAGCCTGGTGATGCTGGGGGTGCTGACCTTGCTTTTGGGTGCGGCGGCAGTTTTCGCTCTGCTGTACTATCGCGATATCGAGCTGGCCTCCTGGCTGCATGTGATGATCGGCGCGGTGACGATGTGTGTTGCCTTTGCTTTTGTGATGCCGGTAATTGCTGACCGCTTCAGTGTAAAAACTATGAGCAGTGTGTATAAGGAGCAATGTGAGCAGCAGACGCCTATTTATGTAGACAAGTTCCTGCGCCCCGGCTTCATGTATTATGCAGGCAAGCCCGGTATCGAAATGATTCCTCAGACCGGTGCCTTGACCGATGCGCTGCGTGACGGAAGCAAAAAATATCTGCTGGTGCGCGGTTTGGAATATCGTCGCGTGCAGAAGGCAGGTCCGTTGCCGAATAATGTGCGTACAGTAAAGGAAATCAGCGATATTTATCTGCTGGAGCAAAATTGAGTATTAATAATTAATTACTAAAATTAAAAAAATTGATTTTTTCTTGTGGTCATGCTATCATCATAATATAAGCTGTCTGTAGCTTTGCAGGCAGTACGACCGACAATCAATCTGGAGGAAGAATTGTTATGGAAGAAGATGACGGTGACGCTGGCGGAAAATCTCATATAATATGCTTATGTAAGGTGTATCTTTATCTTTTGGTGGTAAAGGTATGCCTTTTTTGCTTTAATAGTCTATAAATGACAGAAATGCGAGGTCTTTATGAATTATTATGGAAGCGTTTTGACAATAATTGTTTGTGTTATTTTGTCAGCTTATTTCAGTGCAACGGAAACAGCATTTTCTTCCCTGAATAAAACCAGATTGAGACATCTTGCAGATAATGGTAATACAAAGGCAGAGCTTGCACTTAAACTTGCGGAAAACTATGATAAATTGATTTCTACTATTCTTATCGGCAATAATATTGTTAATATTGCAGTTGCTTCAATCGGTACGCTTTTGTTTGTCGAAATATATGGCGATATTGGCGCAACTATATCAACTGTTGTGGTTACAATAGTTGTCTTGATTTTTGGCGAAATTACTCCTAAAAGTATTGCAAAGGAATCGCCGGAGCGCTTTGCTATATTCAGTGCTTCATTTATCAGTCTTTGGATATGGGTACTCACACCGCTCAACTCTCTTTTTTCATATTGGAAACAGTTGGTATCCGGCATATTTAACACCAGTGATGATGTGAAGATGTCACATGAGGAGTTACTGTTATTTATGGAAGATGTTGAACATGAAGGAAGTATTGATAAAAATGAAGGGGAACTTTTGCGTAATGCTTTAGAATTCAGAGATCAGACTGCAGCAGAAATATTAACTCACAGGATAGAATTGGAAGCTGTTGAGATAAACGAAAGTACTAAAGAAGTTGCCAGGGTTTTCACACAATCCCGTTATTCACGACTATTAGTTTATAAGGATAATATAGATCAGATTGTTGGCGTATTGCACCAAAAGGATTTCTATGTAAATGGTATGATGACAGAAAAAGCAATTGCAGATATTATGACAGAGCCTTTGTTTGTATATCAGCATACAAAAATCCGGGATATATTGAAAATGCTTCAGGTGCGAAAAGCTCATATAGCCATAGTGGTAGATGATTTTGGAGGAACGCTAGGTATAGTTACGATGGAGGATATACTTGAAGAATTGGTGGGAGAAATCTGGGATGAACATGATGAGGTAGAGGAAGCTTTTGTGGAAGTGGAGGCTAATCTTTATCGAGTTGATTGCTCTGTTAGTTTAGATGACTTTGCTGATTTCTTTGATCAAAAAATTGAATCCAACAGTGTTTCTGTAAGTGGTTGGATTATGGAGCAGTTTAACCGTATACCACAAAAAGGTGACTCCTTTGTGTATGATAAACTAGAGGTCACCGTGTCGGAATTAAATGCTTACAGAGTATCTCATGTTACGGTAAAAAAGTTGACAATTTGATTTGTAGGAAGATTGTAGCTTATAAAGCTTAAAATTTGGCATGACTAATAAAATGTAAATTAAAATCTATACTTATGCAAAAACTCCCCATCCGTCTTACCTTGCGGTAAGAAAGATGGGGAGTTGCTTTTTCAGCTTATATAATTCTTTTAGTCTTGACCGGGAACCTTCAGTACAGCGCCGGTAGCAGCGGAGGTAACCAAAGCAGCGTAGCGTGCCAGGTAACCGCTCTTAACCTTCGGCGGCGGGCAAACCCAGTTCTTACGGCGTTCAGCCAGCTCTTCGTCGCTCAGCTTAACGTTCAGGGCACGGTTCGGAATATCAATTTCAATGATATCGCCGTTTTCAATCAGTGCGATATTACCGCCCTCGCGTGCTTCCGGAGAAATGTGACCGATGCAGGCGCCGCGGGTAGCACCGCTGAAACGTCCGTCGGTAAGCAGTGCAACGTCTTTGTCGTGGCCCATGCCTGCCAGTACGGAGGTCGGGTTCAGCATCTCACGCATACCAGGGCCGCCCTTCGGGCCTTCGTAACGGATAACTACAACGTCACCGGAAACAACCTGTTGGGCGCAAATTGCAGCAATAGCTTCGTCCTCGGAATTATAAACCTTAGCCGGACCGCTGAAGACCTTCATGGAAGGATCAACCGCACTTTCCTTGACAACGCTGCATTCCGGAGCGATATTGCCCTTCAGAACAGCGATACCGCCGGTTTTGTTGTACGGATTTTCTACGCTGTGAATAACCTCAGGACGCAGGATTTCCGCATTTTTAATAATCTGGCCGACAGTTTTGCCGCTGACAGTCTGGCAGGATTTTTTAATCAGCTTCAGACGGTCAAGCTCGTGCATTACGGCAGGAATGCCGCCGGCTTCGTTCAAATCAACGATGTGGTGGCTGCCGCCCGGGCTCATCTTAGTGAGGTACGGAGTTTTCTTGGAGATTTTATCGAACAGCTCCAGCGGCAGGTCGATGCCTGCTTCATGAGCGATGGCCGGCAGATGCAGCGCGGTGTTGGAGCTGCCGCCGATGGCCATATCAACAGTAATAGCGTTCTTGAAGGCATTGAGCGTCATAATGTCGCGAGGCAGAACGTTTTCCTCCAGCAGACGCATAACAGCCATGCCTGCGTGCTTAGCCAAAGCAATACGCTTGCCGTTGTAAGCAGCGGGGATAGTGCCGTTGCCAGGCAGGCCCATGCCAAGAACCTCAGTCAGGCAGTTCATGGTATTGGCAGTGAACAGACCGGAGCAGCTGCCGCAGCCGGGGCAGGCACAATGCTCGATTTCTCTGAGCTCTGCTTTATCAATCTGACCGGATTCAAAACGGCCGGCAGCTTCAAATACAGTAGATACGCTGATATCTCTGCCCTGGTAACGACCGGGCAGCATCGGACCGCCGCTGACAACAACGGTCGGGATGTTCAGACGAGCTGCTGCCATCAGCATACCCGGAACAATTTTATCACAGTTCGGAATCAGGATTAAGCCGTCAAACGCATGGCCGTTGGCAACAGCTTCGATGCTGTCGGCAACAAGCTCGCGGCTTGCCAGCGGATATTTCATACCGTCATGGCCCATGGCAATGCCATCACAGATGCCGATAGCCGGGAACTCAATCGGAGTACCGCCTGCTTCCAGCACGCCATACTTGGCTGCCTTGGCGATGGTATCCAGATGCATATGTCCCGGAATGATTTCGTTAGCGGCACAGCAAATGCCGATTAACGGTTTCTTTAATTCTTCTTCAGTATAACCCATTGCATAGAACAGAGAGCGATGGGCTGCGCGGGTTGAACCTTTTTTTACTTGTGTACTGCGCATGTTTCTTTGACCTCTTTCCCTTACTTAAATAGTACTACCGTACTGGCTGCTGATAAAGCACCGTATACATCATCAGGCCGCCTCGACGTACAAGGAGTACGCCATCGATGACCTTTTTCGTCTCTGGCACTTTCTGAGCAGCCAATGCGGTTTAAAATAAAAAACAACAGTCCTGAAGTCTTTCAGGGTACTCATAAAATTTTACAATTTTTATAGCCTGATGTCAAATTTTATGGACAAAAAACTACAATTAAGTGTAAGTTTGCACCTTAAAAACTGCATCATAGTTACATTCTTTACAAACTTAGTAAAGTTTAAAAATAATTCACGATTACTGCGTGGAGAATAGTATATAATAGGCGTGTAAAATTGTTGCGAGGTGATTATCATGAAAACTAAATTAACTGAGCTCTTAGGTATAAAATATCCTGTTATCCAAGGCGGTATGGCGTGGACCAGTGACGCTGTACTGGCTGCGGCAGTTTCCAACGCCGGTGGCGCCGGCATCATCGGCAGCGGCGGCCGTACTGTGGAATGGACACGTGACGAGGTGCGCAAGGCAAAATCTCTGACCGATAAGCCTTTCGGTGTTAACGTTATGCTGATGGCTCCGAACATTGCAGAAATCATTGCTATGCTGTGCGAGGAAAAGGTAGCCTTTGTTACCTTAGGTGCAGGCAACCCGGTACCGCATATTCCTGCTTTTCATGCTGCAGGCATCAAGGTTATTCCTGTAGTGCCTAATGTTAAGCTGGCTAAGCGCATTGAAGCTGCAGGCGCTGACGCTATGGTTATTGAAGGCATGGAGGCTGGCGGTCACATTGGCAAGCAGACTACTATGGCGCTGATGGAGAACGTACTGCCGCAGATTAAATCTGTTCCGGTGCTTGTTGCTGGCGGTATCAGCGATGGTCGTGCGCTGGCTGCAGCTTTGCTGATGGGCGCTGCAGGTGTGCAGATGGGCAGCCGTTTCCTGCTGACCGAGGAATGCCCGGCCAATCCTGCTGCCAAGGAGGCTATTGTTAAGGCAACCGATACTGACAGCGTAGCAACCGGTTATAGCCGTAATCTTGGTGTACGCTGCCTGGCGAATGCTTTTACCGATGCGTATACTGCGCGTGAAATTGCCGGTGCTCCCAAAGAAGAGCTGATGGCTATGGGTACAGGCACCAACCGCAAAGGTATTGTTGAAGGCGATATTGTCAACGGTACTGTTATGTGCGGCCAGAGCCTGAACGTGCTGAATGATATCCTGCCCTGCAAGGATGTTATGGAGCGTATCATTGCTGAAGCCAAAGAGGCTATTGCCAACGTACAGAAAATCGAGCTGTAAAAATTAAAGTAAAAAGCATGCATTGCTTGCTGTGTACCAATAATACTGGATGTCCGGTTGAGATACAAAGTAAAGCGATGCATGCTTTTTTAGTGTGCGCTTATATCTGGTCTGTAATTATTCAGCTTATCTGGTTGCATTCGGGGAAAATGCTGCTTAATCTTTCTATTACCGCGACAATTTTATCTGCTTCGATGGCAGCATAATTGATCACGAGTGTACAGCCGTTATTTTCTTCGGTGTTATGGCTGTAATCGGAATAGAAGGAAAGGCACATATCTGCTGCCAGTGCTGCCTTGCGCACTTCTGCTTCCGTCAGTCTGGTGTTGATATGCAGGACAAAATGTGTACCGGCGTTGCGTTCGGTAATCTGCGAAACAGCAGCCAGCGGCGAGGCGTGGATGGCTGCCAAAATTTTGTGGCGCTGCTCGCGGTAGTAGTTTTTCATTTTGTTGATATGACGTTCAAAATAGCCTTCGGAAATAAAGCGTGCCAACGTGTACTGCTCAAAGCTGGATACGGTGCAGCTGTAAAAGCTCATGGTCTGCTCATAGCGCTCCAAAAGGCGCGGCGGCAGCACCATGTAGCTGATGCGCAATGATGGCACCAGGCTTTTGGAGAAGGTGTTCATATAAATTACACGGCTTTGCGTATCCTGTGCGTACAGCGGCAGGATGAAGCGCCCTGTATAACGGAATTCGCTGTCATAATCATCTTCAATTATATAGCGCTTGCGGATGCGGTTAACCCATTCAAAAAGCTCCAGCCTGCGTGTTACGGGCATGACAATGCCGGTGGGGAAGTGGTTGGCGGGGGAAAGATGCACTACGTCGGCACCGCTTTCCTCCAGCTTGTCGATCATCAGGCCGTTGTCATCAATAGGGATGTACTTCCAGGGATTGCCGAAGCTGGCGGAGATGGAGGCGAATTTTTTATAGCCAGGTTCTTCGATGGCGAAGGTGCAGGCATGGCCGAACATCTGCAGCAGGCGGCCGTAAAGATATTCCGTACCGGCGCCGATGATAATTTGCGAAGGGTCGACCTGCATAGCGCGGTTGTGTGCCAGATAGTTGGCAATAGCCTTGCGCAGCTCGTAGACACCTTTGTAGGGAACGGTTTTGAGCAGTTCTTCGTTGTGCACGGAAAGCGTTTCGCGCATCAGGCGTGTCCAGGTAGCGAGTGGGAAGTTTTGCAGGCTGATGCGGTTAGCCTTGAAGTCGGCAAAGTATTCACGCTCCGCTGCCTCCGGCAGCATCGCTGCTGCAGCCTTGCGGCGCACGCGGTAGCTGCTGACGTCTTCTACGAAGTAGCCTTTCTTTTCGCGCGAGGTGATGTAGCCTTCTACCGCCAGCTGGGCGTAAGCGTTGACCACGGTGATGATGCCCACGCTCAGATGCTGTGCCAGCGTGCGCTTGGAGGGCAGGCGTTCGCCTGCCTGCAGCCTGCCGCTGATGATGTCCTGACGGATGCATTGGTATAAGTAATCATAGAGCGGTGTGCTGCCGCGTTTATCTAAATCATATGTTAACATGAGTGATATTTCTCCTTGGTTCTAAAATATTTTTGCTTTTTGATTCTTTTAATAGAACCATTTTGATTATACAATAGTGACATCACAAAAACAAGTCCCATCACAATGGCGTGAAGGGCAAGAGCCAAATGAGGAGGTTTATCATTATTATGGAAAAAGTAAAATTACAAGCACAATATGGTTTATATATTAACGGACAGTGGCGCGATGCGTCCGACGGCGCAACCTATAATGCAGAAAGTCCTGCCGACGGTAGCCATCTGGCAGTTTGCGCCCAAGGCAGCCGTGAGGATGTAGAGGCAGCCTCCGCAGCAGCCTGGGAAGCCTTCAAAACCTGGAAAAAGACCACTCCGGCACAGCGTGCTGCTTTGCTGAATAAAATTGCTGATATTATTGATGCTAACAAAGAGCATCTGGCAATGGTAGAAAGCATGGATAACGGCAAGCCGATTCGTGAAACCATGAATGTGGATATTCCGATGGCAGCAGAGCATTTCCGTTATTTCGCCGGCTGCATTTTAGCGGAGGAAGGTCAGGCATCCGTACTTAACGAGCAGTTCCTGTCCATCATCCTGCGTGAGCCTATCGGCGTAGTCGGCCAGATTATTCCCTGGAACTTCCCGTTCCTGATGGCAGCGTGGAAGCTGGCGCCGGTACTGGCAGCAGGCGACTGCACTGTGCTGAAGCCTTCTAAGGAAGCAAGCCTTTCCATTCTGGAATTTGCCCGTCTTATTGACGGCGTACTGCCTGCAGGCGTGTTCAATGTTATTACCGGCGCGGGCAGCAAAACCGGTCAATATATGCTGGAGCACAAGAACTTTGCCAAGCTGGCCTTCACCGGCAGTACCGAGGTTGGCCGCAACGTAGGCCTGGCTGCGGCAGAACGCATTATCCCGGCAACATTGGAGCTGGGCGGCAAGAGTGCCAACATTTATTTTGATGACTGCGATTTTGATCAGGCGATTGACGGTGCCCAGCTGGGTATTCTCTTTAACCAAGGCCAGGTTTGCTGCGCAGGCAGCCGTATCTTCGTACAGGATACCATTTATGATAAATTCGTACCGGCTTTAGTCAAAGCCTTCAATAAGGTTAAGGTGGGCCTGCCCTGGCATGATGATACTCAGATGGGTTCTCAGATTAACGAAACCCAGATTAAGAAAATCCTGAGCTATGTGGAAATTGCCAAGCAGGAGGGCGCTACGATTGCCTGCGGCGGTGAACGCTTTACCGAGGGCGAGCTGGCCAAGGGTGCATTTATGAAGCCGACCTTGATTACCAATGTAACCAATGATATGCGTGTGGCGCAGGAGGAAATCTTCGGACCTGTTGCCGTAGTTATCAAATTCCACGATGAGGATGAGGTTGTGGCTATGGCTAATGACAGTGAATACGGCCTCGGCGGTGCTGTCTGGACTAAGGATATCAACAAGGCTATCCGTGTGGCACGCAACGTGGAAACCGGTCGTATGTGGGTGAACACCTATAATCAGATTCCGGAGCATTCTCCCTTCGGCGGCTATAAAACCTCCGGTATCGGTCGTGAAACTCACAAGATGATTTTGAACCACTATACTCAAGTTAAAAATATTATGATTAATCTCAGTTATGCTCCTTCTGGGTTTTATCCTCAGGACTGACGATTAATAAACAGGATTATTCCTGATTAGTTGCGCAAAAAAAGCTCCGGCGGTCGCCGGAGCTTTTTTGCTGGAAGCATTACGCTTATTTATCTAATTTTGCATTATCCAAAAATGCTGTACCGAATTGCGTGTAGTTCATTTCTGCACCGCGCAGGTCAGCGTATTCCAAAACTGCCTTATCTAGCAGCGCCTTATCCAGCTTGCTGTTGTTCAAATTGCTGTGGCCCAGCTTGCTGCTGCGCAGGTCTGCTTCCGTCAGGTCGCTGCGCTGCAGATGGGCACTGTAAAGATTGGCACCATAAAAAATTGCGTTTTTCAGGCTGGCACGACGCAGCCAGCTATAGGGCAGGTTGGCGAAGCTGAAGTCAGCGTAGTCAGCCTGCACGCCGTCCATGGAAGCCTCCTGCGCTTTGACCTGCTGCAGATTAGCGTTCAACAGGTGCGCATCGCGTAGCTGGCAGCGGTTGAGATATGCTCCCTGCAGGCTGGCGTTGGTAAAATCACTGCCGGAGGCATTAGCATAGCGGAAGTTAGCATATGCCAGATTGGCACCGCGCAGACTGGCGTTGGGCAACAGCGCGCTTTGGAAGCAGGCGTCCTGCAGCTTGGCCTTGTCCAGCTTGCTAGCATCAAGGCGTGCTTCCGTAAAATCGGTGTTGGTAAAGTCCCGTCCGGATAAATCCATACCGGATAAATCAGCGCCGGAAAGGTCACCGCCGGGGCAGCTTGCTCCGTTCAGTACTGCATTTAAATCACTGTTGCTGTAAGCAAGGGCTGTGCTGCTTAAGCCGATAGCTAGAATGGTAAGCACAGTCTGGAAAATATTCTTACGCATTTTGGCCTCCTGCATAGCTTGCTGCTTCGTCCAGCAAAAGCTCCAGCTGCTTGGGATCATCCGGCAGACAGTCGATTATCTTCCAGGGTTTGACTTCAGCAAAATCCTCAGGCTTATAGCCGGAGCCTTCCAAAATAATCAGGCAGGGTGCGCCGATGGCATTGGCACAGCGCACGTCATTAGGCGTATCGCCGATGAAAATCAGCTCGTTCGGCTTAGCCTGCTCATTTTGCATATACAGACGGTGGAAGGCGACTTTAGCCAGCATTTCACGATTTTCGCTGATTTCGCCGAAGACACTGTGTTCGTGGTTAAAATATTGGTCCAGACCGAAATGCTGCAGCTTGAGATGGGCGCCGGTGCTAGTGTTGCCGGTGAGCAGGCAGTTGCAGTAACGGCTGTCCGGCTGGCAGAAATATTGCAGTGTTTTCTCTACGTTTTTCAAAACGCGTCCCTTGTGCAGCGGCAGCTGCTTGGGCAGCTCCATATGGTAGCGGATGAGCAGGCCTGCTGCTTCGGCACTGTTGCAGCGTCCGCGCAGACGGGTGACAACACTTTTGATGATATCCGAGTCAGTGTGTCCTGCTAGTGTCTTGTTGAAATCGAAGGCATCCAGAAAATAATAATCCTTGATAACCTTAATCATGGCATCCTTGCCGGCACCACCGGAAAGAATCAGGGTGCCGTCTACATCCCACATTAAATATTTCATGTGTAAAATCTCCTTTGAGTTAAGAAAAAACAGGGGCTGTCCATACAACCCCTGGAAAAGTTTATCTGATAGTCCCGTTTAGATGCCACGGGGCTTGAGCATCATTTTTTTCAGTTGAGCGCCGACGTTTTTGGTAACGTTCTG
>OQWM01003448.1_pt1 | contig 10541 bp, 9 predicted proteins | sample 1691531 | NCBI WGS metagenome assembly OQWM01 (sample SAMN03418257, study PRJEB22391) | human gut metagenome | biome: human-gut; feature: organic feature; material: feces | host: Homo sapiens | place: Tanzania | collected 2013-01 | reverse complement strand
GAAAAAGGTAAAAAGGAGAATAATACAATGATTCCAATCGCACATATAGAAAATGATTTTCCGACCAAATTCGGTATCCCCAGGCAGAGTGGCCGTGTAGGGGCGCTTAAAGCGCGAATCGTATTCGAGCCGGAATATCGCAATGTGGATGCCTGCCGTGGCCTGGAGGAGTTTAGTCATATCTGGCTGATCTGGGAGTTTTCGGAGGCAAAGAGGACAAAGTGGTCACCGACTGTCCGCCCGCCCAGGCTTGGGGGAAATGTGAGAAAAGGAGTTTTTGCCACAAGATCTCCCTTCCGTCCCAATTCCATAGGCTTATCCTGTGTGAAGCTTGAGAAAGTAGCTCTGGATGAGCCGGACAGCCCTGTACTCTATATAGAAGGTGCAGATCTGATGAATGGAACACCGATTTTCGATATTAAACCATATATTCCTTATGCGGATTGCCATCCGGAAGCAACAGGAAGTTTTACCGAATATTCCAAAGATCATCATCTGAATGTGGAATTTCCCCAGGAGCTTCTGGAAAAAATACCAAGGGAAAGCAGAAAGGCTCTGATCGCAGTGCTTGCAGATGATCCCCGCCCGGCTTATCAGAATGATCCGGAACGGTCTTACGGAATGCCTTTTGGAGAGAAGGACATTCATTTTCGTGTGGAGGGAGATATCCTTCGTGTTTATAATGTGACAGATTTTGTAAAAAAACAGCAGGAATCCCCGGCAGATTGTGGAAAATAACCATTTTCGGATATTTCTGTAAGAAAGGCTTGCAAAATTGGCGTTTATTCAATACAATATTAAACAGACTTTATGTTGGTAGAGTGACAAAGACTGATGGGAGATCGGTCTGAAAATATTTAGTGACATATGAGGAGCAGGAAAAATGAAGAAAATTGTTAAATTCGGAGGAAGTTCTCTGGCAAATGCAGAACAGTTTCAGAAAGTAGGGGAGATCATCAGAAGTGATGAGAGCAGACGTTATGTGGTTCCGTCCGCTCCCGGAAAGAGATTTGACGGAGATACAAAGGTTACAGATTTACTTTATAAATGTTATAATACTGCAGTTGAAGGGGAGGATTTCATCCCGATTCTGCAGGAGATCAAGGGAAGATATTATGAGATTATCCGCGGACTGAACCTTGATCTTTCTCTGGAAGATGAATTTGTTCAGATCGAAGCTGATTTCAAGGCACAGGCAGGCACAGATTATGCAGCATCCAGAGGAGAATTTCTCAATGGTAAGGTAATGGCAGCATATCTGGGCTATGAGTTTGTAGATGCAGCAGATGTGATCCGCTTTGATAAGAACGGAAACCTGGATGCGGAGAAGACAGACAGACTTCTGTCCAAAAAGCTGGCAAAATGTGAACATGCCGTTATCCCTGGATTTTATGGCGCTGGTGAAGATGGAAAAGTTAAAACTTTCTCCAGAGGAGGTTCTGATGTAACCGGTTCTCTTGTGGCAAAGGCTATTAAGGCAGACCTCTATGAAAACTGGACAGATGTTTCCGGCTTCCTGGTAACAGACCCACGTATTGTTAAAAATCCGGAAGTGATCGAGAGCATTACATACAGAGAACTCAGAGAGCTTTCTTATATGGGGGCAACTGTTCTTCATGAAGATGCAATCTTCCCGGTTCGTAAAGAGGGAATTCCGATCAATATCAAAAACACAAACAGACCGGAAGACAAGGGTACTTTTATTGTTGAGAGCACATGCAAGAAACCGAAATTTACAATCACAGGTATTGCAGGTAAGAAGGGATTCTGCTCTATTAATATTGAGAAATCCATGATGAACAGTGAGGTTGGTTTCGGACGTAAGGTACTTCAGGTATTCGAAGATCAGGGAATCAGCTTTGAGCATGTTCCATCAGGAATCGATACAATGACTGTATATGTACATCAGGATGAATTCGAAGAGAAAGAGCAGCAGGTAATCGCAGGAATTCATCGCGCAGTACAGCCGGATTTCGTAGAAATGGAATCTGACCTTGCACTGATCGCTGTTGTAGGACGTGGTATGAAATCCACCAGAGGTACAGCAGGAAGAATCTTCTCAGCACTTGCTCATGCAAATGTAAATGTGAAGATGATCGATCAGGGTTCCAGTGAGTTAAATATCATCATCGGTGTGGAAAACAGAGATTTTGAGACTGCAGTAAAGGCAATTTATGATATCTTTGTACTTACTCAGATGTAATTTTGCACATTAGACAATAAACTGGGTCAACAGAAGATAAAGAAATAATGGGTCGCCGGGAAATCTGTACAGAGATTTCCGGCGACTTTTTGAAATTCAGGAGTTTTTATATGATGATGAATCTTGTGTTATAATGAACGGACGATGTTGGGTAACTATTTGATAGCTATTGTTACGCGAGGTGTTTTGATATGGATAAGCCGGTGGTTCGTATTTCCGTCAGAAATCTGGTGGAGTTTATATTAAGAAGCGGGGATCTTGACAACCGGGGAGGATCTTCTGACAGAGAAGCAATGCAAAAGGGCAGCAGACTGCACAGAAAAATACAGGGCAGGATGGGAAGCCATTACAGAGCAGAGGTTTCTCTTAAATATAAAACAGAATATGAAGATGTAAGTATCCAGGTAGAGGGCAGGGCTGACGGAATCTTCACAGAAGATGGACAGTACTGGATCGATGAGATCAAGGGCGTTTTTGCAGATGTCAGTCAGTTGGAGAAGCCTGTGGAGGTTCACCGTGCACAGGCAATGTGTTATGCCTGGATCTACGCACAGGAGCAAAAACCGGAGAAGATCGGAGTGCAGATGACATATGGGAATCTGGACACAGAGGAGCTTAAGTTTTTCAGAGAAGAATATACGCTGGAAGAACTCGGGCTGTGGTACCAGGAACTTCTGGACAGATATCATAAATGGATCGCATACCAGCTTGCATGGAAAAAAGAACGGAATGTGTCCATGAGTAATCTGGAGTTCCCTTTTGAATATCGTGAGGGACAGCGAAAAATCGTATCCGGTGTATATCACACTATATCCACAGAAAGACAGATTTTTATCCAGGCACCTACAGGAGTAGGAAAGACCATGTCCACGATCTTTCCGGCAGTGAGAGCAGTTGGTGCAGGATTAGGGGAAAATATTTTCTATCTTACAGCGAAGACCATTACCAGGACTGTGGCTGAAGAAGCTTTCTCTATATTAAAGGAGCATGGACTGAAATTTAAAGTGATCACTATTACTGCGAAAGAAAAGCTGTGCTTCTGCGATAAAACAGAATGCAATCCTGAGAATTGTCTGTGGGCGAGAGGACATCTGGACAGAGTGAATGATGCTGTTTTTGAACTGTGGACCACGCAGGACAGCTATGACAGGGATACTCTGCTGGAATATGCGAAGAAATGGCAGGTGTGTCCCTTTGAAATGTGCCTGGATCTGGCAGTCTGGGTGGACGCTGTGATCTGTGATTATAATTATGTATTTGATCCCAATGTTTATCTGAAAAGATTTTTCGGGGAGGGTACTTCCGGAGAATACATTTTTCTGATTGATGAGGCTCACAATCTGGTGGACAGAGGAAGGGAAATGTACAGTGCCTATGTGGACAGGGCGGATGTACTGGAGGCGAAGAAGCTGGCTGTTGATTACAGCAAAGGTCTGGTGCGTGCACTGGAAAAAGTGAACAGACAGCTTCGAACTCTGGAAAAAGAGTGTACAGAGTACGAAATCCTGCCAAATCCCGGAGCGGTTTCCCTGGGAATGCTTCAGGTGATGGGGGAGATGGATAAGCTTCTGGAGGAACTTCATGGAAAGGAACTTCCGGAGCAGTTGCTGGAATTTTACTTCTGTGTGAGGGATTTCTTGAATATTGATGAACTTCTGGATGAAAATTATGTGGTTTATACAGAAATGGTAGAAGGAGGAAAGGTGATTCTGCGGCTTTTCTGTGTAAATCCTGCAGCAAATATCAACAGATGTCTGGAAAAGGGAAAAAGTGCGGTTTTCTTTTCTGCGACCCTGCTTCCCATGGATTATTACCGTACACTTTTAAGCACCAGAAAGGATGACTATGGGATTTATGTGACCTCTCCTTTCCGGCAGGAGAACAGGTGTATTCTCACAGGAAGGGATGTGAGCAGCAGGTATACCAGAAGAGGATATGAGGAATATCGCAGGATCGCATCTTACATTGCCAGAACTGTATGGACAAGAAAAGGAAATTATATGGTATTCTTTCCTTCTTATAAATTTATGGAGGATGTTTTGGAGGTGTATGAGAATGAGTTTTCGGCAGAATGGGTTCGCTGTATTTCACAGACATCGGGAATGAATGAGAGGGAGAAAGAGGAATTTCTGGAGGAATTTTCTGCATCAGAGGGAACGTTGGTAGGATTTTGCGTGATGGGCGGGATTTTTTCAGAGGGAATCGATCTGATGGGAGAGAAACTGATCGGAGCGATCATCATAGGGACTGGTCTTCCTCAGATCGGAACAGAAAGAGAGATTCTCAGGCAGTATTATGATAAAAAAGGCGTGAACGGATTTGATTATGCATACAGATATCCGGGGATGAATAAGGTGCTGCAGTCAGCCGGACGTGTGATCAGAACCCAGGAGGACACAGGAATCATACTTCTGCTGGATGAGAGATTTGCAGGGAAAGATTACAGGAATCTGTTTCCTGCTGAATGGTCTGACAGGGGAAACTGTACTTTAAATACTGTGGAAGAACAGTTGGGGAGCTTCTGGAACAGGATCAGAGAAAAGAACTGAGTTGTAATACTGAAATCCTGGTCTTTGCTGGAAAAAAGATAAAAATCTTGATATCCTGAATAAAACAATATATACTTTGCTTACTGTGAATGGGATGTGAAAAGAAACCGTAAAAGGAGTTTTGCATGAGAAAAAATAGACAAACAGCGAAATATTATATTAAAAGTTATATCATAGCCGGAAGTCTGGCCGGAGCCATTTCCATGGCACTGGCTTTGCCGGTTTCTGTTATGGCTGCACAGCAGAGTCTTGCATCTGTCACCGGGCAGGCACAGATTCAGCCCATGGGAGACGGAAGCGGTAAATATATGATGAAGAGTGACGGATTTTACTGTCTGGATGTGAATGGCGCCGGAAGTACCCAGGCGGAGATCCATTATTTTCAGGATTATGAGATAGACGGAACTGTATTTGATGGATATTATTACCATGATGCAGATGGGAAATTCAAAGCCTGCAGTCCTCATATGGAGCATCTGAAAGGTGTTGCAGTGTTTGGGGATAAGACAGATGAGGAAGCTGATACACAGAATGCCCAGGAGGCAGAGAAATTTGACGGATATTACTTTGTGAACAATCTGGGGCGTCTGTCAGCAGCGCCACAGGTAAGATATATTGATAATCTGGCAATAGACGGGATTACTCTGAACGGATATTATTATTTTGATGAAAATGGAAGACTGGTAACCGAGCCAGGGATTCATTCACTTGAGATGGACTGTTATGAGATGAATTTTGCCGGAAGCTATTATTTCGGCGGTGCAAATGGTGCACTGCTTCAGGAAAGTACAGTGACGGATGATGGATTTATTGTGGATGATACGGGAAAGATTGTGAATATGGATGATCTTGGCATGGATAATCTGAAGCCCCAGCTTGAGAAGATGCTGTCCGGATATCAGGGAACCTGGAGTGTTTATGTGAAAGACCTTAATGAAGAAAAAGAAATCCTGATCAATGATACTTCCCTTTATTCTGCAAGCCTGATCAAAGCATTTGTAATGGCAAAGACATATAAGGACATGGAGCAGGTAAAGGCAGATGAGGCAAAGAAATTAAATACTGCAGATACAAAAACTGTAGATGTAAAGTTAAATGACCTGCTGTGGAATATGATCACAGTCAGTGACAATGAATCCTGCAATGAACTGGTGAAGCTTCAGACAGATTCCCTTGATTTCAAAAAAGGTGCGGAGGATATTAACAAATATCTGGAAAAAGAAGGATATAGCGAAACGACTGTACAGCATACTCTCCATCCGGCAGCATCTGCGCAGGAGAGCCTTGGAGGCAGAAACATGACTTCTGTGAAGGATTGCGGTACTTTGCTTGAAAAAATCTACAAGGGGGAATGCGTCAGTAAAGAGGCGTCAGAAGAAATGTTAAATCTTCTGTCAAACCAGGAGAACACCTGGAAAATCCCACAGGGATTGCCGGAAGGGATAAAGTCAGCGAATAAGACCGGAGAGACAGACCAGGATCAGCACGATATCGCAATTGTCTATGGCGAAAAGACAACTTATATCCTATGTGTGATGTCTGAAAACTGCCCGGAGAGTACGGCGGTGACGAACATACAGAATATTTCAAAGATTGTATATAATTATTTGAACCTGTAGCCGCCAGACCTGCGCGGAATGATTGATTTTTATAGGAAAATCATGTATAATACCAACGAACTATGCCTATAGAAAAAAGTTTAACCGAATCAGGCTGTAAAACAACTATTCAATTATGAGCAGATAGTCAGGTGGATGATTTTATCCGCTTGACCGAAGAAAGTCAGGAGGAAGAATTTAAATGCGAGTTGATGCGGACGATTTTGCCCGACCTTGCAGCTGCGGCAGGGAACACCAGATTGCAGTGAAAGAGATTTTGATAGAAGCCGGAGCTGTAGAGAAGCTTGAAGAAGAGATGTCAGAGGGAATGCTCAGAGAGTACATATCTCCGCTGGTCATCTGCGACACCAATACCTATGCGGCAACAGAAGAACTCATGGAGGATATCTATGACAGGTGCCAGGTACTTGTTCTGGATGCAGAGGGACTTCAGGCAGACCGGCATGCAATAAAAATTGTGGAGAACAACATGGAGGAGGACATTGACCTGATCCTTGCAGTAGGAGCAGGCACGATCCATGATATCAGCCGTTATATTGCACACAATTACAAAGTACCTTTCATTTCAGTGCCTACCGCAGCAAGTGGAGATGGATTTGTAACAACAGTAGCAGCGATGACCCTGGATGGAGTAAAGAAGACTGTGCCTTCAGTAGCTCCGATTTGTGTATATGCAGATACAGATATTTTTTCAAAAGCACCACAGCGCCTGACAGCAGCCGGGATTTCAGACCTGATGGCGAAATATATCTGTCTTGCAGACTGGAAGATAGCGAACCTGGTTACCGGAGAGTATTTTTGCCGCGAAACTGTAAAGCTGGAAGAGAAAGCGTTAAAAACTGTAAAATCTTCGATTCAGGATATTACAGAGGGAGAGGAAGATGAGTGTGAACAGCTTATGTACGCCCTGATCCTTTCCGGACTTGCCATGCAGATGATTGGCAATTCCAGACCTGCGTCCTGCGCAGAGCACCATGTCACACATTTATGGGATATGGAAGTGATCAATGGTCCGCTGGATGCACTTCATGGTGAGAAAGTTTCTGTAGCAGCACTCCTTGTACTGGAAGAATACAAGCGTATTGCCACAGCCATCACACAGGGAAGATGTCACGCGAAACCGTATGAGAATGAAGACGAGGAACTTCTGAAAGAAACCTTTGGAAAGAAAGGGCTTCTGGAAGAAATCACAAAAGAAAACGAGCCGGAACTTCTGAAAACGATTTCCCCGCAGCATCTGGAGGAATGTCTGGATGGAATTGCGGAGATCATCGACGAACTTCCGAATGAGCAGGATATGTTCCATATGCTGGAGAAAGCCGGATGTGCAAAAACTGTTTACGATATCGGACTTGATGAAGCGGCCGTTTTACCAAGCCTCAGACTTGCTCCTTATACAAGGAGACGATTAAGCTTATTAAGAATCAGCAAGATGCTGGAAATCAGAGGAGAATGATTATGCGTGTTGGAATGGGATATGATGTACACAGACTAACCGAAGACAGAGATCTGATCCTGGGCGGCGTAAAGATTGACTGGGAAAAAGGTCTCCTTGGACATTCAGATGCGGATGTGCTGATCCATGCAGTAATGGATGCACTTCTGGGAGCTGCCGCGCTGGGAGATATCGGGAAACATTTCCCGGATACAGACCCTGCATATAAAGGAATTTCCAGCATTCTGCTGCTGGAGCATGTAACGAAGCTTTTGAGAGAGCACCACTATGAGATCGGAAATATAGATGCAACGATCATTGCACAGAAACCAAAGATGGCACCTCACATTCCACAGATGAGAACCAATATGGCGAAAGCAATGGGAATCGATGAATCTTAGCTGAATATCAAAGCAACTACAGAGGAGAAGCTGGGATTTACAGGAAGAGAAGAAGGAATCGCGTCTCAGGCAATCTGTCTTCTTAATGAAGTAAAATAGAGTTACTGTTCACTTTGTATCTGGCAGCCAGATGTTTGCTAGATTGCAGAAGATTTGACCTGACTTTTATATAAAAACTCTATGAAATAATGAAACAATAGAGAAAACTGGAGGAATAAAACATGAAGCTTTTTAACACACTGACACGTAGAAAAGAAGAATTCGTACCTCTTGAAGAGGGAAAGGTTCGTATGTATGTCTGCGGTCCGACTGTATACAACCTGATCCATATCGGAAATGCACGTCCGATGATCATCTTCGATACCGTACGCCGATATATGGAATACAAAGGATATGAAGTAAACTATGTTTCCAATTTTACAGACGTAGATGACAAGATCATCAAGAAAGCAATCGAAGAGGGCGTAAGCGCGCAGGAAATTTCCGAACGTTATATTGCAGAGTGCAAAAAAGACATGGATGGCATGAACGTAAAACCTGCTACGACTAATCCGCAGGCCACACAGGAAATCGATGGAATGATCAATATGATCCAGACTCTGGTTGATAAAGGTTATGCTTATCCGGCAGCAGATGGTACTGTATATTTCAGAGTTAAGAAGTTCAAAGAATATGGCAAACTTTCTCACAAGAATCTGGATGATCTGCAGTCCGGCTTCCGTTCTCTGCAGGTATCCGGTGAAGACCAGAAAGAAGATCCGCTTGACTTCGTACTCTGGAAACCGAAGAAAGAAGGCGAACCGTCATGGCCGTCACCATGGTGCGACGGACGTCCGGGATGGCATATTGAGTGCTCGGTTATGGCTAAGAAATATCTTGGCGATGAGATTGATATCCACGCAGGTGGTGAGGATCTGATTTTCCCTCATCATGAGAATGAAATTGCACAGAGTGAATGCTGCAACGACAAGATTTTTGCAAAATACTGGATGCACAATGCATTCTTAAATATTGATAACAGAAAAATGTCCAAGTCTCTTGGAAACTTCCGTACTGTCCGTGAGATCAGCGAACAGTATGATCTGCAGGTACTTCGTTTCTTCATGCTGAATGCACATTACAGAAGTCCGTTGAACTTCAGCGCAGACCTGATGGAAGCTGCAAAGAACGCATTAGAACGTATCACAGATGCTGCCGCAAACTTAAAAGACAGAAAAGCAGCCGCACAGACAGAAACTGCAACAGATGCAGAGAAAGAACTGCTTGTACAGTCACAGGAATTTGTAAAGAAATTCGAAGAAGCCATGGATGATGATTTCAATACAGCTGATGCACTGGCAGCAATTTTCGAACTGGTTAAATTTGCGAACACAAATGTATCTGAGGAAAGCTCCGCGGAATTCGCCGGTGCACTTCTTGATACAATGGTGAAATTATGTGACGTACTTGGCCTGAAAGCTGAGAAGAAAGAAGAAATCCTCGACAAAGAAATCGAAGACCTCATCGCAGAACGCCAGGAAGCAAGAAAAGCAAAGAACTTCGCAAGAGCCGATGAGATCAGAGATGAACTTCTGGCAAAGGGAATTATCCTTAAGGATACCCGTGAAGGAGTAAAATGGAAACGAGCTTAAATGATATGAGTGAAACGAATGAGCTTAATGAAGTAAATAATACTGTTGAGGCAGAACTGACAGGACTTGCGGAGCATTCAGACAAAAGTTCAGATAAAAGATTTTCTGAAGAAGTAAATTTAAGTGGTCTGAAAGGTTTACTTAATCAGGTGTTTCATTTGGAAGATAAAGATTTGCGAACTTATTCTCCACTGACATTGGCGTATATTGGCGACGGAGTCTACGAACTGGTGATCCGCACAATCCTTGTAAAAAAAGGCAACTGCCCGGTCAATCAGCTTCACAGAAAAGCTAGCAGCCTGGTCAAGGCAGGAACCCAGTCTTCCATGATGGAAGTGATCGAGCCGATGCTCACAGAGGAAGAACACAGCGTTTATAGAAGAGGAAGAAACGCCCATTCTCCGACAATGGCAAAGCATGCAACCATGGCAGATTACCGCAGGGCAACGGGATTTGAAGCTCTGATGGGCTATTTATATTTAAAAGATGATTTCAGCAGGATCATAGAACTGGTCCGTGCAGGAATCGGAGAGGATCAGATATGAGTGAACAGATAGAAGGACGCAACGCAGTCCTGGAAGCCTTTCGTTCCGGCAAATGTGTAGATAAGCTGTTTGTCCTGGATGGATGCCAGGATGGACCGGTCCTACGGATATTTCTTCTATCGATAAAAAATTGCTTTCACCAATGATTCATTCGTAAG
>OQWM01003445.1_pt1 | contig 10545 bp, 6 predicted proteins | sample 1691531 | NCBI WGS metagenome assembly OQWM01 (sample SAMN03418257, study PRJEB22391) | human gut metagenome | biome: human-gut; feature: organic feature; material: feces | host: Homo sapiens | place: Tanzania | collected 2013-01 | reverse complement strand
AAACTTTCATTTAGTGGCAGCCCCATCGTGATTATAATAACTCTTTCCTTTTATTTGGACATGAATCCTGCCCAGATATTACCCGGATTGAGTTGTATAGCTTGGCGCAAATCGGATTGAGCCTCTGTTGGTTCATTCTTGAGCAAGTGGATCAAAGCCGAATAGAATGCGATGTTGCTTTCTTGTTCATTCTTGTTCGAGTCACCAAATTTGGCATACGAGTCAACGGCATTCTGGCGGATGCGAGACAAGTTCTCTTCCATTTTCTTCAATGCCGCTGATGCTTCTGTGTTCTTGCCGACCTTCTGCAAGGCTTTTACCTGGTAGTAGCTCAAATCTTTCAAGCCGCCCGGGCATTTGGCTTCCGCTGCCTTCTGATAGAACTCTTGGGCTTTGCCGGCTTGTTTCATGCCTTCGTAGGCTTCACCAGCCAAGTAGTACGCCTTAGCTTCGTAACCTCCGCGGTAGGATGGCGCAACCTCCAAGTTTGCCGGATATTGCGTTGCCAAATCAAACTCTTGGATGGCTTTTTGGTAGTTCTTCTTTGCCAACAGGGTCATGCCCTTCAACATGTGGGAGTCCGCATAGATTCCGTGGATTTGCCCGCCGCCTTCCCATAAGTGGAAGTGTCGGTTGTGCATGATTTGGATGGCCTTGTCGTATTTGCCCGTTACGTTATACAAAGAGAGCAAGCGCATCACGGCATCGTCATGCTTCATGACTGTCTTGATGTTTGATTCCAAGCGTTTCAAGCGAGCCGCCGCATCGACGTTTGCCGACTCATAAATCTTGTCTGATTCGGTGAACAGCAGCGCATCGTCCGGATTAGCTTTGATGGCACGATCGTAATAGCCCATGGCTTTTTGCCATTCGCCTTTTTGTCCGTATGCAAAGCCGACATTGCGCAAGGCGACAGCGAATGTGCCGTCCAGTTCGGTCGAGCGTGTCCACTCTGCCAGTCCATGCTCTTTCTGCCCGATGTAATACAACAGGTTGCCGTAATGGTAATGGAGGAAGGCATTGTCGGCAAAGGCGGCAGTCAATGTGTCGAACATTTTCACCTCTTCAATGCGCAACGGATATTGGTTGATGTGGGAAAGGGAGTTGGCCTTTTCCAATTGAGCCCCGGCGTCGTCCCGGTTGCCCTCCAACAAGCAGACGTATGCCTTGTAATAATATACCAGCGGAGAAGCTGCGAACGGATTGCCCAAAGCGACGGCTTGGTCTATCAATGCCTGTGTCTCCTCCGTGCCGCCCACGGAGAGGTAGTTGTTGACCATTTCGAGGAACTCTTGCACAGCCACGAGACCTTCTGTCTGATTCTTGGTGCGTGACTGCAATACGGAAGCATCTCCCTTTTCGATAAAGCTATTTTCCAACGTGCTCCAATAGTCGAGCGGGTCAATGCTTTGGACATAATCGATAGTCGCTTTCGCCTCTTCCGTCCTGCCCAGCTTGCGCAAGATGTACGCCTTCAAGTTCTGTGCCTGGATGTCACGTTGGCCGACATACAACGACTGCGTGACCATGTCCAGCGCCTTGCCGTAATCGTTTTGCAGCATGGCCAAAACCGCCAAGCCATAGAATGCCGGGTGTTTATAGTCCGGTGTCCATGTCGCAGCCCAATAGTTGTTTTCAGCTTGGTGGTAATCGCCCGTCAAGTGGTATAAATAGCCCAGATAGTAGAGGGCTTCCGCATCTTTCACACGGGTATAATCATGGGAAAGGCGGGCTTGTGCGCGCAACAGGTGCTTCTCTGCCGCTTTCCATTCCCCTTGGCGGATGAAATGTTTACCAACTTCGATGTTGACGCGTGCATCCATCGAGTCACGCTCCAGGGCTTCACGGTAGAAGTCCATGTAGTCCAGACGGGCGTTGTTGAATTGGTCCACACGCAAGCCCGCAAGATAGAGCTCCTCGTTCGTCTTATACTCTTTGACCGGTTTTGTCCCGTCGATGACCTTTGGCAAGGGTTTGTCTTTGTCCAGTTCCACCGGACGATAGTCCACCAGCAGGTTGCCTTCCGCATCGTACAATGCCGCATACAAGTCGGAAACCTTGACGTCGGCAGGCACTTTCACCTGGTCCAGGAAGAAGTGGTCGGGGTCGATGGTAATCTGTTTCTCCATCAACACGTTGTCTTGGTGCTTGACCACCACCTTCGCCTGCTTGTACTCAGTCGTCGAGCAGAAACCGATGCGGTACATTCCCCCGTCTGCCGGCTCGAAGTTGACAGCCGCGTCCATGGTGGCGTTCTTGCATCCCTTGATTCCCTTGATAGGATACCAGATCTGGCTGAACTCACGGCTTTCGCCCGGATTGATCCAGCTGTAGTCCGGTTGGTTGTCGGAATAAGCGCCCACCATCAGCTCCAGATAATGCCCGTCTTTGTCGGACAAGATTTTGTTCCACATGTGCCCGTTTGGGTTGTTGCCCCATAAGAAGAACTTCTTGCCGGGAACGACATGGCGGTTCGCCACGTGGACAGTTCCGGCGTCCTTGGCATAATCGTAACCAGCCAAGAACTCCATTTCGCTGCCCCATGCGAAGATGGAACGGGAGTCGCCCGTGTAGTTTGCCCAGCGGGACAAGTCCACCTGCTTGCCGCTGCCTATGACCGCCTCGCCAGTCGGCCAATTGGTGAAATATACTTTGTGGTGGTCTACCCCGAATTGCACATCAGGCGGGAAGATCACTTGGTAATGTTCATCGCAGTGCACCGATACGTTGGCCCAATAAAGCATGGATTGGATCATCTGTGTCGGGTTTGTAACCATGATTTTCGCCTCTACCCACGAGCGGTTGGGATAGACAGAGACGCCTACCGACCATTTCAAGCGATGGCGCAGTTCGGTTTCACCGACCCAAATGGTTTTGCTGCCGTCCTTGTTCTCTTTCATGGTCCAGTTCGTCGGAAGGTAAGTGGTCGCCCGGTGGTGGTCAGGAATGTTCCATTCCACGCCTCCAGCCAGCCAAGCCCCCAGCATGCCGATCAATGCCGGTTTCACGCCCGTCTGCGTGTAAAAGAAATGGTAGTCATTGGTCTTGTCCGTTGCAGAGAAAATGCGTCCTCCTATCTCAGGAAGTACCGCAATGTTGACATACTCGTTGCCCAATTTCAAGACATTGTAGGGCTGGTCAACGACTTTTTCGGTCAGCACGTCATACAAAGGATAAGGGTAAATATACCCTTCGGCACCTTGGTAGACACGACCGGTGAAAAAGATAGGATCCACTTCCGGATTGCCTATCTGGTAAGTCGGGATCTTTTCCGACACGGCTTCCATTTTTACTTGTCCCCAAGCTGGTATGGCCATAGCAGCCAGGAGTGAAGCCAACATTTTCGTTTTCATAGGCTATAAATTTAACGTGTTTATGATAAATAAAAAAAGAAAGGGAAAAGGTGCGGGGTTGCCGCATCACCTTCTCCCTCTCTCTATCTTCAGATTATCGTGTCAAATTCGGATTGTACTGCTTGTCAGTAGACGGATAAGGCAAATAGATTGAACTTTCGCCTTGCCAAGTCTGGCTGGCAGGAATCTCGATAGTCTCCTTCTTCATTACGCCCGGTGCAACTTCGATAGGAGCGTTGGCCTTGCGGGTTTCGAAGACCTCTTGAAGTTTGTCTGTACGAAGCAAGTCGTCACGGCGAGTGACCAATGCCACCCAGTAACCGGCAACTTCATATCCGTGCTCTTTGACAACCGCTTCCGCGAATGCGCTACCGCTCATGCCGGCAGGAAGGTCGTTCAAGCCTGCACGTTGGCGAACACGGTTGACACAATCGTAAGCCATTGCGTTCGGAGTGCCTTCCGCACGTGCTTGTGCTTCAGCATACCACAACAACACTTCAGAGTAACGGATCAAACGGTGACGATGGCTGTTGGTCATCCAAGAAGTGTTGGCAGGCTTCGTGTAGTCGTAGTCGCCACCATCTTCGCCGATTGTGAAGGCGCAGAACATCGGGTGCTGTTCAGGGATGGAAGGATCCCACCAGTCCAACAATTCGCCGCCTGCTTTGTTCCCTGCAAGGATCTTAGGATTGTAAGTAGCGTCTTTACGAGGACCTTCCGGGAATTCTTTCCAATATTTGATTTCACCCCAGCCGTCACCCCAGCCGCCTAATGATTCAAACAAGTGGGAGTCTGTCATCTGTGAGTCACCGTCCCAAGTGAATGAGCGGTTATAGCTGATGCCGACAACTGTCTCGTTCGTGTAGTTGTGGCTTGGAGCATAGACGTGCTTGTATTCCGGTTCGAGGATATACTCGTAATTGCCTGCGTTTACACCATCGATAACGGCTTTAGCTTGTTCTGCCGCGGAAGCGTAAAGTTGGCTTTGGTTCAAAGGCCAACCAGCCATTGCCATATAAACGGCTGCCAACGTGGCTTGTGCTGCTTGTTTAGTGATGTAAATGTTTGCGCCTTCGAAGCTGCGTGGAGAACCGGAGTAGCTTGTCGGAAGGATTGAGATGCAATCTTTCAGGTCGCTTTCAATCTGTTTGTAAACCTCTTCAACGCTTGCCAATGTACGGTCGTAGTTTACTTCCGTATCCAATACCAAAGGCACTTTGCCCCAACGGCGGACCAACATGAAGTAGTTGACGGCGCGCCAATATTTAGCCTGTCCCATTGCGACATTGATCTCATCGGCGGATGTCGGAGTCTTTTCGCAGTTCAGGATGATATAGTTGGCAGCCTTGATAGCCGTGTATGAAGTAGCCCAAGCCGCTTCGACACCCTTGTTCGCATCCGTGGCGCGGAAAGCATCCACTTCTGCATAAGCCTGTTTGTTACTACCCGGGTTGGTCGTCAAGTCATCACCTTGCCATGAAGGGATGGTCGGGTTCGTATTGTTTTGCAAGTAGCATATTTTCTGATACAAGGCGTATGTGGCCATGTTCAATTCGTCCTGTGTGGAGAAGAATGTGCTCGGAGTCAACTGTCCTTTTGGATCTTCCTGCAGGAAATCGTTACAAGAGGTTGACATCAATGTCAAACCTAATGCACAGCATAAAATATATTTAGTTTTCATAATGGTTGTTCTTCTTTAAAATGTTAGAAATTCAAACGTACACCAACTGTGTAAGAACGGGTCAACGGATAAGCACCCAAGTCGATACCGTCATTTACATCGACACCGCTGTTCATGAAGGAGATACCAGCCGGATCCATACCTTTGTATTTGGTGATGGTGAATACATTCTGGCAGCTCAATGTGAAGCGCATGTCAGCAAACTTAGCAACTGATTTCGGAAGGTTGTAAGACAAGCTCAAGTTGTCCAAACGGAAATAGTTGGCTGACTCCAAGAACTTCGTGGAAGTAGAAGCTGACTGGTAGTCATTGCCTGTCACATTAACAGACGGATAACGGGCAGACTGGCCTTTGACGTCGAAGTTGTCATTGATATATTCCTTCAATGTAACGAAAGCGAAGTCACCTGTCATGGCTGTTCCTGTGAAACGAACCAAGTTCAAGCGGTCGGCACCGAACGACCCAGTGAAGAACATGTTCAAATCCCAGTTCTTCCAAGACAATGTGTTGTTCCATCCCAAAGTGAAATCCGGGTTGGCTTTACCGATGAATGTACGGTCGTTACTGTCAATCTTGCCGTCTTTGTTCACATCTTCGAATGCATCGTGGCCGGTTGCGTCCAGTCCGATCCACTTATAGCCGTAGAATGCACCGATTGGCTGTCCTACTTCAACACGGGTGACACCGTCTGTCGGGATCATGCCGGCAGCAGGAGAAGAACCAGCGACGAATTCCAATCCGCCCAAGTTCTTGACTTCGTTCTTCAAATAGGTTCCAGTGAATGTGCTGCTCCAAGTGAAGTCTTTGTTGTCAACAAGGATGGCGTTGATAGAGAAGTCCAAACCGCGGTTGCTGATTTCGGCAGCATTCACCCAATAAGAACCGCCACCATCGTAGTTAGGAATGTTCTGTTTCAACAAACCGTCTTTGGTGCGCTTGTCGAAATAGTCCAATGAGATGTTGACCCGGTGGTTCAAGATAGAGAAGTCCAAACCTAAGTCTAACTGGTGGGTTGTTTCCCAAGTCAAATCAGGAGTAGCAACGGTTTGTCCTACCCAATAACCTGTATATTGTGAGTTTTCACCGAAAGCATACATCGCTTTTGACATCAAACCTAATGTTTCGTAAGGCTCGATCGCCTGGCTACCGATCAAACCGTAGCTGGCACGGATTTTCATGTCCTGTACTACGTTCTGGTCCTTCATGAACTCTTCGTTGGTGATAGTCCAAGCCGCAGCCACTGATGGGAAATAACCCCATTTGTCGTTGAAGAACTTGGAAGAACCATCGGCACGGAATGTACCCGTCAGCATGTAGCGGTCGTCGTAGTTATACATTACGCGGGCAACGCCTGATACCAATCCCCATTTAGAGTAGCTGTTGTCTGTCGTACGGCTGGAAGCCATGTTTACGTTCCACCATCCCACACTTTCAGTCAACAAATCTCTACCGTTCAATCCCATGTAGCGGTATTCAGATTGTGTTGCTTCATATACGGCAGTTGCGGTCAAAGCGTGCTTGTCCCATTTGCCTGTATAAGTCAAGTTGTTGGTTGTCTGCAAAGTCATGCGGTAAGCGTCCGAGTTGCCCATGCTGCTCTGGCTGCCTACTTTCTTTGTCCCGAATGAATAGCCCTTGGCATCGCTGTAGTCGATACCGTTGCTGGTTGTGAATGTCAATCCCGGCAAGATGTTGAAACGCAAGTCAACGTGTGCGTTTACAATGTCCTGCATGGTTTCGCCCATTTCTTCTTTCAAGCGGCCAACCGGGTTGAAGTTGGTCAAAGAGCTGTATTTGTCACGGGCGTATGTCAGGCCGTCTTCGTTGAAGATGCTTGTGACAGGGGAGTAGTTCATGGCCTGTGTCACGATGTTGCTCTTCGCAGCCGAGAAGTCGCCGCTATGGCGGACATTGTGTGAAGCGTTCACATCGGCAGTCATGTGCAACCAGTCGGTAATCTGTGAAGTGACGTTGGCACGGGCTTGGTAACGCTTGTTGTCATTTTCGATAACCACACCTTCCTGTCCCACGTAGTTGCCGGACACGATGTATTGTGTCTTGTCGCTACCTCCGGAGAATGTTACTTTGTAATCTTGTGTTATGCCTGTTTGGAAGATTTCGTCCTGCCAGTTTGTTCCGCCTCCTCTTTGGAAAGCCGACAATTGGTCAGAAGAGAATGTGTTGGCGCGGTATGTGTTATATAATGTGGCAAATTCGTATGCGTTCAAAGTATCATAACGTTTTGCTACTGTTCCTGCCGTGATTTGTGCATCGAATGTGATTTGGCGGGTATTAGCTTTACCTGTCTTGGTTGTAATCAATACGACACCGTTCGCACCACGGGAACCGTAGATGGCTGTCGAGGATGCATCCTTCAAAATCTGCATGGATTGGATATCATCCGGGTTCAAACCGGTCAAGCCGCTTTCCCTTACGATTCCGTCAATTACATAAAGAGGGTCGTTGCTGCGGTTGATGGAACCGGAACCACGCACACGGATTTTTACCGTACCGCCCGGCACACCGCTGCTCTGTACTTGCACACCGGATACACGGCCTTGCAAAGCGTCAGATACTTGTTTGATAGGTTGGTCTTTGAATGCCTTGTTGTCCAAAACGGATACAGAACCAGCCAAGTCGGCTTTTCTCACGGTGCCATAACCAACCACCACTACTTCGTCCAGGTTCTGTGAATCTTCTTTCATTGTCACATTGACTGTGCGTTGTCCGTTTACGGCAATGTCGCTTGACACGTAACCGATGTAAGAGAACTGGAGTACTGCGTTAGGCCCGACGTTCAGTGTGTACTTACCGTCCAAGTCCGTGATCGTACCGTTTGTTGTCCCTTTTTCAACGACGTTAACACCCATCAATGGTTCACCGTCGCTGCCCATAACGACACCGGATACCGTTATTGTCTGCTGCTGGATAGAAGCGATGCTTTCTGATCCCAATTCACAGAACCTGGACGAAGTCGTGGTGGTTGGTTGCCCCTGCCATTAAAGGTACGGTGCATAATAGCTTTTTCAGTGAAGGATATCGTTGACCATATCCTACAGGAATCACATTTTTTTTCATAATTGAAATAATTAAAAAATTTCCGTACTCGTAATAAGATAGTCAATCGTTATATAATGAATAGACTTGTGCTTTTCGAAGTTTTTCGTTTAAAAAATGTTTGTGTTTAGTAGACAAAATACGTTTAACCTCAAGTCTTCATTATTATATAAAATTGGTTTTCCTTGTTTTAAGTGCCCAAAAATATCTATAATTTTCATAACGGTGTTTTCCGTTTTAGTTAAAATCGGGGGGGGTGATATTGTTTTTAACATGTTTTTGGTTAAAATATAGGGGAAAGCAATCGAAACTGACGATTGATTACCTTTCCCCTTTATATGATTCCTTCGTGTCGCTTTTTGTTTTATGGCAGGACGGATAAGGAAATGGATGGAGCGGACGGTTTATCCGGCATCTTTCGTCAACCGGATGCCATCCTTTTCCAAGGTGATGAGCTTCTGTTTATAGAGGGAGCCGATAGCCTGTTTGAATGCCTTCTTGCTGCATCTGAACAGGGAGTAGATGACATCGGGGTCGCTTTTGTCGTGCACCGGCAGGAATCCATCCTTGGCTTTCAAGGCATCCAAGACAACCTGCGCGACTCCGTCCACTTTCTGGTAGCCCAACGGAGCCAAGCTGATATCCAACTTGTCATCTTCCCTTACCTCTTTCACATAGCCCTTCATTTTGTCCCCTTTCTCCAAACGCTGGAACACTTGGTCGTAGTAGAGCATTCCCCAATGGAGGTTGTTGACGATGACCCTGTAGCCGATTTCCCCGATTTCCGCAACCATCAAGTCAACTTCCTCGTTCGGCTCATATCGGGCAGGGACATTCCCTAAGAATTTCTCGATCCGGGCAGAAGCCATGACACGGTTGGTGGCTGGGTCGATGCGGACATAGACCAAATACCATCTTCCTTCCGCCATGCGCATTTTCTGTTCCTTGTAAGGGACCAACAGGTCTTTCATCAAGCCCCAGTCCAGGAACGCCCCGGTTGTGTTGACGGACTTGACGCGCATAAATGCAAATTCCCCCACGACCGCTTTCGGATGCAGCGTGGTAGCAATCAATCGTCCTTCATTGTCGTGGTAAATGAATACTTCCACCATGTCATCGACCTGTGCATTTTCCGGCACATAGCGAGTCGGTAAAAGGATTTCTTTGCCATCGCATTCCAAGTAAGCCCCGAAGCTTAATATCTTGACGATTTTAAGTGTATTGTAATTTCCTATCTTCAGCATAGCCTTTTGTTTATTAATACTTACCCAAGGTTTTCTCCGCCACAAAGATACTCCTTTCCAAGGAATCTACCATTATCGGGCTGTTATTCTTACATATTTTTAATTCCCCCTGCCGTTGCCCGGTGATAAGCATTATATTTGTAAAATAAATCTACTTTTTTGTAGCAAACACCACTGTTGCTCCGTCTAACGATTAGAAAGATTTAAACAACAAGCAAATGAACCCTAAAGAACAACAATTCTCGCAGCTTGTCAAGGAGAACCGCAGCACGATATATGCGGTGTGCTACATGTTCTCCAACGATGCCGGCGAGGTGGCAGACCTCTTCCAGGAGGTGCTGGTTAAGCTGTGGAAAGGTTTTGAATCATTCCATGGTAAGAGCGACATTAAAACATGGATATACCGTGTGACCCTCAACACCTGTATCACCATCGACCGCAAGAAACGTAGCCGCAAAAGGACCATGCTCTCCATGGATGTCGATTATTTCAACAGCCGGGAACAGTCCACTGCCCAAGTGAGGATGTTGCACGAGCGCATTGCCCGTTTGCAGCCTTTGGACAGGGCCATCATCCTGTTGTGGCTTGAGCAAATAAGTTATGACGAAATAGGAGAGATTGTTGGCATCAGCGCAAAGAATGTGTCGGTGCGCCTGGCGCGAATAAGGGTACAACTAAAGAATATGTCGAACAAATAAAATCAATAGCAATATGGAAAATAATCAGCAATGTACCGAACTTGAATTTATGCGCTCGCAAATGGAAGACTTCAAGACTCAGCTCGACAAGCAGAAGATCGTGAACGAGAAGTTCATCATAAGTTCAATGAAGAAGAGCATGTCGTGGATAAAGAAATATGTCTATTTCGAGTTCTGCCTTCTGCCCGTCATCGCTATCATGTGGCTGGCTATCAAAGAGTATGCCCATTTGTCGTGGTTCAACTACTGCTTCCTTATGGCGGTAGTGGTGATAGATGTTATTGCCGGTTATCGCATTAATGTCTCTGCCCTCAGCGATGCCGACTATAGCAGCAGCAACCTTGTCTCCACCATCACCAAGCTCACTCGCATGAAGCGGCAGCGTTCCATCCAGATGATGCTTTCGGTGCCAGCCATAGTGGTGTGGCTGTTGTGGTGCGGCGTGGAGGCGTGGATGCATCTGCCAGCCGATGCTCCCGTCCAATGTTTTTTTCAAAACAACGGTATGTTTT
>OQWM01003444.1_pt1 | contig 10545 bp, 11 predicted proteins | sample 1691531 | NCBI WGS metagenome assembly OQWM01 (sample SAMN03418257, study PRJEB22391) | human gut metagenome | biome: human-gut; feature: organic feature; material: feces | host: Homo sapiens | place: Tanzania | collected 2013-01 | reverse complement strand
TTGTGCTCCTGCCGGTGATCTGGACAAAAGAACGGATGGAAGCCCAAAGAGGCGCAGCAGAAGCTTCTGCGAAAAGAAATAAATCCGGCGCACTTTTGCCTGGCGGCGTATGCTGCGGTATCGCGTTGTGTGCGGCAAGCCTTCTGCAGCAGTTTGGTATCCAGTATACGTCAGTGGGAAAAGCCGGATTCCTGACGACGCTCTATATCGTTATCGTGCCGCTGCTCGGGATTTTTGTGCGCCGCATTCCAGGTGTGAAGGTATGGTGCAGCGTTGTGGCTGCGCTAATCGGAATGTATCTTCTATGTATTTCCGGAAGCGTTCGGATCGGGCTGGGGGATGCGTTGGTGATCGGCTGCGCATTTGTATTTTCCATTCATATTCTGGTGGTGGATCATTTCGCAGAGCAGGTGGATGGCGTAAGGCTTTCGTGTCTGCAGTTTCTGACGAGCGGCGTCATCTGTCTGGTGCTTGCGTTTTTGACGGAGCATCCGTCCTGGGATGCATTGCTTGCCGGAATCGTGCCGGTTTTATACGCGGGCGTTTTGTCCAGCGGCGTTGGATATACGCTTCAGGTTGTCGGACAGAAAAAAGTGGAGCCAACAGCGGCATCTCTGCTTTTGAGCATGGAATCTGTTTTTTCCGTGCTGGCAGGCTGGGTGATTCTGGGACAGAAGCTTTCGGCGCGGGAGCTTTTGGGCTGCGTGCTCGTGTTTGCAGCGGTGATCTGCGTACAGCTTCCGGATAAAAAGAAAGCAAAGCAGGTGGAAACAGTTTAAAAAGCGGCGTGTATCGCACAGAAGGCTGTACGCTTTAGATGGGAGAAGACGGGGATGAAGGGACTTTCAGAAGAAGTAAGGGAGATTATAAAAGAATACATCGGCGACAACAGTGTAGCGGGTGTGACAGTGCTGGCGGTGCAGGATGGCGTAGTGACTGCGGCGGCCTACAGCCAAAGCTACGGCAACCATCTGCGCATCCTGCACCCGGATGGCTGCGAGACCCGCTACGCGCACCTGCAATACCTCTATGTCCGCCCGGGAGAGGTGGTGCAGGCCGGGCAGACACTGGGTACAGTAGGGCAGACAGGCCGCGCCACCGGTGCGCACCTGCATCTGGAGCTGTGGCAGCAGGGCGCTGCCTGCGACCCTGCCGCTCTGCTGGAGAATGCCCCATGAACCGGGTACGGGTGGGGAAGCTTGTATTCCGGGACCCGGTGCTGCTGTGCGGTGTGGTGTACCTGCTGCTCTACTTTGATGCCAGCGGCTTTCTGCGGCTTGGGCTGCTGGCGGCTGTTTTGCACGAGCTGGGGCACATCCTCGTCTACGGCATCCAGCAAAGGCGTCTGCCGGTCATCGAGGTGACTATGACCGGCTTTTGTATGCGCACGGCAGGGGAGAGGTTCTCCCTGCGCCAGCGGCTCGTGCTGGCCGCCGCCGGGCCTGCGGTCAATTTTGCCCTTGCCGGGGTATGGGCGCTGCGCCTTGCGCAAGCTGCCACCATCCGCGGCAGCGCATTCTGGGCGGCGAATCTGCTGACCGGGCTGTTCAATCTGCTGCCGGTGCCGCCGCTGGACGGTGCACAGATGGCGGCGTGCGCGGCGGCGCTCTGGCGGCAAAAATACGGAAAGTGCACACAAACCGCCGGAAACGATTGCAAAACCGGCACATTTGGGGTAAAATAAAAAGAACGCAAAAAACGGATTGTTTATGGAGGACCCGATGTTTGATCCCAAACTGAAAGAAGCGCTGGGACGGGTGCAGAAGCCCGGCCGCTATACCGGCGGCGAGCCCGGCAGTATCTATAAAGAAAAGGATAAGGTGGATGTGCGCTTTGCCTTCTGCTTCCCGGATACCTATGAGGTGGGAATGTCCTTTCTGGGCGAAAAGATCCTGTACGAGCTGCTCAACAGCCACGAAAACTGGTGGTGTGAGCGCGCCTTTATGCCCTGGCTGGATATGAAGGCAGAGATGGAGCGCTTGCAGCTGCCGCTGTACACCATGGAGAGCAAAGACCCCCTTACGGCTTTTGATGCCGTGGGCTTTACCTTGCAGTACGAGCTTTCTTACACCAATATCCTTGCCATGTTGGACTTGGCAGGCATCCCGTTCTATTCCAAAGACCGCGATGACCGCTGGCCGCTGATCGTAGCGGGCGGTCCCTGTGCCTGCAATGCGGAGCCTATCGCGGATTTCTTTGACGTCATCCAGCTGGGCGAGGGCGAGAACCAGCTGCCCGCCATCTGTGCCGAGATCGAAAAGGCCAAAAAAGAGGGCATCTCCAAAAAGCAGCTGCTGCTCAACATTGCAAAGATCCCGGGCGTATACATCCCGGCTTTCTACGATGTCACCTACCACGAGGACGGTCGGGTCAAGGCCATCACCCCCAACGAGCCGGACATCCCGGCGCGCATCACCAAGGCCATCATCAAGGACCTGAACCAGTTTGCCCCGCCCACAAACTTTGTGGTGCCCATGGTGGGTGCCATTCAGGACCGCGCCAGCATCGAGGTGCTGCGCGGCTGCGTGCGCGGCTGCCGGTTCTGTCAGGCAGGCTTTTTGTACCGCCCCATGCGCCAGCGCGATGCCAGCCTGCTGAACAAGGCAGCGCAGGATCTGTGCGCCAACACCGGCTACGAGGAGCTGAGCCTTTCCAGTCTTTCCACCTCCGACCACGGTCAGCTGGAAGAGCTGCTGGATGATCTGAACGAGTGGGCACCCAAGGAGCACGTCAGCCTGTCGCTGCCCTCCCTGCGTGTGGACAACTTTTCCCAGAGTCTCATCGAAAAAACCACCAAGGTGCGCAAGAGCGGCCTGACCTTTGCCGCCGAAGCCGGTACCCAGCGCCTGCGCAACGTCATCAACAAAAACGTTACTTGGGACGAAATCGAAAAGACCTGTACCATCGCCTTCAACGCAGGCTATACCTCGGTCAAGCTTTACTTTATGATGGGCCTGCCCACCGAGACCATGGAGGATATCGAGGGCATTGCCGAGACCGCCCAGAAGGTGGTAGATCTCTACTACAAGAACACGAACCACGCCAAGGGACGCGGCGTGCAGGTAACCATCAGCTGCGCCTGCTTTGTGCCCAAGCCCCACACCCCCTTCCAGTTCGTGCCCATGGATACCGCCGAGACCCTGCAAGCCAAGCAGAAGCACCTGCTGGAAAGCGTACACAGCCGCAAGATCAAGGTGAACTACCACGACAGCACCACCAGCTTTTTGGAGGGTGTGTTCGCCAAGGGCGACCGCCGCCTTGCTCCGGTCATCGTGGAGGCGTATAAGCGCGGCTGCTACTTCGACGGCTGGGAAGAATGCTTCAAGTACGATACATGGATGCAGACCTTTGCAGACCTCGGTATCGACCCCGCCTTCTACTGCCAGCGCCCCATCGCGCTGGACGAGGTGACCCCGTGGTCTCACATGGACTACGGCATCACCCACGAGTATCTGGTGCGGGAGTACAACAAGGCTCTGGCCGCCCAGACCACCCCGCCCTGCAACCGTGCCTGCAACGCCTGCGGTGCCAACCATCTGTTAGGAGGTCCCTGCTTTGATTACAGTCAGAATCTCGTTTGAAAAGAAAAATGAAGCCTCCTATATCTCCCTGCTGGACTTGCAGCGGGTGATGCAGCGGGTGCTCAAGCGCAGCGGTTTGCCGGTGTGGCATACGCTGGGCTTCAACCCCCATATCTACATGACCTTTGCCTGCCCGCTCTCGCTGGGGCAGGAGAGCGAGTGCGAGTGCGTGGACGTCAAGACCGAAGCCGAAGCCCCGGATTTTGCCCAGTGGCAGACCGCCCTCAACGCCATCATGCCCGCCGGTATCCGCGTTACCCGGGTGGCTCCGGTGGAGATGAAGGCGGACAGCATTGCATTTGCCTGCTACCGCATCAGCTACCCGGCGGCTGCCGCTGCGGTGCTGGAGCAGTATAATGCGCTGGAGACAGCCCCTGTGGAAAAGCACAGCAAGCGCGGCAAAAAGATCGTGGACCTCAAAGAACATATCCCGCAGCTGCGCTATACCGCACTGGGGGACACCGTGCAGCTGGAGCTTTGCCTGCCCGCTGCGCAGGAGCTGAACCTGAACCCCTCGCTGCTCACCGGTTTTCTGGAAGAAAAGTTCGGTCTGCCCGCCGCAAGTGCCAACATCCTGCGCACGGAGTTTTTGACGGCAGACCGCAAGCGGTTTGTCTAATACGCCGTAAAAGTCCGTCTACCGGACAATACAGAAAATTTTTGCGATATTTTTCGGCAAATCGCTTGCATTCAAGCCGGTTTTGTGCTATCCTATTAGGGCGTTAGTGTCCGCTGAGACCACAGCGGGGTTAATGACAAGTATTTATCATTAAACGGGCGGTCCTCTGACGGCTATGCCGTGCATGAACGTCTAAAAACAAATGGAGGATTCAAAAATGGACGCACTGAAGATTATTTCTGAAGGCAGCATCAAGGCTGAAAAGCCTCAGTTCAACGTTGGCGATACCGTCCGCGTTGATGTTCGTATCAAGGACGGCGACCGTGAGCGCATTCAGGCCTTTGAGGGCACTGTTATCGCTAAGAAGCACGGTGGCGTTGCAGAGACCTTCACCGTTCGCCGCGTGGCTTACGGTGTTGGCATCGAGCGTGTCTTCCCCATCAACAGCCCCTTCGTTGAGAAGGTCACTGTTGTCCGCAAGGGCAAGGTTCGCCGCGCAAAGCTGTTCTATCTGCGTGGCCGTACGGGCAAGGCTGCCAAGGTCAAGAGCGATATTTGATCATCCCCGATTTGAAACCGGGAGAAAAGGGACAACTTGTTGTCCCTTTTTTCTTTTTCAGACCTCGGGCGGACAGTTAAAACAGGAAAGTTTGGTGGAAAAACTATTATGGGAAAAGCAAAACACGCCCGGCAGTCTGTGTGCGGGCAGGGACTGCTGGAATGGTACGAGGCGCTCATCTCCGCAGCGCTGGTGCTGGTACTGATCTTTTCGTTTTTCTTCCGCATCATTCAGGTGGATGGGCGCTCTATGGTGCCTACCCTGGCTAACGGCGATAAGCTCATCGTCTGGGCGGCAGGCTACACCCCGCAGCGGGGCGATGTGGTCATCGTGGACAGTTACACTGTCTACGGTAAGCCGCTAGTCAAGCGGATCATCGCTAAGGGCGGCGACACCATCAGCATCGACTACAACGCCGGCACGGTCACGGTGAACGGCGAGCTTTTGCAGGAGGACTACATTGCAGCGCCCACCTATCTGGGCTACGATGTGCAGTTTCCGTTCACAGTGCCGGAGGGCACCTTGTTTGTGATGGGGGACAACCGCAACGAATCGCTGGACAGCCGCTCATCTTATGTCGGCTGCATTGACGAGCGTGATATTCTGGGCAAGGTGCTGCTGTGCTTTATGCCCTTTACAGATTTTGGGGTGGTAAAATGAACGAAATGGATACCCGGTTTGCAAACCAGTACAATATTCAGTGGTTCCCGGGCCACATGACCAAGACCCTGCGCATGATGGAGCAGGAGATCCAGCATGTTGATGCCAGCCTTGTGCTGCTGGACGCGCGCATCCCACTTTCCAGCCTGAACCCGGAGATCGAGCGCATCACCGACCGTAAGCCCAAGCTCTATGCGCTGAACAAGGCCGACCTTGCCGACCCGGCTGTGACCGAGGAGTGGATCCGCTACTTCCACGCTGCAGATGCCGGTTGCGTGGCCATCAGTGCCAAGCAGAAGGGCGGCGCAAACGCCGTGAAGGCGGCCATTGAAAAGGAGCTTTCTGGTCTGCTGGAGCGCCGCCAGAACCGCGGTATGGGCGGTGCCAAGACACAGGTGATGCTGTGCGGCATCCCCAACGTGGGCAAATCCACCTTTATCAACACCTTTGCAGGCTCTGCCCGCGCCAAGGCGGCAGACCGCCCCGGCGTGACCAAGGGCAAGCAGTGGGTCAGCACCGAAAAGTTTGACCTGCTGGATATGCCCGGCGTGCTGTGGAAAAAGTTCGATTCCAAGACCATCGCCTCCAATCTGGCCTTTATCGGCTCCATCAAGGACGACATTCTAGATGTAGAAGAGCTGGCTATGAACCTGCTGGACGAGGTGCGCCGCAACTATCCCGACCTTGTGGCACAGCGCTACAAGCTGGATGCCGAAACGCTGGCGCTGCCGCCCTACGAGCTGCTGGAGGCCATTGGTCGCAAGCGCGGGTTGCTGGTGCGCGGCGGCGAGGTTAACACCGAGCGCTGTGCCATCATGCTGGTGGACGAGTTCCGCGCCTGCAAGTGGGGACGTATCTCTTTGGAGCGTCCGCCGCAGCGGGATGATCTGGCAGACTTTGCCGAGGAGGACGAGGAATGAAGCGCCGCTCGGATGAGGAGATCTCAGCTCCACTGTACGCCTTCGACGCCGAGGTGCGCAGTCAGTACGGCTACTTTGCCGGTGTAGATGAGGCCGGGCGCGGCCCGCTTTGCGGCCCTGTATGCGTAGCGGCCTGCATTCTGGACCCGGAAAACCCGGTGTACGGCATCAACGATTCCAAAAAGCTGACCGAGAAAAAGCGAGAAGCGCTGTTTGACGAGATCTGCGAAAAGGCGCTGGCCTATCGCATCATTTTTGTGGGGCCGGAGGTCATCGACCGGGAAAACATCCTGCACGCCACCATGGACGGGATGCAGCAGGCGGTGGAAGAATTGGACATCGTGCCCAATCTGGTGCTGGTGGACGGCAACCGCACCCCCGCAGGTTTGCAGATCCCGGCACAGCCGGTGGTCAAGGGCGATGCCACCAGTGCCAGCATCGGCGCGGCCTCGGTGCTGGCCAAGGTCAGCCGTGACCGCTATATGCTGGAACTGGACAAGCAGTACCCGCAGTATCAGCTGGCAAAGCACAAGGGCTACCCCACAAAGCTGCACTATGAACTGATCGCGCAGTACGGCATCCAGCCGTTCTACCGCCGCAGCTTCCTTAAAAAGCAGGGCTACTGGCCGGAGAACGGCAAATGAACCGCGCCGAGACCGGCCGCAGGGGAGAAGCTGCCGCTGCCCGCTGGTATCAGAAGCAGGGCGCGCAGCTGCTGGCGCATAACTATCATACCCGCATGGGAGAGCTGGATCTTGTGCTGCGGGAGCCGGACGGCACCATCGTCATCTGCGAGGTAAAGACCCGCAGCCAAGGGATGCTGCAGCGCCCCGCTGCCGCCGTAGACCCGGCCAAGCAGCACCGGCTGATCTGCGCTGCGCAAAAGTATTTGCAGCAGACCGGCCAAAGCGAAGAACCGGTGCGTTTTGACGTTGCAGAGGTAGTTCCTCTTGACAGCGGGCGCTGGATGGTACATATTATAAAGGGTGCCTTTCTCTGCGAACCTTAGGCAGAAACCGTGGCACCGGTGGGAAGTATGCGGCAAAACGAGGGTTTTGCCGTACAACCGGGAACGTGCCCGGCACGTTCCATGGCGAAAAGGAGCGATGACCATGCAGTTTTTCAGTACCAGAGATCAGAACCGCAAAGTAACCTCTTCTCAGGCAATTGCACAGGGACTGTCCGATGAGGGCGGTCTGTTTGTGCCGGAAAGTTTTCCGCAGGTGGATGTAAAAGCCCTGTGCGGGCTGGACTACCCCGCGCTGGCAGCCGCCGTTGTGCGGGAGTACCTGACCGATTACGACCCCGCCTTCCTGACTGAAGCCACCCGCAGCACCTACGGAGCTGCTTTTGGCGGCAAGGCAGGCTATCTTGCCCCGGTGGAAGGGGATACTTATGCCCTCGAGCTGTGGCACGGTCCTACCTGTGCCTTTAAAGATTACGCCTTGCAGCTGATGCCCAAGCTGCTGGTGGAGGCCAAGAAGAATCTGGGCCGCACCGAAAAGACCCTGATCCTTGTGGCCACCAGCGGCGACACCGGCAAGGCTGCGCTGGACGGCTACCATGATATCCCCGGTGTGGAGATCGCTGTATTCTACCCCACCGGCGGCACCAGCGAGATCCAACGCTTGCAGATGGCAACGCAGGAGGGCGCCAATGTTGCCGTATACGCCGTGCGCGGCAACTTTGACGATGCCCAGACCGGCGTAAAGAAGGTGTTCGGTGATAAGGCCATCGCTGCCGAACTGGAAAAGCGGAATATCCGTCTTTCCAGCGCAAACTCCATCAACTGGGGTCGTCTTGTGCCGCAGATCGTCTACTATTTTGCCGCCTACGCCCAGCTGCTCAAGGCGGGCAAGATCACCTTCGGTGACGAGGTGGACTTCTGCGTGCCCACCGGCAACTTCGGCGATATCCTCGCCGGTTATTATGCAAAGCAGATGGGTCTGCCCGTGGGCAAGCTGGTCTGCGCCTCTAATGAGAACAACGTGCTGACCGATTTCCTCACCACCGGTACTTACACCGCAAAGCGTGAGTTCTTCAAGACCACCTCGCCCAGCATGGACATTCTGGTGTCCTCTAATCTGGAGCGCCTGCTGTACCATGTGACCGGCAGCGATGCCGAGGTGGCGGGCTTTATGCAGCAGCTGGCTGCCGCCGGCAGCTACACCGTCCGTCCCGAGACGCTGGCAGCGATTCAGGAGACTTTCTCCTGCGGTTGGAGCAGCGAGGACGAGGTAGCAGGGGAGATCCGTGCCCGCTACGAAAAGGACGGCTACCTGTGCGATACCCACACCGCTGTGGCTTTCCATGTGGCTGCACAGAAAAAGCGTCAGGGCGTGCCCATGGTGGTGCTTTCCACCGCATCGCCCTTCAAGTTCCCCCGCAGTGTGCTGAGCGCACTGGGCAAAGCTGCCCCGGAAAACGATTTTGAAGCCATGCAGCAGCTGGAGACTGCCACCGGTCATGCCGCACCGGCGAGCCTTGCCGCTCTGCGCAGCAAGCCGGAGCGCTTTGATACGGTCATTGCCCCGGCACAGATCGCCGAGGTGGCGCTGGGTTATCAGGCATAAGCTTCTGCGGACAGACAGAACAGGAGTAAACAGACTATGGCACTTTTTGTGCTTGGCGATCCCCATCTTTCTCTGGGCGCATCCAAGCCGATGGATATCTTTCCCGGCTGGAACGATTATGTGGACAGGCTGGAGAAAAACTGGCGCAAGCTCATCACCCCGCAGGATACCATCGTGCTGGCGGGGGATATCAGCTGGGCCATGCGCCTGACCGATACCCGCAAAGATTTTGCCTTTTTGCAGCAGCTGCCCGGGCAGAAGATCATCATGAAGGGCAACCACGATTACTGGTGGTCCACCGCCAACAAGATGAACGCCTACCTCAAGGCCGAGGGCTTTGATACCCTGCATATCCTGCACAACAACTCCTACAGCGTGGAGGGGTACGCCATCTGCGGCACCCGCGGCTGGCTGTTCGATGTGGGGGAGCCCCACGACGAAAAGGTGATGAACCGCGAGATCGGCCGTCTGCGCATGAGCTTGCAGGCTGCGGAGCCCGGGCTGGAAAAGCTGGTGTTCCTGCACTACCCGCCGGTCTACACCGGTACCAGCGCCCCGGAGATCGTAGCCACCCTGAAGGAGTACGGCATCAAGACCTGCTTCTACGGGCATCTGCACGGCAACGCTATCCGGTTTGCCGTGCAGGGCGAGGTGGATGGCATCCGGTACAAGCTGGTAAGTGCCGACGGCCTGCGTTTCTGCCCCTACCGCATCAATTAACGGCGAGATAAAAGGGCAAAAACGACAAAATTTAAAAATTTGGTATGGCAATTGTGTCCAGAGCGTGCTATAATAAGTTTTGACGCGATTGTTGCACCCAATTGAGCGCGCGCGTCCCCGCATTCCGTGTGCATACAGCAAGGACGTGGTGCGCGGTTGCCCTGGGCAAAAACTTCCTGCCCTGAGCAATAGAATATTTGAGTGGAGGATAAACAAATGAATCTCATCAAGTGTGAAAAGCTCGAGAAGAGCATGGCAGAACTGCAGTTCTCCATCGACGCAGAGGCTTTCAAGAAGGCTGTTGCCGATGTTTTCAAAAAAGAGGGCAAGAAGTACCCTGTGCAGGGCTTCCGTAAGGGCAAGGCTCCCAAGGCTCTGATCGAGAAGATGTACGGCGCAGACGTCTTTACCTACGACGCCATCAACGAGCTGTTCCCGGAGGCTTTCGAGGCTGCCGTTAAGGAAGCCGGTGTGGAGCCCGTGGGTCGTCCTGAGGTCACCGTGGATTCTGCCAGCGAGGCAGAGGGCGCTACCCTGACCGTTAAGGTCGCCGTGAAGCCCGAGGTCAAGGTTGGCAGCTACAACGGTCTGACCGTGGAAAAGACTGTCCATACTGTTACCGACGAGGCTGTGGACGCTGAGTTGAAGCGTGTGCAGGAGCGCAACGCCCGTGAGCTGACCCGTGAGGGTGCTGCTCAGGATGGCGATATCGCTGATATCGACTTCGAGGGCTTTGTGGACGGTGTCGCATTCGAGGGCGGCAAGGCTGAGCACTACAACCTGACTCTGGGCAGCGGCAGCTTCATCCCCGGCTTTGAGGAGCAGGTCGTTGGCCACTCTGCCGGCGAGGAGTTCGATGTGAACGTCACCTTCCCCACCGAGTATCAGGCTGCTGAGCTGGCTGGCAAGGCTG
>OQWM01003443.1_pt1 | contig 10547 bp, 7 predicted proteins | sample 1691531 | NCBI WGS metagenome assembly OQWM01 (sample SAMN03418257, study PRJEB22391) | human gut metagenome | biome: human-gut; feature: organic feature; material: feces | host: Homo sapiens | place: Tanzania | collected 2013-01 | reverse complement strand
CGCCGTCAGCCAGCCCAGCCAGCCGAACGCCGCCGTAAACGCACCGCAGACGGCAGCCACTGCCGCCTTGACCAACAAAAATACATTGCTGTTTTGATTTTGCATACAAGCTCCCTTTCACCCTGCCGTAACGGGCAGGTTTTTTTGTTCACATAACGCGCGCAGGGCGGCTTTGTCCTGCCCGGTGGCGGTGATGACAAACGGTCCGTCGGTGTCCCAGATGCTCGGCTGCGCGGCGCCGTACTCGCCCACGGCGTTGGGTACGCCCGCATACGCCGTGGGGTCCAGCCCCTTGCCCGTGGCGGCGGCGCGCACCTCCAGATGGCAGTGCTTGTAGCCGCCCGCCGCGTTGCCGGTGTTGCCCATCACGCCTAAGGCATCGCCGCTTTGCACCCGCTGCCCCGGCTGCACACACAGGTGCGCACAGTGGCAAAAGTACAAAAAATTCACGGCGTCGGGCGTCTGCGCTGCGTCCAGCCGCACACAGACATACCAGCCCCATTCCCACGTTGCATCGCGCTTATTTTGCACGCAGCGGGCGCGCACCACCGTGCCGCGTATCGTTTTGCCGCCGTAAAACGGCATCCGGATGGTCTCATCATCCACGCCCACCACGTCCAGCCCGCCGTGCCAGCGCTTGCCCCCGCCGCGGGTGTAACCGTAGCAGCCGTAGGGGTAGCGCACGGCGGTGCGCCCTGTAAAAATGCCTTGCTGCATCTTATGCCTCCCTGCGCAGTGTGTAGGTGATTTTCATCGTTTTATCGGGCGTTTTTTCTACCGGCGCGTCCAGATCGTTGATGGTGCCCAGATAGTTCGGGCGCACCATACGCTGCACACGGGCGTAATTTCCATAGCCCTGCCCCGTGGTAAGGGGCGAGGCACCGCCGCCTATGGTGGGGATCACGCTGCGGATCAGGTGGTCGTAGCGCGAGGAGCTGCTGTAGATGGCGGGCAGCTCGGTGCAGTACAGCTTGCCGGTTGCGGTGTTGAACACGCTCCCAGGCAGGTTGTCGGCGGTGCTGGTGGTAAAGCTGTAAATGCGCCCGTCGTGGACATCGGTGACCAGACCCAGCGCCTTGTTGTCGGTGGCGATAAGCTCCACCTGCGAGCTGTCGGTCAGGCGAAAACGGTAAAGATCATATTCCTTGTTGCCGCTTTTCCTGGAATAGCAGCACATATACAGCCAGCCGTCGTACACCATCCCCTTCACGGAGGGACCGTAGCTGTCGCAGATATCGCCGGTCAGATGTACGCCGCTGGTGTTGGTCAGGTGGTAGTCGGTATAGGCGAAGGTGTTCATATCATACTCGCGCACCCACATCTCGGCGTTCGGCGCCACCACGCGGTCTGCCGCTGAGGTCACATACAGCTTGCCGCGCTCCACATCGGCAAAAATGTGGTGGCAAAGCCAGTAGTATTCGTTGGTGCTGAGGGTGCCGCCCTGCAGCGACAGCAGCTTGGTTTCCTTGGGGACATCGCTGCCGGGGTCAAACAGATCCAGGCTGTTCAGCTGCAGGTCGTGGAATTGCAGCTCCAGCTGGATCTGGTCGCCGTCCTTCACGATCCGCCCCAGCACCAGCAGCTGCTTGGCTTCGTCCGCCCAGATCGGCGCCAGAGAACTGCTGGCATACTGAAATTTCTCATATTTGGGCAAAAACCGCTGTTCCAGCCCGACCTGCACCATCGGAAGGGTCGCACCTTGCAGGGCGGCGATGGGGGTATCTGCCTCGCACAGATACGCGCCGCGGGGCGAGGTCAAACACACCGAGGCAATGGTGCCGTTGGATTGGTTGGTGGCAAAGTCATAGACAAAGGTTGCCACCCCTTTTTCGATATCCACGCTGGATTCCGCCTGGTTGTAGCTGCCGCGGCATGGGTTGGTGCCGGTGTTGGCGGCATCGTAGCGCGCCGTACCCACCAGCGACGCGCCAGCCGGGGCAAACAGCGTGTCGGGGTTGCTGCCCAGCGGGGTATCGTACAAAAGCAGCCCGCCGTACAGCGCCGTGACCATATCGGTAAACGCGGTGCCTGCGTGGGAGTCGTTGATGTATTGCTTGTCGGCAAGCATCGTCTGCAGATTCAGGCTGCGGTCAAAGCCGTTCAGGATATTGGAGACGGCATTGGTCACAATGTTGTGCTTTTCCTGCGTTTCCACCTTGCCGGTTTTGACGTCGGTAAGTTCAATTTTGGTGTATCCGTGCAAAGGCATAGCTTAATCTCCTTCGTTGATAAAGCTGAATTTCAGCCAAGAAAGTGTGTCGGTGCCGTGCAGGGTAAACCGCAGCTGCAGCCGGTGATCCGTCGGCAGGCTCTGCCACAGCGCGGCGGTGTCCTGCTCGAGAAACTGCGGCAGGGGCAGCCCCTCGGTGTAATGTGCGCCGCCGTCGGTCGAGGCTGCCACCGTCACGGTGTCGCTGCCCGCGGCGGTCAGCCTGGCAATGCCCGCAATGCTGGGGTGCGCCATATCGCAGACAGTTTCCAGCGTCTGGTCGGGCGGGTCGGCGGTGATCGCCGCCTGCATCGGTATCGGCTCGGGCGCATCCGTCCACAGGTAGACCGTGGGGCTGGGCAGGCTTGCCAGCAGCGCGGGCGGGGGCGGGTCCTCCGTCCCATGCGCCTGAAACAGCGCCCCGGAAAGGTCAGTTTCCGCCAGCGGGGCAAAGGCGCCGTCCTGCACGGTGTACAAAACACCGCCGCTGCCCGTCAAAAAGCGGAAATTTCCCACGCGGGGTACGCCTTCGGTCACTGCCCAGGATTTGCCGTTTTCGGCATCGCCGGGTGTGAAGGTCAGCACGGTTTTCTGCCCCACTGTCAGCGGCAGTTCCAGCATTTCACTGCCGCAAACCAGCCGATGCTCGCCGCTGTAGCTGGCAGACGTGGGCGGCTGGCAGAGGTTCAGCACCATACGCCCGTCCTGCAAAAGGATCAGCTCGTAGGTGATGCTGTGTTCCGCCGCCGTTGTGCTGTAATGCAGGTAGCCCTGCACCCGCAGCTTAAAAAACGCCACCCCTGCCACGGTTCCCTGCTGGTGCCAGACGTTATAGACCGCCGCATCGCGCCGCCAGACCTTAAGCTGCTCGGCGGAGGTGCCAAGCCCCACCCACAGGTTGCCGCTGACATAGAGATTTGTTGCGGCAACGCCGTTGAAGCGGAACCAGTCCACGCCGGGAACGCAGTCGGTGCCGTCGTCGTTTTTGCTGTTTTCACGCAGCGCTGTCATCCCCTGCACCGTGTCCAGCAGCGCGGGCAGGCGGGCATAATTTTCTCCCATTTACCAGTTCACCTCGATTTCCTCCACCCGCAGATAGGGTGTCGTGTCCACCGTCAAGGCGGTGCAGCAGCCGCTGTCGATGGGCTGCGCCGTACCTTGGGCGGTAAAGCTGCGCCGCAGGGCAAAGCGGTCGTTTTCGGTCAGCACCAGCGCCGGGTCGTACTTAGCTTCCGTTCCGGGCGCAAAGGTCCAGAATTTCTGCACCAGCTCGCGCTGCGGCGTTTCCGACAAAGAAGCCAGCCGCAGGGGCGTGCGCCGGGGCAGGGTAAGCACCGCCAGCGTCTCGGTGTGCGCTGGGTGGGCGGGATGCTGCGGCACCAGCGAAAGCCCTTCGCGCAAGGGCGCAAGCTGCACCGCACGCCGCGCCGCAAAGGTGTAGGGCTGCAGCGTTTCCTCCATGGTCAGCGTGCCGTTCCACGTCTTGCCGCCTGCCAGCCCCTGCCCGCTGATGAGGGCTTTCAGCCCGCCTTTTTACAGTAGGCAGAGTCTGAGATGAAGCCCGATTCGTATGCCACTTCCACTTGAGTGGAAGCAGGATTGGCATTGGCATAAAGGCGAGCATATTCCAAACGGAACATGTTGACGAGACGGTAGTAGCCCACTTCGGCAATAAAACGACTGGCACCTGAACGCAAGCCCTTATCCACTCCAGAGAGAATTTGAGTCTTGAGCAGATGTTTGTCGCGATAGTTTTGCAAGATTACCTGCAACACAGCCTCTTTTGCCTCTTTGCTGTAACGTGCCCGCGGTTTGGCAACCTTAGGAGCGGTAGTTGCTGTTGTGACTTGCGGTGTCTCTGCCTCAGCGACGGATTTCTCCTCAGGATTGTCCGGAACAACATCTTCTATGGTGACCATCTCCGGCAGAACATCCTCCGAGAGTGGATCGTCAGACTCTGTTTCTGCCAACGGTTCTGTTTCGGTAGGCATTTGATCCTGTGGTTGCTGTTTCTCGGTTGTTGCAGACTCAGTCACGGACACTGTTTCTGCATCGTCCAGAATCACTTCCTGCTGTTCTGTCTCTGTCGTAGCATCCGCGTCGTTCTCGGTGTTGTCAGTTGTTTCAGCAGGCGTGTCGGTCTGCAATATCGATGGTCTTTGGTCATCATCCTGTGTAGCATCCGCGTTGTTATTGGCGGTTTTTGACCGTTGCGGATGGAGAATGAGACAGAGGAACATGACCATCCAAACGGAAAAGACAATATGGATGATAGCCATGAGCAGGCGGCTGTCTATGAGCAAGGGCAACCAGGCAATGCCTATCCATACCAACGGCATCCAAATGATTTTCTCGGCAAAGCGCAGTGGGAAGTCGTTCTCGGTGGCATAATTCTGAATGTGGTAGTTGTCAATGAGTTGTGTGAGGCGGTGGATGACACCCAGAAGTCGTGCGGTGAGTAATACGCTGAATCCCACCATCACCCATAGAAACCAATGGTAATGCTGTTCCAGCCAGTTGCCGCCACCCGCAAGGATGGTTACTGCCATGACGGTGAGCAACGAGATAGGAATGGTGAAGACGGTCACGTTGAAGAGTCCGCTCAATGGCTTCCGATGGAAGTAGCGCAGGAACAGCATGGAGAAGCAGCACGGGTAGAAGATGATGCTGAAGATGCGCACATACTGCCAGGCAGCCTCACTCATAGGGCAGAGGAAGTAGGGCAGTTGCAGTATCACAGCTGCACAGTAGAATGTGAACTGTCGGCGTGCAGGATAGTAATAGTCAGCCTCTTGGTTGTAGGGCCGACACATGTGGAACCAACGCACTACGGCACAGATGATGCCCGTGACGATGAAGATGAGACAGACATCTGAATAGAATATAGGTAATGTTAAATTGTAGTGCATGGCGGTATGGTCTTTTTAGGGTGATGTTAATACTTGAAACTTGATCCTCCTACAAACTCGCGCATGATAGAGGTTGGCGGAATCTCACGGTCGGAAATGGGGATGAAATAATGCAGGAATTTCAAGAGGCGGTGTGCCTCGGCATATTCTGGACAGTTGCGAGGCACAGCCGCAAGAATCAGTTCGGCGTGAGGACGGAGCACGGCAAACTCGATATTGAGTGCCGAGTTGAACATCACGTCTGCTGTTTCCTGGAATGGCGCAATCCATTGATCTTCTGCTTCACAGACATTGCGCCATTGGCTGATGGTCTCCTGTGCCGTATAGGCACCTTTATTATAATCGCGGATGATGCGTCGCAGCAGTCGGTTGTCCTGTGTGGGAATCCAGTTGTGCGCATCGAGGGAAATGCTGGTGAGCGCAGAGATGTAGATGCGGAATTTCAGCGAGTCGTCAACACCCTGTGTGAGTCTGGGGTTGAGGGCATGAATACCTTCGATGATGAGCACGCTGTCATCTGTCAGGCATAGCTTCTTACCATTGTATTCACGTCGTCCGGTGACGAAATTGTATTCAGGCACTTCCACCGTTTCACCTTTCATGAGGCGTTGCAGATGATCGCTCAGCAGTTGGCAATCGACGGTTTCTACGTTGTCGAAGTCGTATTGTCCGTTGGGTAGCAGTGGTGTATCGACGCGGTTGACGAAATAGTCGTCGGTAGAGAAGGAGAGCGGGCGCAGTCCACAAGCCAGCAGTTGGATGGACAGTCGTTTGCAGAAAGTGCTTTTTCCCGAACTTGACGGACCGGTGATGAGCACCAGTCGCAGCGGTTTTTCCTTCCGATGGAAACGGGTGTCTATATCTTCTGCAATCTTTACGATTTTCTTTTCCTGTAATGCCTCGCTGACCTGTATGAGTTCGGAAGCGTGACCATTGATGACGGCTTGGTTGACATCGCCCGCCGTAGAGAGTCGCATGATGACGTCCCAATGTACTTTCTCGGCAAACACTTCGAAGGTGCGAGGCATTTCGATGCGTTCTGCCAACTGCAACGGATTGTTTTTATCAGGTACGCGCAGCAACAGTCCATCGTGGCAGCGTTCCAGTCCCCATACCTTGAGGTAACCAGCCGATGGCAGTAACGGACCGTAATAATAATCAACAGTATCGCCGAGCGTATAGTAGTCGCTATAGATCTGACCGCAGGTTTCAAGCAGTTGCACTTTATCAGAGAAGTGTCGTTCCTTAAACACCCGAAGTGCCTCGTCGGTAGTGGCTTCGGTGCGTCGGAACGGCATGTCGAGGTCGATAATCTCTTGCATGCGTTGCTGTAAAGCCTTGACATCTTCGTCGGTGAGCGGTTGTCCGTTTTTCTTCTTGAAATTACAATAGAATCCTCCCGACAGCGGATGTTCTATAAAGAGCCGGCTGGCAGGGAAGAGGTCTGCCGTGGCTTTGTAGAGCACAAAGCACAGCGACCGTACATAGACGCGTCGCCCAGAGCCTTCGCGGGCGTCGAGAAACTCCACGTCGCGGTTTTGAAAGAGTCTGAATTTCAGTCCTTGCGAGGTATTGTTGACCTTGGCAGAGACCACTGGGAACGGCATTTTTAGTTCTTCGGCGTAGTCTTGATAGACTTCCAATAGTGAGGTTCCTTCTGGGAAACTCTTGGTTATATTATTATTCTTGCAACGTATCTGTAGCATGATTCTTAGTTTTCTTGGAGACAAAGGTAATACAAAAACATCAAATTGCCATGCAAGATTTGAATTATTTCGTTTTTTTATGCTGCACACATACTCCTTATATCATTCTTTTAGTATAATTTTTATTACATTTTGACAACTTACAGTTCTTACAGCTTACAGTATTACAGTTTTGAAAAACCAAAAACAGGGCGCTTCTTATGGCTTTATCTGATCTGCCCGATTCCAACCATTACCCGATAGCAGAGGACTCATCCTGATGAGATTACTGTTTCTTGCGAAAATCCAACGACAGTCAGCGAATTGGCGGGAAACTGATGGGAGAACAGCAATACTGTTTCTGATCGTCCCTGCCGTGTGTAGCTTTCTGCTGTTCAGATGGTGGGATTGGCGGAGTCCTTGTTACTCTTCCACTCCGTAGGCGATACGCCATAAAGTTCGCGGAAGGAATTGATGAAATAGGAGAGGTTTTTGAAACCTACACGGGCGGCGATCTCGTTGACGCGCAGCGTGGTCGTGGTGAGCAGCTTCTCGGCCTGCCTGAGCCGGACGTTGCGAATGAAGATGCTGGCTGACTGGTTGGTCTGGTCTTTCAGCTTGCGGTGCAGACTGGCACGGCTGATGCCTACCTCTCGGCATAGCACATCGACGGAGAAATCGACCTCGCTGAGGTGGCTGTTGATGGATGCCATGACGCGCTGCATGAATATCTCGTCGGAATCTTCTGTCTTGACTGCCTCCAGCTTGTCGTCTTGCAACTGCTTGCCGTGATAGGTGTTGTAGAGTTGCTGGCGGAGGAGAATGAGGTTGCTGATGCTCTGTTGCAGGATCTTGATATTGAAGGGTTTGGTGATATAGGCGTCGGCGCCGATGCCAAGACCTTGCAACATGGCTTCTTCGTCGGCACGGGCGGTGAGGAGGATGACGGGAATGTGGGCAAACTGGATATTCTTTTTCAGCTTGCGACAGAGGGCGATACCGTCCATCTCCGGCATGGTGACATCGCTGATGATGGCATCGGGGGCATGGCGGAACACGAGGGCGAGGGCTTCTTTGCCGTTGCGGGCTTCACGGATGTGGTAGCTGGATGAGAGGGCACGGCAGAGGTAGTTTCTCACTTCATCATCGTCTTCCACGATAAGCAGATGGCGAGAGGTGTGCGACTTCTGCAGACTGGCTGGAGCGGTTTCCTGCGCCTCGTTGCTCCTGATCGGACCGATGGGTTCTTCCTCTGTGGCTTGCGCTGCGAGATGCTGCAGGCGCTCGGCATTGCGGAGCATCAGCCGGTAGGTGGCTTGGCGGTCGGGGTCTGCATCGGTGTCGATGAGCTGGGTCAGCGGACTGATGATGAGCGACATCGGAGTGCGTATCTTGTGGGAGATGAGGGCGAGGGCTTTGACCTTCTCGCGACTCTTGATCCAGAAGAATACAAGGGCGAAGATGAAGAGGAGGAGGGCGGACAGCAGGAGACGCGTCAGCCAACTGTTCCACCACGGACGACGGATGTCTATCTCTACCTGTTTCACTTCCGACCGCTTGCCGTTGTACTCCACGGCATAGCGGAGGGTGTGGCTGCCTGCATCGAGATTGCTGAAGGTGACCAGGTGGCCGCCTTCGGGAATGGTGGTCCATGGCTCGTCGTCTAAGGAGTAGGCATAGGTGCACTCGGCAGGAGCATCGGTCTCTTCGGACGAGAGTTCGATGCTGAACGAGTTGTTTTCGTAGGCTATGCTGAAATGCTGCGACTGGTAGATATTGTCGGTCATGACGGGTTTGCCGCCGGTGAGGGTTCGGGTGTTTGCCGGCACATTGTTGATATACAGGGCTGTGAGGCGGGGGTGGAGCACGTACTGATGGCGGGCAATGGCGGAGGGCTGGAAATAGGTGATGCCGCCGTGACCGGCAAACCATAGTGTGCCTTCGGTATCTTTCAGCAGGGCTCCTTTCGAGAACTCGTTGCCTTGCAGTCCGTCGCTGACGGAATAGTTGGTGAAGATGTTGCCCGGCTCGTCGAAGCACGACAGACCGGCATTGGAGGAGAACCAGATGAGGCCGCGCTCGTCTTCGCTGATGGCAAAGACGGAATTGGAGGGCATGCCGTCGGAGGTGGTGTAGGTCTTGGTGTGGTCGCCATCCACTACAAGGAGGCCGTCGGATGTGCCTACCCACAGTCTGCCGTGGCGGTCTTCATGGATGGCATAGACTATGCGCTGCTCGCACAGGTGGTGATGCGTGGTGATGTTGTATATGCCGTTGAAGGTGCCTGCCAGCACATGGCCGTTTGACAATACATAGAGGCAGTTGACGTATTTGTTGATGACGGGACTGCTCACCCATGAGAGCGATTTCTTCTGCATGTCATAGCAATAGACACCATAGCCCATGGTGCCGAGCCATATCCTGTGGTTGCGGTCTTCTCTAATGGCAAAGACGTTGGCTTGTTCGGGAAGTCCGGGCACGGGGGTGAACACACCGCCTGTGCCGCTATAGCAGGGGTAGCCGAACGACCCGATCCACGTCCGGCCGTCGGAGTCTTCTATCACGCTGTTGATGATTGGGGGGACGCCCTGAACAAGGTGTTGGGACGATGATCCGTATAGACGATAAAGACCATCGCCATCGGTGCCGACCCACAGACCACCGTCTTTGCCTCGGCATAGCGACAGGATGCAGTGAGAACCGATGATGTTCTTCTGTGTGGTGCGCGAACCGATGTAGTCAAACATGCTTCTGCGCTGGGAAACCATGACAACGCCCTTCTGATACAGCGCTATCCATAGGTTGCCCCTGTGGTCTTTCTCTATATGGCGCACCTTCTCCAAACTTTGAGAAAAGCCTGGTATGTCGAGGGGATAGTCGCTATAGGTGTGACGTTGCTCGTCGTAGAGCTTGAGCCCCTTACTGTCGGTGCCAAGCAGCAGGTGGTTGTTGTCGTATCTCATGAAGGTACGGACGTTGAGCTCGCGAGGCAGTGAGGTTATGATCCTGTTGGGGAAATAGGGTTTTTCCGTCTGGCGCACCTCCACCTTCTTATTGCCAGACGTCAAGATCTCACACGACATACCGCCTGCACCATAGAGGCGGCCGTCGGGAGCAAGGTGCATCACATTGATGCTTGCATTCATCGGCCTGCCATCGGGAAGGGTGGCGAGAGGGGAAAAATCGTCGCTGTCGTATCGGTAGATTTGCACGCCTTTATAGGTGCCGACAATGAGATTGCCGTTGGCATCGGCAATCAGCGAACTCACATAGTTGCTGGCCAGCGAATGGCAGTCGCCCTTGCGGTGCTTGTAGGTGGTGATCTTCACTCCGTCATATCGGTTTAATCCGTCCTCGGTGGCAATCCATATCAATCCGTATCGGTCTTCATGCAGGAAGGTCACAAGACTGCTCGTCAGGCCTTTCTCCGTGGAAAGAAAGGTGAAAGCCTGTCCACTGGCATGAACTGCAAGGAGCAGCAACAGACTGATGGATGCTCCGATTCTGCCAAGGTAAGCAAACGAAAGATGTGATGCATGGACGTAATCCATGATATATTTTGGGTGATTCATGCCTATTTGTTTCAGGTTCGTACGGATTTTGATGGGCAAAGTTAGTGAAAAATGTATGAAAGGGCAAATATAATTCGGCTTTTTCCAACGGAAATGTTGCAAGTTATGTGGAAATGTTGTAATTTTGCACCACTTATCAAACTACATGGGGATGACATGGCTTTGACAGCGT
>OQWM01003441.1_pt1 | contig 10553 bp, 4 predicted proteins | sample 1691531 | NCBI WGS metagenome assembly OQWM01 (sample SAMN03418257, study PRJEB22391) | human gut metagenome | biome: human-gut; feature: organic feature; material: feces | host: Homo sapiens | place: Tanzania | collected 2013-01 | reverse complement strand
CTGCGCCGCAATAGACAAAGAATAAGAAAAAGCCCTCTGAAATCAACGATTTCAGAGGGCTTTTGGTCCGAGTAGTGCGGCTCGAACGCACGGTCTCCTGGTCCCAAACCTATGTCTGAACCTTCAGGCAGAACTGAGTCGCACTCTTTGGCACTTTCCGGCACTCCTGCGGTTCCTCTTTGGAACTCTATTGGCCTGTTTATTTCAGGCACCGCTTTCGGCTTTTGGGATTTGTGTGGGATTGAATTCTGTATATTAAAAGTGCTTCCGACCGGGTTTACCTCCAACAGCGGGTGTTTTTGCCGCAGAGAGCAGTTCAGAAATTGCGCCGCATAAACAAAGAAATAAGCGCGATGACAAAGAAACAGCAGGCTGACTTGGATGATAGCCAGCCTGCTGAGCGAAGATGTTTATTCGATGTTTTGCCTTTCAGCAGCAATGCGTGTTCTTTTACCAGAGAATGCAATGCCGATTTTTATAATTGACGTAACATTCATTGCCTGCAAATCAACGCTGTATGCACGGTCGTTAATCTGTTGCAAGGCAACATTAGCAAGGTCTTCAAGCTGTGTTTCAGAGCGGTCTTTCCCGGCCTTTAATTCAATCAGAATACCAGGCAGCCGCTTATTCAAAGGAAGCATCTGAATATCAAATCGTCCATCACCAGCTTCGCGATTGGAGGTAATGCGATAGCTGTTGTCCATCACAGCGCACATACCCAATATCAGACCATGGTAAAATGTTTCGTCGGCAGCATCGTGGAAACTTATTGTTTGGAGCAGGAACTTCTCCAAGGCTTTTTGCAATGAGTCGATATCTGCTATTGGGTCTTCATGCGCCATTCCTACATCTTCTTTGCCATTGTCATCGTTCTTGTCATCCTCATCATCTTGTATGAATCCCATCGTCATATCAAGATATTTAGAGCGGTAATCGTTGTATTCCTGCTCTGTCATTACCAAAGATGAATCATCGGCATTCCACTCTTCATACACCTGAATCTCAGAATGTTTTCTGATAATATCACGGAAAGCGAGGATAAAATTGCGCTTGTCATATTCACTCTGCAACTTGTCAATGGAAGCCATGTCCGGATAACGCGCTTTAAAGTTCTGGCATAACTCATCCAAATCTTTCTTTACATCAGCAAATGGTTTACGAAGTACGAATCCCAATGCCTCAGGAGCGTCAGTATTGCTGAACAACTTGATAGCTCTATCAACATTGTCCTTCAAATTACGGAAGCAGACAACTTTCCCGAATCGCTTTTTCTCATTGAGAACACGATTCGTACGACTGAAAGCCTGCAATAAACCATGATATTCAAGGTTCTTGTCAACATACAACGTATTTAGTTTCTTGGCATCAAAGCCAGTAAGGAACATACCGACGACAAGCAGCAAGTCCAACGGTTCCATGTCAGCACGTTTCTTCTTCATGCGAAGATTGATGTCATCATAATATGCACTGAAATTGTCTGTTGTAAAAGCAGTTCCGTACATATTATTATAATCATCCATGATGGCTTGCAGTTCATCAGCCTCGCCTGTACTTTCGCTTGCAAAACCGCCTGTGTTCATACCGGTCTGCTCATCGTCTTGACTGCAGTTGGCAGCGTATGTGAAGACGGCTCCAATCCTAATCTTTGGATTGAGGCTCTTGAATATCTTGTAGTAACGGATTAGCATCGGCACTGACTGCACTGCAAACAATGCGTCAAACTCTCCGTCGAATGTTGACTTATTGAAATTATTAAGGATAAATTTTGCAATCTCCGTCATGCGGTCTTGGTCGGCATTATCCACATCCTCATTGCCGTGGTAATACTCCACAAGAAAACCAAGCACATTTTCATCGGCAATGGCATCCTTTATCAAGTATTTGTGAAGACAGTTGCCGAAGATTTCCTTTGTGGTATGTCCGTCCACCGCATTCTCTACAAAGATAGGTGTGCCAGTAAAGCCGAATATCTGCGTGTTGTCGAAGAACTTCACGATGTTCTTGTGGCATTCTCCGAAATGGCTTCGATGACATTCATCGAAGATCATCACGATACGAGAATGGCGTATTTCCTCAATACGGCTGCTATACCACTGCTTACTGACAGCGGCATTGAGTTTCTGTATGGTTGTTATGATAATCTTTGAGTTGCTGTGCAGACGCTTCACCAATTCGTCTGTGTTGTCGGTGCTGTCAACGGCACCAGGTTCAAAAGCCTCGTATTCGGCTTGTGTCTGCGTGTCAAGGTCGTGGCGGTCAACCACAAACATCACCTTATCCACATCGTCCAACTCCGATACAAGTTGGGCTGCCTTGAAAGAAGTCAAGGTTTTGCCAGCTCCTGTTGTATGCCAGATATAGCCGTTATCATTAGAGTTTTCCACACGGTCGAGAATCTTCTCCACGGCATAAAACTGGTAAGGGCGAAGCACCATCAGGCATTTGTCTCCCTCATGCAATACAATGTACTTGCCAATAATCTTGCCCAACGTACACTTGTCTAAGAACACAGTGGCAAACCTCTCCAAGTCGTTGAACGGAACGTTTGCGGCATCCGTCCAGTTGAATGTGAACTTGAAGCCGCTATTCGGATTGTTGGCGAAATAGCGAGTGTTCACACCATTGGATATGACAAACAACTGGATGTAATCAAACAGACCATGGAAAGAAGTCTTGTGATAGCGTTGTATCTGGTTGTATGCCTGTTTCAGTTCCACACCTCTTCGCTTCAGTTCTATTTGAACCAAAGGCAGGCCATTGATGAGTATCGTCACATCGTAACGGCATTTCTTTCTCCCCTCAACCGTGATTTGATTGGAAACCTGAAACTCGTTCTGACACCAGTGAGTGCGGTTCAAAAACTCCACCCATAGGCGTTCACCGCTTTCCAGTTCAAGCGGAAAGAGGTCACGCAGCTTCTTTGCCTTTTCAAAGCGTGTGCCACCTTCAAGGTAGATAAGTATCTTTTCAAACTCAGACTCTGTAAATTCGGTACGACCCAATTCCTCCAATTTCTTCTTGTTGTGTTTCTCCAACTGTTTCTTGAAATTGGCAGACAAGTTCTTCTCCTCTTCAATATGAACATACTCGTAGTTCATCTTTTGAAGAGTATCTATAAGTCCGTTTTCGAGAGCAGCTTCACTTTGTACTGGCATATCTTGTCTTTTTTATCGTTATACTTATAAGAACATGGCTATTCATTCATTTGCAGGAAATGAATATCCAAGGCATTCTCTATTTTGCTTATGGCTTCAAGCGAAAGATTCTCACGCCCTTTTAAGATTTTTGAAATGTACTGTTGGGTGCAATTCATTTTCTCTGCCAACATCTTTTGAGTCATTCCAAGTTCCTTCATTCTTGCTGACATGATATTGGCTATCATCTGCGAATGGTTAAACCACGGTTTTTCTTCTTGGCTCATTTGTACTCCCTTATTTTGAACAGGAGATATTGTTTCCTTTATCATCTTAGACGTATTTCGCTTTGTACCATTTATATTTGGCTATTGCCATTTCGCCTACAAAGATAACTGATTTTCACGAGGAAACACAACTGCGGGGTTGTTTTTTCTACGTAAATATCATTCGGACTCAACCTCATCCGCTTCATGGCTCTCCGCACCCTGCAGACTCTTCCTGTATTCAGAGGGCGACATGCCGGTATGCTTCTTGAAGCATTTGCCGAAATACTTAGGGTCGGCGAAGCCTACGGCGTAGGCAATCTGCGAGAATGTCATAGTACTCTCTTCCACGAGGTCTTCTGCCCGCTTCATCCTGATGTGGCGCAGGAAATCGTTCGGCGACATGTCAGCAATCTGCTTCAGCCTTGAATAGAACGTGCTGCGCCCCATACTTAGCGCCACAGCCATATCGTCCACCTTCAGGTTCACATCCCCGATATGCTCCTCGATGTATGCCAGTAGCTTGTTCATGAACTCCTTGTCCTCGTCCACTATTTCCGGCTTGCGCAACATATAGCGCACCTTGCCGGCATCCGCCTTCTCCGTAGCTTCCTCGGTTATCTGCTCTGCCCGACGCTTCATATAGGTTCTGATTCCGAAATACACGATGAACAGTACAAAGACGGTAATCAACGCCCTGCCCCACCAGCTCTCCGCAAAGGTCGGCTCGGCATGGATCACGAGCTGGCGCTCATTGTCAATCCACACGCCGTCGCCATTGGTGCTGCGCACGCTGACTGTATGCGTGCCGGCAGGGAAATGGTTGAACGATGCACTGTTGCTGCCTGGATGCACATAAACCCACTTCTCGTCGTCCACCCTGTAGGCATAGCGTATGCCACAATTCTCGCTCTCTGCCGATACCGAAGAGTGGGAACTGTAATCGAGGGCAGAGAAGAAGAGTGTGAACGAACGATGGTCCACGTCAACATTCAGCTTCGGCGTGTTGAGGATAGGCTGTTCGTTGTCGCGGTCCATGTATCTTATCGACGTGAACACAATGTTCGGCGCATAGCTGCTTCTGTCCATCCGCTTGGGCAGGAAGGATATCGCCCCACCCTCGGTGGGGATGACTATGCGGTCGGTCTTGGCAGAATGCGAGGGCATACCCTCCGATATATTCACTCCGCCAATCTCGTCTGCGCCGTATTCCTTCAGTCCCGACTTGCCGATACATGCTATGCGGCTCTCACCGATAACCCACAGGTCGCCTTGGTTGTCGGTGAGCAGGCTCTGTATTGTACCGTTGCTGTATATCTGTGTGGCGGCATTCCCGTCCTTGTCCTCCACAGGCTTGAAACACAGGTCGTCCTGCAGAAGATTCCCTGCATCCGCATATTGCAGTCCGCCGCCGAGCGTAACCACATACAGTTTGCCGTCGGGAGCCACCTTGGTCTGCATCACCTCACTGGTATAGAGCGAGTTCTCGTCTGCCGTATGCCGCGACACGTAGAAGCGTATCCTGTCCGGATATGTGTAGCTGTCGCGGTATGTTATCAGTCCCTGGGTGGTGGAGAGAATAACGGTGCCGTTAGGCAGCACCTCTATACGTCTGACCTTATTGAATACATCACCAACATAACCTTTCAGCTGGTTGTTGCAATGCAGGAATCTGAGCTTCTCTATATCACCGCATGAATATATGCTCTGCATGGAGATATTCAGTCCGCCGAGGAATGTAGCTATCAGCAGACGCCCGTGTGTGTCCTCCTTCACGTCATACAGTTCGTTGCTATTCATCGTATAGGCATTGGTCTCGTCATGGCGCAGGTTAACCACCCTGCCGTCTGCCACGCAAAAGAGTCCTTCGCCCTTGGTGCCTATCCACAGACGGTTTTTCTTGTCCTCATACAGGGAGTAGATATGATAGGCAAAGGTGGTCTTTGCCGTCTGCCATTTTCCCGACGGCGAGAGATAGCCTATGAGTTTCCCGTCGGGGGAATATTTGGCAATTTCGCCGTCCACGGTGCCCAACAGGATATTGCCCTCATGGTCTTGCATCACCGAACGGGTGTCGCGTTTCGTGCCGAGGTCTATCTGCATGATATTCGAATAGCTGAAGCTAACGAGCGAGAGATTGTGCGGATATATGAGCCAGAGGTTTCCCTGATGGTCGGAGAAGCCTTTCTTCATGCGCGGTATCAGTTCGCCCGACAAGCCTGATACGCCGAGCGGTTGCGCCACAAGAGTTTTCCTGCCCTCGTCGTAATATGAGAAGACGGTCCCCGTTGACGCTATCCACACGGTATGGCGGGAGTCTTCGTGTAACAGTGGCTTGTCTGCCAAGGTAAACATACCGCTGCCTGTCTCCACGGCGAGATGCACGGTCTGCATATCGGGCGTTATCATCGTCACGCCTCTTCCACCGTTGAAGCACCAGAGCCTTTCGCGTGAATCGGCAAACATCACGTCCACCATCGGCTGCGGATTGCTCGGCCACTGCACGGACAATAGCCTGTCATGCCCCGTCTTCGTGTCATACACCAATACGCCGCGGTCGGTTGCCAATGCGAGCATTCTGCCCTTTATCACCTTCACTTCCTTCACCTTGTCCACCTTGTTGGCAAGCCTCACATCTGCAGGTTTTCCTCCTCTCTTCATGTGCAGGATCTTTCCGTCTACCGTGACGAGCCATAACGTGTTGCCTACCTTTTCCACGAAGTCCACCCAAAGGGGTGTCACCTGGCGTGGGTTCCCTTTTTCCGTATATACGAAGGCTCCCTGGTCGCAGAAGAGCCATTCGTCGCCGAATCCGTCGAGCACCACCTTGTTGAGTGTTCCCGGCAGGGTGAACCGCCGGATGTCCCTGTCGCTGTCAGAATCCCCCTTTGCCATGTGGTAGTGTTCGTTGTATTTCCCCACCACCCACGTGTCGCCGTTGGCGAGCGGATATATTTTTCTCAGACTGAACTTGCTCTGGAATTTCTTTGTGATAAGCGCTGACACGTTGACATACTGGCATTTATGGCTGTCGAACATATACACATCGTCGGTATATGCCGTAGTCCAGAGGTTGCCGTCGGTGGCTGGCATCACGCTTATCAGATGGTTTGTGGTGAGCTGTGAGTCGTGTCCCGGTATGTTGCGGAATGTAGTGAAGCGGTAACCGTCGTAGCATGAGAGTCCGTTCCATGTGGTTATCCAGATGAGATTGTCCGTACTCTGGGTCATTCCGCTTATCACGCTTGCCGGCAGTCCGTTCTCTGTGCCGAACGTGCGCACCTTGCATATCGGCTGTGCCGTGGCAACCAGTTGCAGGCATAAGAGTGCGAATATGGTATAAAGGTATCTGTATCTTTGCATAATATCATTGTTTAGAGGATTCGTCTTCATTCAAAATGACAATGCAAATATAATAAAAAAAAAGATTGAACGAACCTTACCGCCATTTTTTTATTGGATAATAAGGGTAAAAAGGCACGCCAAAGGCTTTTTTTTTAAGTCTCCGGCGTGCCGATAACGATGTTATGTTTATGACAGTAAAACTATTTTCTGATATACTTGCGGCCGTTGAGCACGTAGATGCCTGCTGGCAGACGGTCGAAGTCTTTTGCCGAACATACCAGCGAGCCCATCACCGTGAATATCTGGTCGTTCTTCTGCAGACTTGCCGCACTCTCCACCTTCCCGATTGAACTTGAGTTTGACGACACATATGTTTCTTTTGCCACTCCAGCCTCGGCATTGATATCTTTCGTGTGGCGTATGTCCTCGCTTGATGCAGCAAGCTCGAGTGTCACTCTGCCTCCGGCAACCTTATACTGATGCGTAGTCTCGTCGAAATAGCTCAGTTCCTCGTAGTCCACAGGGATTGCCACCTGTTTCGTCTCGCCAGCCTTGAGTTCCACGCGGGCAAAGCCCACGAGTTTGTGACGCATATTGCCGTTCTTGCCATAATGCGTATCGCCGTTGAAATTGGCATAGAGCTGCACGATTTCCGCTCCGTCACGACTGCCAGTATTCTTGATATCCGCCGTTACGGTCAGCTTGCCGCCCTTCTTCAGTGTGGTTGCGGAGAGGTTCATGTCGCTGTAGTCGAATGTGGTGTAAGAGAGTCCGTAACCGAACGGATACATCGGCTTCTCTGCCTGGCATGGGTTCTTCTCGCCCTTGCCGTAATACATGTATGTGTAGCCCCATTCATCAATGTTATATTCCATCATTCCCTTGCGGCCGTAGGCTGATGCGTTCTGTGCCGAAGCGTCCTCCTGCGGGAGTTCACTGATACTGTTATACCATGTTGAGGTAAGCTTGCCCGACGGATTGATGTCGCCGTATATTGCGTCACATATCGCCTGTCCCTGTGCCTGTCCGCCATACCATGCCTCCATAATTGCAGGCAGATTATCCTTCGCCCATGTGATGTCGAGCGATGATCCGCTTTCAAGCACGAGCACGGTGTTCTTGTTTGCTGCATACAGTGCCTTCAGCACATCCTCCTGGTTGCCAGGAAGCGTGAGTTGCCAGCGGTCGTGGCTCTCTGTTCCCGTGGCATGGTCGTCCGGTTTCTCGTAGTTCGTGCCTCCGATGAACACCACCACGTCGGCCCGTTTTGCCACTTCCACGGCGCGATTTATCATCTCCTGCGTTGCTTTCTCGTTCACGGATGATGATGTGGTGCAGAGATAGAGCGGACCTTGTGTCTCTTCTGCCGGAATCAGCACTTCATTTGGGTTCCAGAAGTTGAAGTATTTGTAGTTGCCCACGTAGTTCTGGTTGCCGCTGAACTTCACGTAGAGGTCATGCTTGCCCTTCACCACCGCCGGGTCTACGCTTGCCGTGATAATGGCAAATTTGCTCCAGGAGCCTGTTTCCTGGTTGTCCACGGTCAGGAATGGTTCCGCATCCTTGTCGTCAAGACAGAAGCTGACGCTTCCCAGACCCGAGCTCTTGGCTCCGCATGCCATCTCGAAATTGGTGCATCCCAGTTCTCCGAAGTTCACATCGCGATACAGGAAAATGTCACCCGGGGCGGTATTTTCGAGTACTCCGGCTCCCTTGTCGTTGTTTGCGGCTCCGCGCTTGCTCACTACAGCCTCATCAAACGGCACGGCGGGTGTCTTGCCTGTGCGCACCATATCCAGATGGAAGTCGAGTTTCTTTGAGAATGCCTCATATGGAGTGGTTGTATAGGTAGGCGATCCGCTGTAGTCGCCGAGCATTATGGCGTTGGCATACGGGCCGATGAGCGCCACCTTCTTGTCTGTCGTGATTGGCAGTAAAGGCATTGTGGCGCCTTCTGGCGCACTGTTCTTCAGGAGTGTCATGCTCTCCTGCGCCGCCTTGAGTGCAAGTTTCTGGTTTGCCTCGCTCTCCAATGTGTTGTTTACTGGATATATGTATCCATCAAACTCACCCAATGCGAAACGTGTTTCGAGCACTCTCACCACTGCCGTATCGATGTCTGCCTCCGTCAGTCCGATATATTTCCTGCCATTCGGTGCTGCCGTTTCCTTCGCCATGAATGCTGCATCCGTGGCGTTGAGGGCTGCACGCTGGAGCACCGACGAACGGCTCATGAACTCGCAGTTCGTGTCCGTGCCAGCCTGGAGCGAAATCGTTGCCGTGCGTGCTTCCATTATCTGCTCCTCTTCGGTGGCATTGGCGTATGGCGCATGAATCGTGGCGAAGGATGTTCCGTCGTCGATTTTTCCCGCCGCATAGTCACCGAAATACTTATGCTTCACTGCCCTGTGCACACAGGAGAGTCCGGCGCAGTCGGACGTTACATATCCGTTGAAGCCCCATTCCTTGCGCAAGATGTCGGTCAGCAGCATCTTGTTTGCACAGCATGGCAGTCCGCCGTGCGCCTTGCGGGCTCCCTGATTGTTGGCATCGAGCTCTGTGGGGTCGATGGAGAAGGCGTTGTAGGCTGCCATGAGACTCTTTACGCCTCCCTCCCTGACGCTCATCTCAAATGCCGGCAGATAATACTCGCGCATGTTCTTTTCCGTGACGAACGAGGTGGTAGACTGTCGTCCCTGCTCGTAGTTGTTGGCTGCGAAGTGCTTGGCGCATGCCACCAATTTATAATAAGGTGTTGCAGGCGTTATCTCGCCCTGGAATCCCTTGATGAATTCCACGGCGAGCCTTCCGGCGAGCAGCGGGTCTTCGCCGTAGTTCTCTTCTTCACGTCCCCAGCGCGGGTCGCGCGCCATGTTGATTGTTGGCGACCAGTAGTTCAGTCCTTTGCCTTTCGTCTCGTGGTAGATACGTGCCTCGTCGCTGATTGCCTCCGCACATGCCCTTACGAGCATCTCGTCCCATGTTGCCGACATTCCCTTTGACTCAGGGAAGCTCGTTGCCGCTCCCGACCGTGCCACTCCGTGGAGTGCCTCGTTCCAATACTGATACGACGGGAGGATTACCTGTCCGTCGCGCTTGATGGGTTCGCTGACGTTGTTGCCAAGCTGGTCCACCTTCTCGCGCAGCGTGAGTTCTCGGCAGAGCAGTTCTGCCCTCTCGCGGAAGCTCTTGCTGGTATCCATCCACGGGTAGCTGGTCTGCGCCATTACTGTTGTTGACACGACTGTCAAAGCAGCCGTCATAAACCAATTTCTCTTGTTCATTATTCCCAATAGGTTAGTTAATAATCCGTTTGCATGCCAATGCCGCTGTCTTTTTGCCGCTGTGCATCTTCATGTCATTCCGCTGTCACGTCTTCGGCTACGGTCATCCGCATTTCTCGCTGCGAAGGTAGTGATATTGTCCATTGTGCATAGTGGAAAATCATCCACCAGAGGAGTAAAAGAGCATTATTACGCTGATTTTCATGAGATTTTACCAATAAAAGCAGGACGACAACATTAATTGTTTCAAAAAACAATATCCTATAATATCAGGATATATAAGGTTCATCCGGAATATGGAGTGATAGAATATCTAAATCTGTCTTATAAATTATTCGAAATGCATGAGCCGGAAAAACAATCAAAAGGTGGATGTGTGATATTGTATTTTTATACAATTACACCGTGTATATCTTGTATAAAAAGACAGGAGAAGAATATGGTTTTTATTGCATGTCGAAGCAAGCTAAAATAGATGTCCAATCAACTTCAAATAGAAAGTTACCGAATTTCTATGAGAAAGT
>OQWM01003440.1_pt1 | contig 10558 bp, 8 predicted proteins | sample 1691531 | NCBI WGS metagenome assembly OQWM01 (sample SAMN03418257, study PRJEB22391) | human gut metagenome | biome: human-gut; feature: organic feature; material: feces | host: Homo sapiens | place: Tanzania | collected 2013-01 | reverse complement strand
ATTCTTTACTGCTGTATTCTTGACTCGTTTGGTTTACGATTATAAGTTGAATCACTCCAAGTGGAGCATTCTCTACAACAATACCTTGCCATGGCTCATTGTTGCCAGTCTTGTGCAATCCCATAAGATAAGGATCGGGATTTGGCTTGCCACGCTCCACATCGTAGGCTGTAACAATATGGTCTTCGGTAAGGAATCCATCAAAGTCGGTAAGTAAGCGTTGTATCAAAGGGCGCTGTCCGCTTCCGGTAACAACGCCAATGGTAAGACCAGCCGACTTAATCTTCTGCATTATATCTATAACCCCAGGGAATATCTCGGCAACGGGCATATGGTGGAAGATGTCGGTCTTGACATCATACATGCGTTGTGCTTCCTCCGGTGTTATCTCCTTACCTTTCTGCTGAAGTACATACTTGCGTATAGTGTCTACACCGCGAGCACCCTCTGTTGCATAAGAGTCGGCAGCTGTGAAATGAATGTCAAACTGCTTCATTGCCTCATGCCAAGCTACAGCATGGTTTGGCATTGAATTGTATAGCACGCCATCCATATCAAATAGCACACAACGTGGCTCAAACTTGCTATAGCCGTGCTGTAGCTTGTACGCCAATATCAAATCTTTAATCATATTATATCTCATAATACTGCCTTTTCCACAACCCTTCCCTATTGAGGAGAAGCTGTGGGTAAGACTTCAATTTATCGAATAAAAAACGGACTGCATTATATGAGCAGTCCGTTTTTCATTAATATAGATTCACGTATTATCGTGTTAGAGTTATTTTTACTTCTCGTCAGCCAAACGCTTCTGAATAGCCTCGCTCTCAGCCTCATATCCTGGCTTGTTGAGCAGAGCAAACATATTCTTCTTGTAAGCCTCAACACCTGGCTGGTTGAATGGGTTTACACCGAGGATGTTGCCGCTGATACCGCAAGCAATCTCGAAGAAGTAGATAACCTGACCAAGGTAGTACTCGTTGAGCTGAGGAACAGAAAGGCGGATGTTAGGAACACCACCGTCTACGTGAGCCAAACGTGTGCCAAGCTCAGCCATCTTGTTTACCTCATCAACACGCTTGCCTTCAAGGAAGTTTAGACCGTCGAGGTTCTCGTCATCGTGTGGGAAGAGTACTTTCTTCTCAGGAGCCTCTATGCTGATAACAGTCTCGAAGATAGAACGCTCGCCTTCCTGAATCCACTGACCCATAGAGTGAAGGTCGGTAGTAAAGTCGCAAGATGCAGGGAAAATACCCTTGCCGTCCTTACCCTCGCTCTCGCCGTAGAGCTGCTTCCACCATTCGCTCATGAAGTGGAGCTTTGGCTGATAGTTAACCAAGATTTCAATCTTCTTGCCAGCCTCTGCATAGAGAGCGTTACGTGTAGCTGCATACTGGGCAGCGATGTTCTCGCTGAATGGAACGTCCTTGCCACAAGCCTTCTCCATGCTCTGAGCGCCCTCTACGAGCTGCTTGATGTCGAAGCCTGCGCATGCGATAGGCAACAAACCAACTGGAGTGAGAACAGAGAAGCGACCACCTACGTTGTCAGGGATGATGAACGAAGTGTATCCTTCCTTGTCAGCGCAAGTGCGGGCAGCACCCTTCTTGGCGTCTGTCACAGCAACGATCACCTTGCGAGCCTCGTCTTTGCCACGCTGCTCTTCGCATTGCTTCTTGAGCAAACGGAATGTGAGGGCTGTCTCGGTAGTGGTACCCGACTTAGAGATGTTGATTACACCGAATTTCTTATCTTTGAGGTAAGCAGTAAGCTCTGAGAGATAGTCTTCGCCGATGTTGTTGCCGGCAAAGAGGATTGTTGGGTTCTTCTTGTCGTTAACAAGCCAAGCAAACGAGTTGCTGAGAGCTTCGATAACGGCACGTGCACCGAGGTAGCTACCGCCGATACCTGCTACTACTACCACTTCGCAGTTCTCGCGCAATACGTTAGCGCAATCCTGGAGCTGCTTGATGAAGTCTGCTGAAATTGAAGATGGCAAATGCAACCAGCCGAGGAAATCGTTGCCTGGACATGTACCATTCTCGAGGGCCTCTTGAGCGGCCTTTACCTGAGGCTCGTAAGCCTCTACTGCACCTGCTTTAAGAAACTGTGCAGCCTTACTTGTGTCAAGTGTAATATTTTTCATAAGATTTTATATGAATTAAATTTTTCCTTGTTCTTTAATCCCTTTTACTTTTTTAATTTTTTACCTTTTTACCCTTTTACTTTTTATCTAAAGGAGTCGGTGAGCAGCTTAATCTCTATTTGTGGATTAATGCGCTCATACAGAATATTGTAGACAGCGTCGAGGATAGGCATATTTACGTGCATGTGGCGATTTATCTCCTTCATACATTTTGTGCCGAAATATCCTTCTGCAATCATCTCCATTTCTATCTGCGCACTCTTCACCGAATATCCTTTACCAATCATAGTTCCGAATGTGCGGTTACGGCTAAAGTTTGAATATCCCGTCACGAGCAAGTCGCCGAGATAAACAGAGTCGTAAACATTGCGGTCTATAGGATGTATTGCCATAAGGAAACGGTTCATCTCCTGTACGGCATTAGCCATCAATACAGCCTGGAAGTTGTCGCCATATTTCAATCCGCCACAAATACCTGCTGCTATGGCGTATACATTCTTCAATACCGAAGAATATTCTATTCCGATAACATCAAGTGAGGTCTTGGTTTTGATATAGTCCGACGACAGCACATCGGCAAAAGCCTTTGCCTTGTCGATGTCGCAACATCCCACGGTGAGATACGACAATCGTTCTAGAGCAACCTCTTCGGCATGCGACGGACCGCCTATGCAGGCGAGGTTCTCGTAAGGCACATCATAAACATGGTGGAAATACTCCGAGCAGGCAAGGTTTTCGTCGGGCACAATACCTTTGATGGCTGTGATTACGAATTTATCCCTGATGCGTGTCTTTAGTTTGCGCAAATGGTTTTTCAGATAAGGCGAAGGAGTCACAAACACCAAGGTGTCGTAGGCTTCTACAATCTTATTCAAATCTGACGAGAAGAAAATCTCGTCTACATTAAAGTGCGCTCCCACAAGATAAGCAGGGTTATGGCCCAACCTCTTGAAGTCTTCTATACGGTCGTCGCGACGCATATACCAACCAATGTGATGAGTATGTCCCACCACAATCTTGGCAATAGCGGTAGCCCAGCTACCGCCGCCAATAATTGCTATTTTACCGCAATCAAACATGCGTACTTATTTCTATAAAAAAAGGAAATGGAAGTTTAGAGATAGCTTATGCCTTTGCTGCAGCTTTCTCTATCCAAGTATTTATCTCGTCTACCGAAGGCTTTTCGTAGCCAAGCTTATATTTCTTGTTTATTTCTCCAAGCTTCTGCTGCAAGCCCTGAGCCTTTTCGTTTGCTATGTCTGAGATGAGGTTGAATCCTGCTTTGCGCAACACGTAAACCCAATTCTCTTCCACACCAAGCTCTGCCCATTCTGCCACGCTGCTCTGTGGAATCTTCTTCTCTGGCTTCATCTGTGGGAAGAACAATACTTCCTGGATGTAGGTCTTGCCTGTCATCAACATCACCAATCGGTCGATACCAATACCAATACCGCTTGTTGGAGGCATTCCATACTGCAATGCGCGCAGGAAGTCGTAGTCGATGATCATAGCCTCGTCGTCGCCCTTGTCGGCAAGCTTCATCTGGTCGATGAAACGCTCCTCCTGGTCTATTGGGTCGTTGAGCTCAGAGTAAGCATTGGCAAGCTCCTTACCATTCACCATCAACTCAAAGCGCTCTGTCAATCCTGGCTTAGAGCGGTGCTTCTTTGTCAATGGCGACATCTCTACTGGATAGTCGGTGATGAAAGTAGGCTGGATGTATGTGCCCTCGCAGAACTCGCCAAAGAGCTCGTCGATAAGCTTACCCTTACCCATTGTCTCGTCAACCTCCATGCCCTTTTGCTTACAGAAGTCGTGAATCTCTTCCTCGCTCTTGCCGTTGCAGTCGAAACCTGTCTTCTCCTTGATAGCATCGAGGATAGGCAAACGACGATAAGGAGCCTTAAAGCTGATAATCTTGCCATCTATCTCGCGCTCTGGCTTACCGTTTACGGCTGTGCAGACAGTCTCGAGCAACTTCTCTGTAAACGACATCATCCAGTTGTAGTCCTTGTACTGCACATACAATTCCATACATGTAAACTCAGGGTTGTGGTTGCGGTCCATACCCTCGTTGCGGAAGTTCTTGCCAATCTCGTAAACACCCTCGAAACCACCTACGATGAGGCGCTTCAAATAAAGCTCTGTAGCGATACGCATGTACATATCTATGTTCAAAGCATTGAAGTGGGTGATGAATGGACGAGCAGAAGCACCACCGGCAATAGCCTGGAGTGTAGGTGTTTCTACCTCTGTGTATCCAGCGTTGTCCAATACCTGGCGAATAGTGCGCAATACTGTTGCACGCTGAAGGAATGTATCTTTCACGCCGTCGTTGACAATCAAGTCAACATAGCGCTGACGATAGCGAAGTTCAGGATCGTCAAACTTGTCGTAAGCCACACCATCCTTATATTTCACTATTGGAAGTGGCTTCAAGCTCTTGCTCAAAAGTGTAATCTCCTGCGCGTGGATAGAAATCTCGCCTGTCTGTGTGCGGAATACGTAACCCTTCACACCGATAAAGTCGCCGATGTCCATCAGCTTCTTAAATACCTTATTATATAGGTCTTTGTCTTCGCCTGGGCAAATCTCGTCGCGTGAGATGTAAACCTGCATACGGCCTTTGCTGTCTTGCATTTCAGCAAAACTTGCCTTACCCATCACACGGCGACCCATCAAACGACCAGCCACCGAAACCTGTCTTGGCTCGGCGTCATCGCTGAATTGCTCACGAATATCTGTTGAATACGCATTTACAGGAAATTCTGCTGCAGGATATGGCTCAATACCCATATCGCGTAGCTCTTGGAGACTTTGGCGACGGCCAATCTCCTGTTCACTTAGCTCTAAAATGTTCATAAAATCTATTCGAATATTTATTTTATGGTTGCAAAATTAATAAAATTATCTGAAAGATAGAAGTATTTTTATATTCTTTATACACTTTCTTGACCTTTAGCAACTTTAGCGTTAAAAATCTCCCTTTCTATTGGATTCTTCCCTCTTCCCTCTTCCCTCTTCACTTACAATATTCTTTGCTCCGTATTGTTAAGCTTCAGCATGCATTCCGGCACATGGCTTCTTATGCTTTCTGCCACAATGCCCAATATGGAGTGTCTGACGAAAGCCTTTGATGTAGCCAATATCACCTCTCGTGTAGGGATAGGGAGTGCAAACGGCCTAACCAATCTCCTCTGCTCGGCATTCAGCTGTGTCGACGCCAGTTCGGGGATAAAAGTCACTCCCTTGCCGTTCTCCACCATTCTCATAAAGGTCTCTATGCTACCCAACGAATATGAAGCCTGGCTCTTGCGTGCCGACTTCAAATGGCAGAATTTCACCAGCTGGTCTCTGAAGCAATGTCCTTCGTCCAACAGCCACAAAAACTCATTGTTCAAATCTGTCGCCTTTATGCTCTTAGCCTCAAACAGCTTGTCATTCTCGGCAACATAAGCCAAAAACTGCTCATAAAATAATGTGATAGAGTTGTAGTCTTCCAATCCCTCGAGGTTCACCAATATTCCGGCATCAATATCTCCGCGGTCCAAAGCTCGCTTCATATCAGCCGTTTTCATCTCTATCACCACCAAGCTTAGCTGCGGGTTTTGAGCCTGTAGCTCGGTAAAGAATCGTGGCAACAAATATGGCGCTATCGTGGGCAGAATACCTATGCGGAATGAGCCCGTTACAGCCTTCTTCTCTTCTGCCACAATATCCTTCAGCTTGTTGGCTCTCTGTATCACCTTCCACGCCTGTTCCACCACAATCTTACCTATTGGCGTAGGCGTCACCTGTTGCGACGAGCGTTCAAATATTCTTATGTCCAATTCCGCTTCCAGCTTCTGTATCATTGCGCTCAGCGTAGGCTGCGTCACTCCACATTGCTCCGCAGCCTTGGCGAAATGTCGAGTGCGATAAACAGCCACTATATATTCCAATTGTTGAAGTGTCATAGCAATATATATATTTTTATTGCAAATATATCGAGAATTATTGTTTCCTCAAAATCTTTTTTGGTTAAAATAGATTTTTTCTATTGCCCGATAGCTAAATTCTGTTTGGCAGTTTCAAACAAAAGGAATAACTTTGCAACAGAAAACAATTAAACACTAAACATTATACAACTATGAAGGAATTGAAAGGAACAAAGACAGAGAAGAACCTCATGGAGGCTTTCGCTGGTGAGTCGCAGGCTCGCAACAAGTATACATATTTTGCTTCTAAGGCAAAGAAGGAAGGTTATCAGCAGATTGCAGCACTCTTCGAAGAGACTGCCGACAACGAGAGAGAGCACGCTAAGATGTGGTTCAAGCTCCTCGAGGGTGGCGCCATTAAAGACACCATCTCTAATCTTCGTGCTGCTGCCGAGGGCGAGAACTTCGAGTGGACAAACATGTACGACCGCATGGCTCAAGAGGCTGAGGAAGAAGGCTTCCCTGAGATTGCTGCCAAGATGCGTGGCGTAGCAGAGATTGAGCGTCATCACGAGGAGCGTTACCTCAAGTTGCTCAAGAACATCGAAGATGGCATCGTATTCTCTCGCGAGGGCGACACCATCTGGAAGTGCCGCAACTGTGGTCATATCGTAGTAGGCAAGAAGGCTCCTGAGGTATGCCCAGTATGCGACCATCCACAGAGCTACTTCGAGGTAAGAGCCGAAAACTGGTAATTCCCGAAAACTGGTAAATCCCCGATTATCTCGATTCCAATCGTTTTTGAGGGTAATCAATAGCCGAAGCTAAACTATAGCCGAAGCTAAACTATAGCCGAAGCTAAACTATAGCCGAAGCTAAACCATAGCCGAAGCTAAACTATAGCCTCGTCCAATAATCTTGGGCGAGGCTTTCCCTTTTTTTCTCCCTTCTTTCCTTTTCCCTCCTTTTCCTCCTTTCCCTTTTTCCTTCTCTTTTCCCCCTCCTCCCTGCTTTTTGCCTTTTGTCCCCCGAGGGTTGGGTTCGGTGCAGCTCGGCTGCATCGCTTTCCCTTCCTCTTTTTCTCCTTCCTTTCCTCTCTTCCTTTCCCTTTCTCTTTCCCTTTCCCCTCTGCTTCCGCTTTCCCTTCCTCTTCCCTTAAAAAAAATCAGCAGCTTTTTGCTCAAAGCTAAGGATAAATGGATTTTTTTGTGTAAGTTTGCACTTGAAAAGAAAACATCTTCTTTTGAACTAAAATAATTCATCCTCTTTAATATGAACGACTATATAGTCTCGGCACGCAAATACCGTCCTATGTCCTTCGACTCCGTGGTGGGACAAAAGGCGCTGACCACAACATTGAAGAATGCTGTGCTTAGTGGCAAATTGGCACACGCCTATTTGTTCTGCGGACCACGAGGCGTGGGCAAGACCACCTGCGCCCGAATCTTTGCTAAAGTCATCAACTGCATGCATCCTACTGCCGATGGCGATGCTTGTGGCGAGTGCGAAAGCTGCAAGGCTTTCAATGAGCAGCGCTCTTACAACATCTTCGAGCTCGATGCAGCCAGCAACAATGGTGTGGAGCAGATCAAAACCCTCATGGATCAAACCCGCATCCCGCCACAGGTGGGTAAATACAAGGTGTTCATCATCGACGAGGTTCACATGCTCTCGCAGGCGGCATTCAATTCGTTCCTCAAAACTCTTGAGGAGCCACCGGCTCACGTCATCTTTATCCTTGCCACTACCGAGAAACACAAGATATTGCCAACCATCCTCTCGCGTTGCCAAATCTACGACTTCGAGCGTATGACCGTGCAGGGCACCATCAACCACCTGAAGATGGTGGCTGAAAAGGAAGGCATCACCTACGAGGAACAGGCATTGGCGCTCATAGCCGAAAAGGCAGACGGAGGTATGCGCGATGCTCTCTCCATCTTCGACCAGGCAGCAAGCTTCTGCCAGGGCAATATCACCTATCAGAAAGTCATCGAAGACCTCAACGTGCTCGATGCCGACAACTATTTCAATATCGTAGACTACGCCTTGGAAAACAAGGTGTCGGAAGTGATGTTGCTCTTGGATAGCGTGTTGGCAAAGGGTTTCGACGCTGCCAACCTCGTATCGGGTCTTGCAAGCCATATCCGAAATGTGCTCATGGCAAAGAATCCCGAAACCCTCAAGCTCCTCGAAACAAGCGACACCCAGCGACAGAAATTCGAGCAGCAGGCACAGAAATGCGCCACCCCTTTCCTTTATAATGCGCTAAAGATACTCAACCAATGCGATGTCAACTATAAGCAGAGCTCTAACAAGCGACTGCTCGTTGAGTTGACGCTCATAGAGGTCTGCCAGCTCACTCAGCCTGCTGACGAAGGAGCTAGCTCGGGGCGTAGCCCTAAGCGACTAAAAACCCTGTTCAAGAAAATAATGGCAAATCGGCAACAAGCAGCTTCGCAGGTGGCTGCCGCCGATAATACTGTTGTGTCGCGACGTTCTACGACCCAACAGCAACCCTCCGTTGCCCATTCCGCTCAGCCATCCTCAGCTCCGTCTCAACCATCCTCAGCCCAACCTCTGGCTTCGCAGCCAAAGCTCAAGCTCAGCTCTCTCGGCATCACATTCTCCACTCTCCGCAACATGGGAAAGAAACAGACTGTGGCGCAAGAGGAGGAAATCATCACCGACACCACGGCAAACAGACAATTCTCTGAAGATGATTTGCAGTTGCAATGGATGATGATGTGCAACCGCATGCCTCAGCAAATGAGGGCATTAGCAAGCAGAATGAAAAACATACAACCAAAACTCCTCGACTTCCCAAATGTGGAAGTGGTTGTAGAAAACGAGGTGTTGCTAACCGATGTGCAACAGATAAAAGGTCGCATCCGTGCCACCTTAGCCAAAGAACTCGGCAACGGCTCTCTAACCCTCACCATCCGCTTAGCCAAAGCAGAAGAGGTGAAAGCCATACTAAGCAAGCGCGAAGTCCTTGCCGAACTCATCAAAACAAACGCAGGCGTCAAGCGCCTCATCGAATCCCTACATCTGGAAATGGGGTAAGAGAGTGAAGAGTGAAGAACGAAGAGTGAAGAGTGAAGAGTGAAGAATCCATTAGTCTTTATGGCTATTTAATTCTTCACTCTTCACTCTTCCCTTAAATCAATGGCATTCCCATTTCCATGCATTCTTTTCGCATATCCTCAGGCCAGATGCTTGCCTGAATCTCACCGATATGCGCTTTCTGCAGCATCACCATGCACAATCGGCTCTGGCCAATACCGCCACCAATGCTCAATGGCAACTTGTCGTTCAGCAACTGCTGGTGGAAATAAAGCTTTTCTCTATCCTCCTTACCCTCAATCTTCAGCTGAGCCAACAAGCTCTCCTTGTCCACACGAATACCCATAGAGCTAAGCTCAAACGAGCGACCAAGCACCGGATACCAAATCAATATATCGCCATTCAGTCCACGCTTGCCATTCTCGGCAATCGTGTTCCAATCATCATAGTCGGGAGCTCTGCCGTCGTGCTTCTTGCCATTCGACAGCTTTCCGCCAATACCCTCCAAGAACACGGCACCATACTTCTTGCAGATAGCATCCTCGCGCTCCTTCGCACTAAGGTCGGGATACATCTGCAGCAAATCCTCAGCATGAATAAAATGGATGCTTCGAGGCAAGAAAGGCTTCAACACAGGGAATGTCTCGCACGTCAGATACTCCGTGCGGCGAATGGCTGCATAAATGCGCTTCACCACATCCTCCAAGAAAGCTATCGTGCGATCCTGCTTGTTTATAACAGCCTCCCAGTCCCATTGGTCCACATATAGCGAGTGCAGGTTGTCCAGCTCCTCGTCGGCTCTGATGGCATTCATATCCGTATAAATACCATATCCCGGCTTAACCTTGTATTCAGCCAAAGTCAGTCGTTTCCATTTCGCCAACGAGTGTACCACCTCAGCCTTAGCGTCGCCAAGGTCTTTTATCGGGAACGTCACCGCACGCTCCACGCCATTCAGGTCGTCGTTGATACCCAGACCCTTCATCACGAACAGCGGAGCCGTGACACGTTGCAATCTAAGCTCTGTCGAAAGGTTTTGTTGGAAGAAGTCCTTTATCTTCTTTATGCCCTGCTCGGTCTGACATCTGTCGAGTAGGGGTTTGTAACCATTAGGTTTAATAATGTTGCTCATATTTTTAATGTCTGTGTTTGTAATTTGCTTGCAAAGGTAATCATTTATTATTGATATGCAAGCGCTTTTAGTGTTTTATTTTGCAAAATGATAGTTAATTCTTTCTGTTTGTGACAATTTGGGAAATAATATGCGCGTTTTTATGATAACTCACAGTTGTCTATGCAATAAAAACCTTAGTCCCACATTTTGTTTATTCAGATTAATTGCTTACTTTTGCATCCACCTTATTTATTATGGCCCCGTAGCTTAGCTGAATAGAGTGTCAGATTCCGGTTCTGAAGGTCAAGGGTTTGGACC
>OQWM01003439.1_pt1 | contig 10559 bp, 6 predicted proteins | sample 1691531 | NCBI WGS metagenome assembly OQWM01 (sample SAMN03418257, study PRJEB22391) | human gut metagenome | biome: human-gut; feature: organic feature; material: feces | host: Homo sapiens | place: Tanzania | collected 2013-01 | reverse complement strand
AACATACCTTTCGGCATTTGAAAATCTTTTGCCTTGCGGAAGTGATAGGACTGCATATGAAAAACGTGTAGAACAAATTATTGCCTCGTTACAATCTGGAGCAGGCCGTAAATATTACATTGCCTCATTTCCGTTTTTTAATTCCCGCAACTCTCTTTTATACGATTTGGTGCATTGTACTTGCCATGAAGCGGGTTTTAAGTTATATAAAGCAACAGCGTGGAAAACATTCGGTGGTAAATCCTCAATCAAAAACACCCACGGCGATGAAAACCAATTCATGATTGATTTTACTGATCAGCGAGTGAAAACTCAATGCGACGAGTGCTGCTACTATGTCAAAGATATAGTCGACTATTTGCAGAATAAATTTGCAGGAAAAAAGGACGTTCCGTTTGCGGTAATCTGGGCAGATTTGGATGCACATCCCGTCTTTCCTTCAGACGGATACCGCGCCGAGATTAAAAAAGCTCTGAAAAATGATTATGGCGCAAAGATTTCTCGAAGCGCGATTAGCTTCACAGATAGGAGATAGCACTAAAATGCAATATATCGAGAGAAAGAGTATGCTCTACAAAACAGGGGTTGAATATGGGGATTACACGATGAACCATGTTCAAGGGTGTTCCCATGGATGCAAATATCCGTGCTATGCTTTTCTGATGGCAAAGCGTTTTGGCCGAGTGCATACTTACGAAGAATGGTGTACTCCTGTTCTGGTTTCTAACACCCTCGAATTGTTAGATAAAGAAATCCCGCGGTTAAGGTCTAAAATCCAATCCGTACAACTCTGCTTTACAACAGATCCTTTTATGTACGGATACCCTGAAATAACAGAGATGAGCTTAGCAGCTATTCGCAAGCTTAATGCCGCAGGAGTAAAGTGTACTGCGCTAACCAAAGGCCTGTTGCCTATTAAATTGTCTGAAATGTCTCCGGAAAACGAATATGGAATTACTCTTATTTCTCTGGACGAGGAATATCGACAGTGGATGGAACCTGGTGCGGCACCTTACAGAGAACGCTTGGATTCGCTGAAAGCCCTACACGATGTTGGGTGCAAGACATGGGTCAGTATTGAACCATATCCAACACCCAATCTGGTTGAGCAATCACTACAAGAACTTCTTTCAGCGGTGTCCTTTGTTGACCGAATTATTTTTGGACGGACAAACTACAACAAGGAAGTGTCCTCCTATAGAAGCCACAGAGAGTTCTATAACAAGTGTGCGGATAAAGTTATTCAGTTTTGTAAAGAAGAACAAATTGCCTTCCATATTAAAGATGGAACTATAACTGAGGAATGATTTTTTCGCCCATCAACTTCCGATAATAGCAAATTATCAGAAGCACCACTAAAGTTAGGAGGACGCACATGAAATCCAACTTTGAATTTCTCAACAAATATTGGCCTGCGCTGGCACAGATCGGTGCGGCAGCGGAGAGCTATGTCTACTCCGATGCCAATGCCTGCCTGTATAAGTTGGGTATGTTTGGTGAGCGGCTGATTCTTGAGATTTTTGCTTTTGAGCATATCAAGGAACCGACCATCGACAACACCCACGCCAACCGGATTCGCCTGCTGAAGCGCGAAGGCCTGATTCCCAAGAAAATCGACGACATCCTGTATGCACTTCGCAAAACGCGAAACGATGCGGTCCATGCGGGTGCAGACTCTGTGGAGGATGCAAAAACGCTGCTCTCTATGACCTATAACCTTGCGGTTTGGTTCATGGAAGTATATGGCGACTGGGGATATATTGCCCCTGCGTTTGTCATGCCTGAAAATGTGGTGCAGCCGGACTATGAGTCCATCATTAAAGAGCAGGAGGAAAAGATTGTTGCACTCTCCAAGCAGGTCGAGGCAGTATCCACCGCGGCATCTACCAAGACCTCCAAGGAACGTGCAGAGAAAGGCGAAACCGCATCTGAGAGCATGGAGCTTTCCGAGGCAGAGACTCGCTATCTGATTGACGAACAGCTTCGCAAGGTTGGCTGGGAGACTGACACCAATACTCTGCGCTATTCTAAGGGAATCCGGCCTCAGAAGGGCAGAAATCTTGCCATTGCTGAGTGGCCTACTGACTCCGCTGTAGGTAAGAATGGTTACGCAGATTACGCCCTCTTTGTCGGGTTGAAGCTCGTGGGCATTGTGGAAGCTAAAAAAGCGGCTATTGACATTCCCTCCGTCATTGACCATCAATGCAAGGAGTATGCGAAGGGAATCAAAGGTGAACACCAGGAGTACATCATCAACCAGTGGGGAGCTTATAAAGTCCCTTTTGTCTTTGCGACCAATGGCCGAAAGTATCTCAAGCAGATCGAAACCAAATCCGGCATCTGGTATCTGGATCTACGCAATGGAGCCAATACACCCAAAGCCCTGCAAGGCTGGATCAGTCCTCAAGGCCTGATGGAACAGCTTGAAAAGGATATTACTGCCGCAAATTCCGCGCTCCAAAATACGCCTTTCGATCTGCTCCGTGACCCGGATGGACTGAATCTGCGTAAGTATCAGATCAATGCTATTGAGGCGGCAGAACAGGCCGTCATCGATGGCAAACAAACTGTCTTGCTGTCCATGGCTACCGGCACCGGCAAGACCCGTACCATTCTTGGCATGATCTATCGCTTTATTAAGAGCGACCGGTTCAAGCGAGTTCTGTTCTTGGTTGACCGTACTGCCCTTGGTGAGCAGGCCGAAGATGTTTTCAAGGAAGTAAAAATCGAAGAATTGATGACCTTGGATTCCATCTATAACATCAAAGGCCTGGATGAAAAGGAAATCGACAGAGAAACAAAAATACATATCGCAACGGTTCAGAGCCTTGTTAAGCGTATCCTTTATCCCGAGGGAGATACCATGCCCTCCGTTACAGACTACGATCTAATCGTGGTTGACGAAGCACACCGTGGATATATTCTGGATAAGGAAATGAGCGAAACCGAGATGCTCTACCGTAACCAGGATGACTACATCAGCAAATACCGTACCGTCATTGAGTACTTTGACGCCGTGAAAATTGCGTTGACTGCAACACCGGCGCTGCACACCACCGAGATATTCGGAAAACCCGTTTTTAACTATTCCTACCGTGAGGCTGTCATTGACGGCTATCTAGTAGATCACGATGCTCCCCATAATATTCGTACCAAGCTTCGTGTGGAGGGTATCAAGTACGAAAAGGGCGAGCAGCTTGCCATCTACGATCCTGTCACCGGCGAAGTCCTCAACAGTGCCGAACTGGAAGATGACATGAAGTTTGAAATTGACACCTTCAATCGCCAAGTTATCACGGAGAACTTCAACCGCACCGTTCTGAATGAAATCGCTTGGGACCTCAATCCGGATGGTCAGGGGAAAACGCTGATTTATGCTGTTGATGATAATCATGCTGACCTTATTGTGAAGATTTTGAAAAAAATCTATGCTGAAGGCGGTGTGGATAACGATACCGTCATGAAAATCACCGGCAGCGTTGCAGGAGGCAATAAAAAGAAAATTTCTGAGGCTATCAAAAGATTTAAAAACGAGTCTTTGCCTAAAATCGTGGTTACGGTTGATCTTCTGACCACGGGCATTGATGTGCCAGAGATAACAACACTGGTATTCATGCGCCGTATTAAGTCCCGTATCCTATTTGAGCAGATGCTGGGACGCGCTACCAGACTGTGTCCCTCCATCGGAAAGACGCATTTCGAGATTTATGACCCTGTGGGTGTGTACGAATCCTTGCAGGATGTCAGCAACATGAAGCCGGTTGTCACCAATCCTTCCACCAGCTTTGGAGATTTGATGAAGGGGCTGGAAGTGGCAACGACTGACGAGCAACTTGCCTATCAGATTAATCTGATCGTTGCCAAGTTGCAGCGCAAACGCCGCAATATCAGCAAAAAAGCCTTAGAGCAGTTTGAGAACCTCACTGGCGGCAAGGATTTGGGCGCTTTTGCGGAACACCTCAATAGCAGCACGATCAAGGAAGCCGCTGCCGAACTATTGGGACACCGTGAGGCATTCTCAGTGCTGGACAAGGACCGGCCCCATAGCAAATCTCCTCGCATTATTGATGATCACCCCGATGTGGTGATTGACCATACCCGTGGTTATGGTGAAGGGCAGAAGCCGGAGGACTATCTGGAAGCATTTAAGGAATTTATCAATAATAACATGAATGCTATCGCAGCCCTGCGCACAGTTTGTACCAGACCATCAGAACTTACCAGGGAAGCGCTTAAAAGCTTGAAATTGGAACTTGACCGTCACGACTTTACAGAAAAGCAGTTGAATTCCGCATGGAACGAAATGACAAACCAGGACATTGTAGCTGATATTATCGCATTCATCCGCCAACAGGCTCTCGGTTCTGCACTTGTAGGGCATGAGCAGAGAGTAAAGCACGCATTTGCAAAGTTGAGAATGAACCATGAATTCAACAAGACACAGTTAGACTGGCTCAAGCGGATCGAGAAGGTTTTGTTGGAAGAGAGCGTTCTTGATGAACAAATTTTTGAAGTTGGCGCATTTAAGAATGCGGGTGGCTTTACGATTATTGACCGCCGTTTTGGTGGGAAGCTTCGTGAGATCATGACGGAGCTCAATGAGTATCTCTATGACGATGGAGGAAGCGTAGCGTGAACAATCAGGAAATCGTAGCAAAACTATGGAATCTCTGCAACGTATTACGGGATGACGGTATTACATATCATCAGTATGTAACGGAACTGACCTACATCCTGTTTCTGAAGATGTGCAAGGAAACCGGCACGGAAGGGGCTATCCCGGAACAGTACCGTTGGGACAAGCTCCTTGCCAAACAGGGCGTTGAACTGAAGAAATTTTACAAAGAACTGCTGGAGCATTTGGGCGAGAGTTGTACTGGCCGCGTCCGGGAGATTTATCAGGGCGCCCAGAGCAATATCGACGAGCCTAAGAATCTGGAGAAAATCATCCAGACCATCGACCAGTTTGACTGGTACACCGCCAAGGAGGAGGGGCTGGGCAATCTGTATGAAGGCCTCTTGGAAAAGAACGCAAATGAGAAAAAGTCCGGTGCCGGGCAGTACTTTACGCCCCGCGTTCTGATCAATATCATGACGCAGCTTGTCGCTCCACAGCCCGGTGAGCGGTGCAACGACCCTGCCTGCGGAACTTTTGGTTTCATGATTGCCGCTGACCGCTATGTCAAAGACCATACTGATGATTTGTTTGAGCTGCCCGTGGATCAGCAGGAGTTCCAGCGCACCCAGGCCTTCTCTGGCTGTGAGCTGGTACATGATACTCACCGCTTAGCTCTGATGAATGCCATGCTGCACGATATTAGCGGTCCCATTTATCTTGGCGATACCTTGTCCAATTTTGGCAAAGGAATGAAGGGGTATGATGTTGTCCTGACCAATCCGCCTTTTGGAACCAAGAAGGGCGGTGAACGGGCTACCCGTGATGACTTCACATTCCCCACCAGCAATAAGCAGTTGAATTTCCTGCAGCACATTTACCGCAGCTTGAATAAGACGGGTAAGGCTCGTGCGGCGGTTGTCCTGCCGGACAATGTCCTTTTTGCCGATGGTGACGGTGAGCGCATCCGCCGTGACTTGATGGAGAAATGCAATCTGCATACCATCCTGCGCCTGCCTACTGGTATCTTTTATGCCCAGGGCGTTAAAACCAATGTGTTGTTTTTCACCCGTGGCTATGAGGACAAGGGCAATACCCGCGAAATCTGGTTCTATGACCTGCGTTCAGATATGCCTTCCTTCGGCAAGACCAATCCCCTGAAGGAAAGCCATTTTGACGAGTTCGTTGAATGCTATAAGGATGGTGATCTGCCCGCCCGTACCGAAACCTACAGCGAGGACAATCCCAACGGCAGATGGCGTAAGTTCACCTACGAGGAGATTCTGGCCCGCGACAAGACCAGCCTGGATATCACCTGGATGAAGTCTGACGGCGGAACAGAGGATTACACCCTCTCTGAACTGCTGGATCAGATCAAGGAAAAGTCCGCAAACATCGCCAAGGCTGTGGCTGCTCTGGAAGAACTGATCGGCGAGGTAGATGAGTAATGGATACGAAAGTATTACGGCAAAAGGTGCTTGACCTTGCCATCCGCGGCAAGCTGGTTCCGCAGGATCCTAACGATGAACCGGCTTCTGTTCTGCTGGAGCGTATTCGCCAGCAGAAGCAGCAGATGGTCAAGGACGGCAAGCTCAAAGCCAAGGACATCAAGAACGATACTATTATCTTTGTCGGTGAGGATAATTTGCATTATGAGAAGTTCGCTGATGGCAGCGTGAAATGCATTGAGGATGAGATACCGTTTGACCTGCCAGAGGGGTGGGCGTGGGCTAAAATCAACACCATTGCGTTTGTAACTAAGCTGGCCGGTTTTGAGTACACGAAGAATATTGCGCCGAGCTTATGTGAAGATGGCATTCCCCTTTTCAAGGGTAAGAATGTGCAAAATAGTACCATTGTCTATGAATTTGAATCGTTTATTCCCGAATCGGTTTCAGATGAACTCCAGCGCAGTCAGGTCACCCAAAAGTGCATTTTAACTCCCTATGTTGGCACTATAGGCAATATAGGAATTCATAATCGCCCAGGAAAATACCATCTTGGCTCCAATGTCGGAAAGATTGAACTCTATAATGATAATGTAGTGCTCCTTGAAGAATATGTCGTTGCGTATTTGCAGAGCGGGTTTGGTTACCAGCAGTTAACAAAACATATGAAAGCCACTGCACAGGCAAGTATATCAATCGAGGCTATTCGAGATGTATATCTTCCTATTCCTCCCGCAAATGAGCAATTGCGGATGTGGAGTGCGCTTTCTAACGCACTGGCAATGATAGAGCGCATTGAAAATACAGAACTCGATATTACAAATTTGATTAAATCAACAAAATCCAAAATCCTTGACCTCGCCATTCGTGGACAGCTTGTACCACAGGATCCCAACGACGAACCTGCTTCTGTTCTTCTGGAACGCATCAGAGCAGAGAAAGAAGAGCTCATCAAACAGGGCAAGATTAAGCGTGATAAAAAGGAATCTTTCATCTTCCGTGGTGAGGATAACTCTTATTATCTCAGAACTGGAGAATTGGTGGAGTCGCTGGAGGACTGGGATTTCGAAGAACTCCCCGACGGTTGGAGTGTGTGCTGCCTTGGAGAGCTGTGCGACTACGGTAACTGTACTAATATTGATACCGCTGATATCGCTGATTCTGCGTGGATATTGGATCTTGAAGATATCGAAAAAGATTCCGGTATTGTTCTACAAAAAGTACACCAAGGCGAACGCAATGCAGGAAGCACAAAGCATCGTTTCCATAAAGGTCAGGTGTTGTACAGCAAACTTCGTCCTTATCTGAACAAGGTAGTTTTGGCTGATGAAGATGGATATTGCACCTCTGAGATTTTGCCATTAGAGTTTGATCGGAATATACTTCCGCAGTATGCACGCTATTTTTTGATGTCCCCAACATTTTTGAGATATGCCAACAAGTGTTCATACGGCGTGAAGATGCCCCGCCTCGGAACAACAGATGGCAAAAAAGCAATTATTCCTGTTCCTCCGGTTAAGGAACAGAAGCGGATTGTCATGGCAATTGAACTGGCCTTTGCCAAGCTTGCTTCCATCACAGAACACTTAACCTAACCAACAGCCGCCCTCGGAAGAAGGCGGCTGTCCCTTTACCATGTGACGATTTTATCCACCAGTGCCTGCTGTTCGCTGGCAGTTCTGCGGAGGTAAATGCGAGTAGTCTCAATGCTCTCGTGACCCATCAGGTCTGCTAATAGAGCAATGTCGTTATACTTCTCCAAAAAGTTCTTAGCGTATCGATGGCGGAATGAATGCGGGTACACTACCTTTTTGTCCAATCCATACTTGTCGGCATAGTTTTTAAGCTGCTGGGAAATACCGCGTGTAGTAATACGCTCCCCATAACGGTTTAGAAACAAAAAGCCGGAGGAACGCTGCGTTTCCTCCAGCCATTCAAGAGTTTCCGTCCTCAACCTTTTGGGTATGTATAGCCTGCGTAGCTTTCCGCCCTTAGTATATAGGTCAAAATAGCCGAGTTCCACGTGCTCGATTTTGATTTGAATAAGTTCGCTGACGCGCGCCCCAGTCGCAGCCAGATACCAGACCACGAAGTACCATTCCATGTTGCCGTCCTTCTTGAGCTGCTTTTTCAGAAAGTTGTAGTCGGCGTTGCTGATTACATTCTCCAGAAAATTCTTCTGCTGCACTTTCACAGCTCTCAGCCGCAAGCGCTCTCTGTGCAGAAAATCCAGATACTTGTTCATCGCCTGGATACGCAAGTTGACGGTCTTGGGCTTGAAGAATTCCATCAGATACCCTTTGTAGGCCAGCAGGTTTTCCTTGTTGACCTCATCGTAGTGGGCATGATAAAAGTCCACTGTCCAGAGATAGGAATGGATAGTGTTCTCCGAAAGATTGCTCTTTCTCAGGTGCTGCTCAAATGTTTCGGTTGTCCTCATAAAAAGGTACCTCCCATAATATTTTTGCGAAATTATCGCGCCAATATTATAGGGGAAATATGTGACTATCTCTTATTATGAGAAGATAGGTGACAAAGTCGAAAATATCAGCGATGAAATACCTTTTGAACTACCAGACGGATGGATGTGGTGTAGAGGGCGTTCCTGCTTTTCGGGCATGGAGAGTACGAAACCACAAGGTGAGTTCTTTGATTACATTGATATTGATGCCATCGATAATCGTCTCCATCGAATCAAGAGCGCAAAGCATCTCCCAGTGCCTGAGGCTCCAAGTCGCGCGAGCCGTGCAGTAAAAACTGGAAGCGTTCTGTTCTCATTGGTTAGACCGTATCTTGAAAATATTGCACTCGTAGAGGAAGCGCATAGTCACTGTATTGCATCGACTGGTTTCTATGTTTGCAACTCCAACGGTATACTGTTACCCAAATTCATGTTTTTACTGATGATATCGAGTTATGTGGTTAGCGGCCTAAATCAATATATGAAGGGAGATAATTCTCCGTCTATAAGTAAAGACAATATCGAAAGTTGGCTTTACCCGGTACCACCGTTGGCAGAACAGAAAACTATCTGCGCCAAACTGAAAACGGTGTTTACTCTGATTGAGAATGTAGAAAAGAGCCTCAGATGAGGCTCTTTTCCATTTGGTTGAGTTCAAACAGCATTGCGTCAATCGTTTCAGTTATTCTGCGTTGTTCAAATACTGGTGGGAGCGGGACAATAGCTCGTTTTAGCATATCTTGTGTAAGCTGATTGATAGCGGTGGAGTTACTGTCATCGAATACACTTCTAAAGAAGCTTGAACGAAGGTAATGCACGATATACTCAAAATACTCTGTCCTATATATCGCCATGAATGCTCCAAATGATGCAGGTTCTCCTAAATCTGGAATTAACGCACATTTACCAACAAGAGCTCTACTCCCGTTTCGGGCACAAATCAAGATATCATTCTTCTGTACATATTGATTTTCTCTGATAGTGGTTTTAACACGAACCAAGTCACTCAAATCAACTTGGTCGTTGACGATGTTGCACGAACGCAAAACTATGACTCCATCCGGTTCTATATTAGTAGGACGATATGTGAGGCCAATGTTGGTTGTTCCAATCATAGAAAGATTGCACCACTCCCAACCATCAGGAAGTTCAAAAGGAAGCTGATCATCAAGGCAATGCAGCTTTCCATCGGGCATCTTCTCATAATAAGAGTTATCACTACCTTTGAAGATAACAGACTCCTTTTTGTTACGCTTGATTTTACCTTGCTTAATCTGTTCTTCTTTCTCGGCTCGTATACGTTCAAGAAGAACTGAAGCCGGTTCATCATTCGGGTCTTGCGGAACAAGTTTGCCACGAATAGCAAGGTCGAGAATTTTGGATTTAGTTTTATCGATATCCCTTATCAAGTTATCTTTTGACTTTTCAATACTTTCAATTAAAGAGTTGGCATTGTGTACGGCATTTAATATCCTTTGCTGCTCATTTAACGGAGGCAAAGTGAACAGATAATTTGCAACATAATCTTTAGTTACTCTTTGTTGTCCTACATCGCCTGAAAAAGTAAGCACGCCTCCTGTAATAAAATCATCTCGTTTAACAAAATTCAATAAATATTCGGGTATTACCAAACTGGAAATTGTTCTTACAATATGCAATTCAGTTGTACCAGCACCATAACCATTTATTAAACCACTGAAAACAACAGATTTTTTATTTTCAAAACAAGGTGTTATTTTTGCGATGCCTATATCATTATCGGCAAAATGTGTATAGCCTTTTTTTACTTTTTTCCAGACTCTAATATCGGATATAAATTTATTAGCGTATCCTTCTTTAATATTCGCCATCGGAACAAATGATACTTCGGTATTATCATCAATACTATTGCGAGGATTTATTACACAAGCTGTTTTTATTCGCACCCATTCCCAATTATCAGGTACATCAAAAGGTATTTCATCTTCGATACATTTTACCGTGCCATCGGAGAATTTCTCATAATGTAAATTATCATCAGGTTTTAGGGTGTCCC
>OQWM01003434.1_pt1 | contig 10565 bp, 7 predicted proteins | sample 1691531 | NCBI WGS metagenome assembly OQWM01 (sample SAMN03418257, study PRJEB22391) | human gut metagenome | biome: human-gut; feature: organic feature; material: feces | host: Homo sapiens | place: Tanzania | collected 2013-01 | reverse complement strand
GCATCCGTGAGAACGTTACTATCTCTCGTGGTACAGCCTCTAAGGGCAAGACCGTGGTAGGCAGCAACAACCTCCTGATGGAGACTGTTCACGTGGCTCACGACTGCGAGCTGGGCAGCGGCCTGATTATCGGTAACTCTACCAAGTTTGCCGGCGAGGTGGTTGTAGATGACAACGCCATCGTCAGTGCCAACGTTCTCGTTCATCAGTTCTGCCACATCGCAGGCTACGTGATGATCCAGGGCGGTTGCCGTTTCTCTCAGGATATTCCTCCTTATATCATTGCCGGCAAGGAGCCAACCCGCTATTGCAGCATCAACCTCATCGGTTTGCGTCGCCGTGGTTTCAGCAACGAGACCATCCAGAACATCCACGAGGCTTATCGCCTGCTCTACAGCAAGGGCATCCTGAAGGAAGGTATCGAGGAAATCAAGAAGAATCTTGAGGTGACTAAGGAAATCCAGTACATCATCGACTTCGTAGAGAGTTCTCAGCGAGGCATCATTCGATAATGAAAACTCTAATTGTAGTGCTCGGTCCTACCGGTGTAGGTAAGACCGAGCTCTGTCTTTCTCTGGCAGAGCATCTCTCTATACCTATTATCAATGCCGACTCCCGCCAGATCTTCGCCGAACTCCCTATCGGAACCGCAGCGCCTACTGCCGAACAGCAGCAGCGGGTGAAGCATTATTTCGTAGGCAACCACCACATCGAAGATTATTACAGCGCAGCCCAATACGAGGCCGACGTGATGAATCTCCTTGAAGAAGATATCTTCAAGAATCACGATGTGGCGCTGCTTACAGGCGGCAGCATGATGTATATCGATGCCGTATGCAAGGGTATCGACGATATTCCTACCGTGCGGGATGACATCCGTACCTGGATGAAACAGCGCCTGGAAGACGAAGGCTTGGAAGCGCTGGTAGAAGAACTCCACAAGATGGACCCGGAGCATTGGGCGATAGTAGATAAGAAGAATCCACGCCGCGTGGTGCATGCCCTGGAAATCTGTCACCAGACTGGCAAGACCTACACTTCTTTCCGTGTAGCCGAAAAGAAGCAGCGACCTTTCCGCATCATCAAGATAGGCCTGAACCGCGACCGTGCCGAACTGTACGACCGAATCAACCAGCGTGTGCTGCTGATGATGGAGGATGGCCTGGAGACAGAAGCCCGCAGCGTATATCCTCACAAGGGACTCACCGCCTTGAGAACAGTGGGCTACAAGGAAATGTTTGCCTATTTCGATGGCGAGATAGACAAGGAAGAAGCCATCCGCCAGATACAGTCGCATAGCCGTGAATACATGCGCAAGCAGCTCACCTGGTTTAAGCGAGATGCCGAAATCCACTGGTATCATCCCGACCAGCAGGAAGAAATCATCCGATTTATTGATGAAGAGATATAAACGTAAATCGCCCGATAGCATCAAAGAATATGCTATCGGGCGATTTTCATATCATAAAATCCTACATTTCCACCTGATTCACTATTTCACCATCAAACATATTGATGATTCTATCGGCATAATTGGCATCATGCAGCGAGTGGGTTACCATTACGATGGTGGTGCCTTCCTTGTGCAGCTCAGAAAGCAGCTCCATCACCTCCTTGCCGTTCTTGGAATCCAGATTTCCCGTAGGCTCATCGGCAAGAATCAGCTTAGGATGCGGCAGGATGGCACGGGCGATGGCGGTGCGCTGCTGCTGACCGCCCGAAAGCTGCGATGGGAAATGCTTGGCACGATGGGATATCGCCACCCGCTCCATCACATCCTCGGCACGCTTACGGCGCTCCTTGCCCGATACTCCCATATACAGAAGCGGCAACTCGATGTTCTCCACCACATTCAACTCATCTATCAGGTTGAAACTCTGGAACACGAAACCTATCATACCTCTTCTTATCAGGGTACGCTCGCTCTCCTTCAGCGTGCTCACATCCTTGCCGTCTAGCAGATAGGTGCCGCTAGTAGGATTATTCAGCAAACCGATGATGTTCAGCAAGGTAGATTTGCCACATCCCGAAGGTCCCATGATGGCAACAAACTCGCCTTCCTTCACCTGCAAACTGATATTACGCAAAGCCCAGGTCTCCACTTCCTCTGTCTGAAATACTTTCTTGATATTATCTAATTGAATCATAATCTTTATCGTTTTTTAAAATTCATATTATACTTTTTATACTTTCAAATTACGCATTCTATTCCTTAGCCAGAATCTCCGAAGGATCCACCTTCATGATCTTGCGTACCTGACAGGCGATGATGGCAGCAATGAAGCCAACCACTATCACAACACTCAGGATGATAGGGAAGACAGGATTGATTTCTACCATATCGAACATCTTACTCAGAACAATATGGAACAGCAACATGGCTACCACCGCAAACACCATGGCGATGAGCGTGATCACCAGATAGGTTCGTCCGAAGAGTTTGGTAATATCCTTTGTCAGGGCACCATTCACCTTGCGGATAGCCACCTCCTTCTTGCGGGTCTGTGTATCAAGCATCACCGTACTGAAGATGCTTATCAGGCAGATAGCCAGACTCACGACAGCCAGGATCCACGCAATATTTTGCAGTATTTCCAACGCTAACATTTCCAACGCCATATAGTCACGCAGATTGGTTGACATCAGTTTTACCACAGCAGGCTCCAATTTCTGTATCATTCTATCTACGGCAACCTGCATCTCCTTATATTCACCCGGCTTTGCCACAAGAATATAATGTGTGGCACCATAAGCCTCTTTGGGGTCAATGACTATGAATGAGTATATTTCAGTTTTCATACTCCCCTCATAAGGTATCGACTGGAACGTTCCGGCTATCTGATAGGAATCCATCTCATCTACGGTCAATATATCATTAGGAGCAACATGATGCTGGCGCATATGCTTATACAACTCCTCATTCACCAGGATACATTTCTTCCGGTTTGCCTTCGGCTTCCAATTCACCTTGATCTTGAAGAAATCGAGATAGGAGGTATCTGATGTAATCCTAAAGCAATAATTCGTCACATTATTATAGCTAGCATAAGGATCGCCTTGCCAAGCCGCCTTGCTGAACTCCTCGTTCTCTGCCAGCTCGTTAACTTTCCAAAATCCCCAGCTATAAGGCATCCATCGTTCTACCTGCGGTAAATGGATGAGCTTGTCTCTGAGGCGCTGACCATTTTCTGCCGCATTTGTCTGCAGAAACAGACTCTGCTCGTATGCACGTTCGTCATCAGGTATATGATTGAATTCAGCCATCTTGCCCACCCAGCACAGGAGGCAGAAAGTGACACCCAGGAAGAACATACTGATCATCACCTGCACACCCAGCATCGTATTGCGGAACCAATGGTTATGGCTTCTTCTCATCCCTGATTCGAGTGCTTGCGTACGCTTGCAAATGCGACTCAGTACAATCCAGATGATGGTGAGACACAGCATCATAACCACCAGCCCAATCACCAAACTATAGAGATACAGATGACTGATGGTTCCTAACTCGGAGGTGATTTCAGCAAACTGAGGCCTTGCCAGATAATCACAAATCCAGGATCCCATCAATACTGCTACAAAATAAGCCCCCAGCACAATCACCACCACCTCGGTAGCAAACATGGAGAAGAGTTGGAGGCGTGTGGCACCATTGGTAATTCGGAGCGAGATTTCACGTCTGCGCATCCAGAACAGCTGCGTCTGCATCCTCAGAAAACCGATGATGGCAGCCAACAGGATCAACGAGCCTATCAGATAAGTGATGGAACAAGCAATAGCAACGCTTGAATACTCTTCGCTCAATCGATCTTTCAGCTTTTCTGTTTTTACCTTCAACCCCAATGGTTTCAACCTGCCGTTCACCTCAGCTTTCAACTGTTGTGGCGTGCATCCCTCTTTCAACACCACATACAAATTCACAGCATAAAATTGATCAGAATCCATATCTTCCAACTCCCATGGCGAGTAAAAGAGAGCAGAACTGCTCATATCTAGCTCAGTCAATGATAAGTCTTGATAGACATCCACCAATCTCAACTGATAATTTCCACAGCCCTTACTCAAATGAATGCTTGCACCCACAGGATTCTTGTCACCAAAGATTTGCTTTGCCTGCTTTTCGTTGATAATGGCATCATGAGGCCCCAGCACCTTTATCTTTTCGCCCGTAATGGCAGAACGGATACCAACAAAGTTGGGATAATTTCGATCAAGGGGAACTGCATCCAACGCCATCTTTCTCCTTGTCTTGCCGTTTAGGGTAAACTCAGCCCAGCCGCCTGTAAGCATACCATTAGGAGCATAAGGTCCCTGCTCTATGCAACGAGGTCCTCCATTCGCCTTCACCGCCCTTACGATATCACCATTGATACGAATTGAATTTTCCGATTGACGTTTTTGGATGGAATCAAATCGGAGGTTATAAACCCTGTCATAATAAGGTTCATGGTTAATGGAAGCCATGCGGAAATTCTGCAGAAACGAATGCACCGTGGCAAGCGTCACCATACCGATGGCAAGCGACAGGATGCTGCCCAGCGTCTGCACCTTGTACTTGAGAATGTTGCGCAGGGCAACCTTCAGGTTGTGTAATAACATGTTCATATTTACTAGTCTTTATATAATTTATTTACGTGAAAGATTGATTTTTATTATCTATGAGAGACATTGTTTTTGATGATTTCAGATAAAAATCTATCTCAAATCTATCTCTTTTTCGCTGGCGATTTGGGTATATCCGCTTACGATAACCTTATCACCCGGCTTCAATCCGGAAGTGATTTCGAATTGCTGCGGATTCTGTCTGCCTACATTGATATTCACCCGCTGCGCCTTCTTGCCGTCATCAGATACCCGGAATATCCAATATCCGTTGGTGGTCTGGAAGAAATCACCATTCGGAATCACCAAGGCTTGCTCCGGCTTGCCCAATTCCAACAACACCCGATAACTCTTGCCCAAACGGATATTGGCGGGAGTCTTGCCACTAAAAGTTAATTCGCAGACAAACTGATGGTCTTTCACCTCAGGAATCACCCGCGATACACGAAGCGGAAACTGATGACCATCGTACTCGATATGGGCAGGAAGTCCGGCGATAACGCGGTCGATGTAATACTCAGCCAGCGAAACCTGCAGTTTAAACTGGCTCATCACCTTGATCTGTCCGATGCTCGCCCCGGACGAAACCTGCTGACCTTGGGTTACCCCCAAATAACTCAGTTGTCCGCTTACGGGAGCCCGAACCACCAACTGCCGGGTGCGGCCCTTCATTCTCGATAATTTCTTGTTGGCTTCCATCCTGTTGGCAGCAATCATTTCGCGCTTCAATCGGGTAGATACGGAATCATGCTTCAGGTTTTGCATCTGCAAGAGCACCTTCTGCCGCTGATATTCGTAATCTTCCTCAGCCACCTCCAGTTCCGCCTTACTCTTGATGCCCATGCGATATTCCTCCCGGCTCTGCTTGAGCGATTTCTTCAAGCTCGCCATCTGATGCTGGGCATCCAAGGCTTGCTGGCGCAGGTTGATGGTCTTCTGCGTCATCTCTATCTCCTGTTCCTGACAGTTGCGAAGCTTGCTGCTCCATGCATCCTGCTCATCATCGATAGAATGATAGAGTTCCGGATTCTGAAGCACCAGGATGGTATCGCCCTGCTGCAGCATGGCTCCTTCTTCTGCCACCACCCGCTCCACGAATCCATTCTCCATCGCATTCACCTGGATGGTCTTGAAGGGATGCACCAGTCCTTCTACATCCACATACTCCCAGAAAGGAGCCTTCTTCACTTCGGCTATCACCACGCTATCCATATCCACCCTTCGGGTTCCCGAAGTAACGATCAGGAAAAGGGCATAGACCAGGATGGCGATGCCTGCTACGCCCGACAGGATAGGATATCGGTAACGGATATACCAGGGTTTCGGTTGTTTCTTTATATCCATATTGTTCTGTTATTATTCATTTCTTTTATTCTATAGGAAGATGATTCCATGAGAAATTATTCCATAAGAAACCTTATTCTATGGGAAGTTCTTCCTTCAATTCTTTGTTGTGCTCGAAATCGAATCCCGTCATGCTTCGGAGTGTATAGTAGAGACTCCAGTAAGTTCTCATGGTCGAGATGTAATTGCGCCGGGCAGCATCTTTCTCGCTGATGGCTGCATTCAGGTCGAGTATCGAGTTGCGGCCCATGATGTAGAGTCGGCGCGCCACCACATGCCGCTTCTCGGCACGCTGGTCGGTGAGCGATGCCACATGCACCTTTCGGGCTTGCATGTTAAACTGCAACACCAGTTTTTCTACGTTCTGGTAGAAATCCCTCATGCCTTGCTCCACCTGCGTCTGGGTAAGCGCCAGCTGCGATTTGGCTTCTCTTACCCTACCCTTTCCCCGTCCCCAATCCAATATCGGAAGGGCGATGGTGATGCTTGCCGATTGCTGACTCATCGGACTGCGATAGGCGGCACCGATATCTGCTCCCGTCTGCGAGAGTCCAAACTGCATATAGAGATCCGCCTTCAATCCGGCGTTGGCACGAGCCTGCGCCAACCGGCTTTCGCTCTCCTTCTGGATGCGACGGTAATAATCGGGATCCGGACTGTTCAGCAAAGCCCAATCTATCGCCCGCTGCAAAGGAACCTCAAAAGCAGGCACCTCTTCCGGCATCACCAGACTGATGTCCTGCGATTGTTCCAACCCCAGAAACGAGCGGATGGTCTGCATCTTCTCTCTCAAAGCCACCTGGGCATCCATCACGTTGGTCTCCTCGTTCAGTCGGTTGATTTCCAGCTGCAGCATCTCGTTTTCCGAAATCGTTCCGTTCTCATATCGCCCCTTCGCCATCTGATAAAGCGTATCGGCAGAAGCAAAGTTCTGTTTTGCCATCTCCCATTCTGCCTGCGCCGAAGCCAGACCGAAGAAATGCTCACAGGCTTTTGCCGAAACAATCTCCAGCGTTTCGGCATATCGCTTCTTGGATTCCCGGAATCGGATGGGTTCTATCCTACGATTCCATTTCAGCGAGTTATAGCCAAAAAGACTCTGCTCGTAACCCACGATAAAGGGTTGACTACTATAGGCGGTTATCTTGTTATGCAATTCATCCAACCGGTTGAGCGAACTCTTCACAAAAAGACTACCCCCCGTCAGGGAGATATTCTGGTTGATTTTCAGAGTAAGGTCGGCACTCAACTGATCTTGCTTCAGAAAGAGAGCCGTACCATCCGACTGGGTTATCTTGTTCACCTCCTTATTAATATAAGGTGAAGATGAAAGGGAAAGCGAAGGCAGATAGTTGGCCTGATGATACCGATAAGCCCAGTAAGCAGACAGAAAGGTATTGCGGGCACTCTGCACCGATGGCGACTGCCGCTGCGCCATCGCAATGGTAGCCGCCAGGTCGAGCTGCAAAGTATCAGCCTGGACATTCATGGCAGCAAGCACCCATACTATGAATAGGTAATTCTTTATCTTCATGATGATTACTTTTGCTAAAACTATCACAAAAGCCATGCCATAAAGATAAAGGTTTGATTATCAAAAAGATAAGAAATTCCGGATATAAAAAAGATGTGCGAAACCGCACGAAACGTGTGCGATTTCGCACGGTGCGCACATCATCAATATGATAAGTATCCGACTCTATCAGGCAGGAAGCACCACGCTAAAGGTGGTTTTATCGCCTGGCTTCGAAGAGGCGGTGATGGTTCCACCATGTAAGGTCACTATCTGCTTGCAGATACTCAACCCGATGCCCGAACCACTCGTCTTGGTAGTAAAGAACGGCACAAAAATGCGCTCCATTACCTCTGGCAATATTCCCTTACCATTATCAGTAATGGAAATGATGAAATCGCGCTTGTTGCTCGAAAGATGAGTGGTAAGACGGACATAAGGAGCCTGACTTTGAGCAGATTCAGCCTCATCGGAAAGACCTGCCGCCTCCTCCTTCATCCGAATCTCCACAGCTTCCTGCGCATTCTTCAGCAGATTAATCAGCACCTGTTCTATCTGCGAACGATCCATCTGCAACCTCTGGTCTTCATTTTCTATCTCATAATGGAATATCGAATCCGGATAAAGATGCTGCAAATCAGCCACCAGATCACCAATCCTTACATCCTCAAACTGAGGTTTCGATATGCGTTGCAACTTTCGATAGTTCTCCACAAACTGCAACAAGCCATTGCTTCTCCGGTTGATAGCCTGCAATGCCATCAGCAGATCATCATGCTCCAGCGTATCCTGCTCCACTCCTTCGCAAAGCGTATCAGCCAAAGAGATGATAGGAGTCAGCGAGTTCATGATTTCATGGGTCAATACCCTCACCAGCTGCTGCTGCGCATCCGTCTCATTCTTCTGAATCACCGGTTGCACATTCTGCAAGGTATAGAGGCGATAGGCAAAGCCCTTATTAAAGAAGTTGACCACGCTCAATACAAAGTCAGCCTTCCCCGCATTCTGGTTTCCGGCATCCCGAGCCTTCTTACCAGCAGCACCCTCGTTGGTCTTGTTCTCCAATTGCACCAGTTTCTGCAATCCCGGCTTCAGCTGCTTCATCAATTCCGGCAGCGTCTCATCCAGCACCTGCAAGTCGTGCAAGTGATGAATCGAAAAACCGCAGAGTCCCTCCACGGCAGCCCGATTCATCCAATGCACCTTTCCCTGTTCATCCGCCACAATGAGAAAGGCGTTGATGGTATCGAGCATCGTTCCGAAATACTGGTATTTCGCTTCCTGCAGCAAAGTGGTTTCCCGAAATTCATTCACCACTTCGTTAATCTGCTCTGCAAGATTCCGCTCTTCTCCCCTCAGATGATCCAACGAATACTGAAGCGAGAAGTCACGGGTGCGGATAGCCTCAATCAGTTGGCGCATCCGCTCATTGCTCTTATGATTGAATAAGTTATTGACGATTGACATAGTTTCAAAAATTTCCGAAGCTTTAAACCCCGAGCTTATCGATTTTCCTGTAAAGGGCGAAACGGGTGATACCCAGCAACTCTGCGGCCTGTGTAAGATTTCCATTGCTCAAGGAGATGGCGCGCTTGATGGCTTCACGCTCCAAGGTCTGAAGATTGAGCGAATCTATATTAACGGAACTTGATGAAGAATCTGATGAAGAAGCCCCCGAAACCACCACCGAATCCTCCAATCTGATATCCTCTGCAGCCAGTTCCGTCTTATCCCCCAACACAATCGCCCTCTCTATACAATGCTGCAACTCTCTTACATTCCCCGGCCAGGTATGTTTCAACAGCTTCTGCTTGGCAGATGCCCCCAGCCTCACATCGCCCACACTATATTTCCCCGAATAAATCTTCAGGAAATATTCTGCCAGCAGAACGATATCCTCTCCACGATCACGCAGCGGTGGAAGATGCAACTCGATGGTATTCAGTCGATAGAAGAGGTCCTGTCGGAAAGCTCCCTCGCCCACCTTCTCACGCAAATTAGCATTCGTTGCCGCCAGAATTCTAACATCCACATGGCTCACCTTATTGGAACCTATGCGCTGGGTCTCCCGCTTTTCAATCACCGTCAGGAGTTTCTGCTGCATCGGCAGGTTCAGATTTCCAATCTCATCCAGAAAGAGAGTTCCGCCATCCGCCGTCTCAATTCGTCCTTCCTTAGCATTCTTGGCATCCGTAAACGCCCCTTTCTCGTATCCGAAAAGTTCGCTCTCGAAAAGATTCTCAGGGATACAACCCAGGTCGATATTCACAAAAGGCTTCCTTGCCCTGTCAGAAAGCTGATGCAAGGCATGCGCCACCACATCCTTTCCCGTACCATTCTCTCCAGTAATCAATACGTTGGCATCAGTAGCCGCCACACGCATCATCTGCGTTTTCAGTTCCTTCATGGCAGGACATTCGCCAATCAAATCCGAAGAATCCAGATTCCTTTCCCTGCTCAATTCCACGGCACTCTTCACCGTATCGAGCAGTTTATTCCTATCCCATGGTTTCGGAATAAAGTCGATGGCTCCCGCCTTGATGGCCCTCACCGCCTTCTCCGTATCCACGTAGGCCGTGATAAACAGCACCACGCTCTTGGGGTTATGCGCCAGAATCTTCTCCAGCCATTCATACCCCTCTTCGCCACTGATGGCATCCCGATGGAAGTTCATATCGAGCATGATAACATCAGGCATAAACGAATCCATCATTCCGATGATTCGCTCAGGCGTATTGATAACTCTGATACCCTCCACGTATGGTTTCAAAAGCATATTGAGCGACAAGAGAACATCCTCATTGTCATCCACTATCAGTATCTTTCCTTTTTTCTCCATTGCCATCATTTCTGATTTTTAATTATTTTGCCCACAAAGTTACTGCAAAAAAATGAGATAACTCCAAAAACTGCATCATTTCTTCAAAAATTCTTAATACGAAGCAACTTTCAACCGCAATATCCCAATATTTTAGAGAAAAAGCGAAGAAAATTCCGAAAATATTTGGTGATTTCAAAATTTCGCTTTATCTTTGCACCCTAGTTATCAAGAAATCTCGGGGTTGACTGGATTTGACGGCGAGATGAAATGGTACGTAAGCATGCGGAG
>OQWM01003433.1_pt1 | contig 10568 bp, 10 predicted proteins | sample 1691531 | NCBI WGS metagenome assembly OQWM01 (sample SAMN03418257, study PRJEB22391) | human gut metagenome | biome: human-gut; feature: organic feature; material: feces | host: Homo sapiens | place: Tanzania | collected 2013-01 | reverse complement strand
GCAGAAGCCAAAGCAATCAACGAGTGCCGCGCAGAGGCTGAGGCTGACGCTGTGGTGGAGGACGCTTCCGCGGAGGACGCTAAGGCGGAGTAATCCATGAAATGTACGATTTTACATGAGTTACCGGGAAGACTGCGTGTGCATATGTGCTGCGGTCGGATGACATTGCGTCAGGCGGATGTACTGGAATACTATCTTCGAAGCTTTGACGGAGTGCAGTCGGTTAAGGTGTATGACCGCACGCAGGATGCGATCATAGTGTATGATGCAGAGCGCAGGAGCATTATCCGTGCGCTGGCATGCTTTGCATTTGAAAAAGCGGAAAAGCTTGATCTGGTGCCGGAGCATACCTCACGGGAATTGAACAGGGAATTTGAGGATAAGCTTGCCGTCACCGTCATGCGGCGGTGCATTTCAAGGCTGTTTCTGCCGTTTCCGATCACTTCCGCACTGGCGGTGATCCGCTCGATAAAGTACATTAAAGAAGGTCTTTCGGCACTGTTTCACCGTAAGCTGTCTGTTGCCGTACTGGACGGAACTGCCGTTGCGGTATCTGTTCTTAGAGGCGATTACAATACCGCAGGATCGGTAATGTTCATGCTGCACATTGGCGAGATCCTGGAGGAATGGACACATAAAAAGTCCGTTGCCGATCTGGCATCCGCAATGAGTCTTCGGGTGGATAAGGTCTGGCTGCAGACAGGAGGCACGGAGGTGCTGACAGACATCCGCACCATCCGACCGGGCGACCGTATTGTGATCCGCACAGGCGGTATGATCCCGCTTGACGGTAAGGTGGTTGAGGGAGAGGCTATGGTAAACCAGTCATCTCTCACAGGTGAATCCATGCCGGTAGTAAAGAGCCCCGGAAGTCCGGTCTATGCCGGAACCGTAGCCGAGGAGGGCGAGTGCGTTATCCTTGTGGAAAAGGCGTCCGGCAGCGGTAGATATGACCGGGTAGTACATATGATCGAGGAATCGGAAAAACTGGAATCAACCGCCGAGGATAAGGCATCCAGGATGGCTGACAGGCTTGTTCCGTACACCTTAGGAGGAACGGCACTGACTTATCTTTTGACCCGTAATGTGACGAAAATGCTGGCGGTGCTGATGGTAGACTTCTCATGTGCTTTGAAGCTTGCTATCCCGATAGCTGTCCTGTCTGCGATGCGTGAAAGCAGCAGCCATCATGCTTCGGTTAAGGGAGGACGCTTCTTAGAGGCGGTGGCTAATGCGGATACCATTGTGTTTGATAAAACAGGAACGCTGACCTATGCTACGCCGAAGGTGGCTCAAGTCGTTCCGTTCGGCAATCATAGTGAAGCAGAAATGCTGCGTCTTGCTGCCTGCCTGGAAGAGCACTATCCTCACTCCATGGCTAATGCTGTAGTGGAGGAGGCAAAGCGGCGAGGACTTACGCACAGAGAGTACCATTCGCAGGTACAGTATGTGGTAGCTCACGGTATTTCAAGTATGGTGGATGATAAAAAGGTTATTATCGGAAGTGCACATTTTGTCTTTGAGGATGAGGGCTGCATGATCCCGGAAGGGGAACAGTCTAAATATGACGAGTTGCCAGACGCATATTCCCACCTGTATCTATGCATTGACGGTGAGCTGGCTGCGGTCATCTGCATCCACGATCCACTAAGGCTTGAGGCAAAGGACGCGGTAAGTGCACTGCATGACTGCGGCTTTACCAATGTGGTGATGATGACAGGAGATAACCGCCGTACGGCTGAAGCTGTTGCACGTGAGGTCGGTGTGGACGCAGTATACGCTGAGGTTTTGCCGGAGGATAAGGCTGCTTTTGTCCGAAATGAAAAGGCAAAAGGACACACAGTTATAATGGTAGGTGACGGTGTAAATGATTCTCCTGCGTTATCGGAGGCAGATGCCGGGATCGCTATCTCTACCGGAGCAGCGATAGCACGTGAGATCGCCGACATCACCATTGCATCAGAAGATCTCTTTGAGCTGGTTACGTTGAGAAGACTAAGCAATGCATTGATGAAACGCATCCGTGGCAGTTACCGTTTTATAGTAGGCTTTAATCTGTCGCTGATTGCATTAGGTGTAGCAGGCGTACTGCCTCCGACCACTTCGGCAATGCTGCATAACAGCTCCACTCTTGGAATCAGCCTAAAAAACATGACAAATTTGCTGGACAAGGAATATCCTGAGCTTGTAATTGAAAACAGAAAAAAAGATGATGCCGGACTTGTTCTTTACAAGCAGCCTCAAAGCAGAGCCGCAGTTGAATGGTACTACTCAAGAGTTGTAAACAGCCGCGAAGTTGCGCAAGCAGTGCTTCAGTCAGCAGAAGAATTCAATATTCCTCTTTCACTTGCGTTTGCACTCGCCCACACAGAAAGCAACTTTAAAGTAACGGCAATGCACAAAAACACAAATGGAAGCATTGACCGCGGACTTTTCCAGCTTAACAGCACAAGTTTTCCAAAGTTAGAAGAATCTGATTTTTACGATCCGAAGACTTCCGCGCATTACGGACTTTCGCATTTAAGATTCTGCCTGAACACAGCAGGAAATGAAATCGCAGCACTTGCAATGTACAATGCCGGAGCAAACAAAGTAAGAAAAAACAGCACACCTCAGATTACGCTTGACTACATTTCTAAAATTCAGAATTACAAGCGCGATCTTGAAGATAATTTTGCTGTTGAAGTTTTGGCTTTGTACAATACAGAAACACAGAAAAATCTGCTTGCAAAAAAGTTTTAGCCTAAAAATGAATGAAGCGTAACTTCACCGGAGTGAAGAACTTTTTTTGTTCCGTCAGCAAGTTCAACTAGAAGCCCTGCGTCATCAGTAATGTCCAGGGCTTTTGCTTTAAATGATTTTTCCTGACCAATCACAGGCAAGACATCCAGTTCCTTTCCAAGCAAAAAAGAAAGACTTTTATATTCGGGGATGATATTTTCACCAGAATTTAAGATTTCTGTTATTTCATCCAGGCAGCAAAATATCAATTTCTGACTGCTTATTTTTTTTTCAGATAAGAATTCAGCAGTAGAAATTCCGCCGGCTTTTTTGCGAAGCTCTTCTGGAAAATCATTTTTCACAACAAGATTTATGCCGATTCCAACCACAGCGGCTTCAACAATTCCTTTTGAAGAGTTTACAATTCCTTCAGTTAGAATTCCGCAGACTTTTTTTCCGCAGCAAAAAATATCATTCACCCATTTTATTGAGCAGCTTGCCCCAAACAATTTTTTTATGGCGCGGCAAACCCCAACGGCAGAAGTCACCGTGAACATCGCAGGATTTTTTATGCCTCCTTCCTTTACAACTGAAAAACTGAAATACGCTCCAGTCAAAGACGGCGAATAAAAAAAACGTCCCAAGCGTCCATGTCCGGAAGTTTGGGATTCAGCAGCAACAAGAGTATTGTTAAAAATTCCGCCGTTTTCTGTTAAAGTGCCGTCTTCATTCAAAAGAGGCGACATTGCATTTCCGCGGCGGATAAGCTCGGAATTTGTGCTGTCAATTTCTTTAAACAGTTGGATTTTAAAATATTTTTCCCAACTGCCTAAAGAAATATTTTCAGCCTCAAATTCCTTTGACATTATTTTTTTCCAAGAGTTGAAAAAGAATTTACAGTTGAACAGAAAACGATTCCGCTTCCAGGCTCCTGTAAGCAAGCAAGATTTTTTACCGCATCAAGAACTGAATCTTTTTTTTCAGAATCTACAATAATCATAAGCATTTCTTTTTCAGGAACAATATGCATTCCAAAAAATTTAGCATCGTCTTCGCGCGCGGTTCCTCTTGCATTTATAACAGTTCCACCGCCAGCTCCAGCTTTTCTTGCCGCAGCCATCGCGTCATCTGCATAACCCTTATTCAAAATTACAGAAATTAAAGTCTGTTTTCCTTCTGACATAGCGTCGCCTTCCTTTCCTTTTATAATTCCCGCTTTTACCATTGTGTCCGACTCCAAAGCGCAAAGATAACCAAAATCTTTTTTTTCATTTTCGCAGGCTTCTTGAACCGCTGAAAAAATTTTTTCTTTATTTTCCTGCTCAACAAGAATAAGAACAATGTCCTTTGTTTTTGCTCCAAGTCCCAAAGCATCCGCAAGTCCGCTTGAAGAAATTCCTTTTCCGCGCAAAACAGTTCCACCAAAACTTCCAGCCTTTACAGCAGAATCAGAAACAAGATCGGCTTTATTCTGCGGAACTTCAGCTAACAAAAGATAAAATGCACTCATTTCTTAACCTCCTTTTTTCTTGTCTTCAGCTTGAAAATTATTCCAAGAATCTGAATTGCAATCAGCGGAGTCATGGCAACAAGGGCAATCACTCCGAACGCTCCAGCAGCAGAATCGATTCCGCTTGCAGAAGCCGCGCCGATTGTAAATGAAAGAATAAACGTGCTAGTCATAGGACCAGATGCAACTCCTCCGGAATCAAAAGCGATTCCCATAAAAAGCGGAGGACTAAAGAAAGTCAAAAGAAGCGCAACAGCATATCCCGGAATCAAAATGTACCACAAGCTGAATCCATACAAAATGCGGATCATGCACAATGCGATTGAAGCCGCAACTCCAAGTGAAAGAGTCGCAAGAATAACTTTTCTTCTGATGTTTCCGCCGCTTACGTTTTCAACCTGCTCTGTAAGAACCCAAACAGCCGGCTCCGCGCAAACCGTTATCGCCCCGAACAAAAGCGAAACTAAAATTATAAGCACAACCCAAATTCCACCATTAGAAAAGGCCGCCTGCCCAAGAACACTGCCAAGCATTTTTCCTGCGCTCATAAATCCGCCGTCCGCTCCAACCAAGAACAAAATTAGTCCAAAAAAGCAATACAAAATTCCCTGGGCAACTTTTCTAATTTGAACTGGAGGAAGCCTTAAAAGCAAAATCTGGAAAACCGCAAACATTATTACAAGCGGAAGCATCGACATAAAAACTTCACGTACAACTTCCGGCAGATATTCAATAAAAACTGAAAGTCCTTCCTGAAGATTGTCAGCAGAAGATTCCGCCGAACTAGAAACCGAAGAAGATGCGCCTGCGCCAGAAAGATTCAGAATCATTCCGTAGACACAAACTGCGGCAATAGGTCCGATACTTGCAATTCCCGTAAGACCAAACGAACTGTCGCTTGTTCCGCCTTCCTTTGAAGAACCTGCATGACGAACAGAAGCAACACCCATTCCAAGAGCCATGATAAACGGAACTGTCATAGGTCCTGTTGTCGCTCCGCCCGCATCAAACGCCGCGCCTTGAAGTTCTTTTGGGCACACAAATGCAAGAGAAAACAATACAATGTATGAAATAATCAAAACAGTTCTAAGATTAAGAGAAAATACAGTTCTGCAAAGTCCGATTGTTATAAAAAAACCTACACCAACCGCAATGCCCAGAACAAGTCCCCATTTGTTCACATTTGAAGAAAGACTTTTTATTTGATCCGCAAGAACTTGAACATCAGGCTCGGCAATTGTAACCATAACGCCAATCAAAAATGAAGCAGAAAGAAGCAAGGCAAGATTCTTTTTACTTGTAAGAGCCGCGCCGCTCCTTTCACCTATAGGAAGGATTCCAATGTCAACGCCAAGCAGAAAAAATGTAAGCCCAACAACGACAAGAATTCCTCCTACAATAAACCTTACAATTATGTTAAGGCTTAAAGGAGCAACGGTGACCGAAAGCAAAAGAACAATCGCCATAATCGGGAAGACAGAAAAAAATGTCTCCTTGAATTTTTGAAACAGGTTCATCAATTCTCCAATAAAAAGCCAATAAGAAAGTTTTAACTTTCGATTTGACTTTTTAACGCAATCTCTCAACAAAGTGAACTCGCAACGCAAGTTTCCAGCGGAAATTGCACATGATAAAGGAAGTTTGCAACGCAAACTTGTGAACAAAAAACTTGACGCTATTTTAGGCAAAGTTTTTTATTGCACTCTCCTAAAGTATGAACGAATTAGAAAAATACTTTTATAAAAAAGACCGTTGAAAGCTATTGCTTCCTAGCCGCATTCTAGCATTATTTTTTTAAGCTAAACTACGATAAATTTTTGTAGCAATTCCAGCCCTTTTCCCTGATTTCCTTGACCCAGCGAGCAGCAAATTTTTTTGCACCTTCCAAGTCATGGTCTTTGTAGTTTCCGCATTCAACTTCTGTGCTTCCAGGAATTTCTTTGTTCCAAGCCGCAACTTTTTCAAGAACATTGCAAAGATGCTCGGCAATATAAGATTCCTCGTGGTCTCCCCAAACCGTAAGATAAAATCCAGTTCTGCATCCCATAGGGCTAAAGTCAATTACAATGCGCGGAAGCTCATCTCTTATATATTCAGCAACAAGATGCTCCAAAGTATGAATCGCTCCAGTCGGCATAAACTCCTTGTTCGGCTGGCAAAAACGGACATCATACTTGCTTACAATGTCGCCCTTTCTACCAGTTTTTTCAGAAGCCAAGCGCACAAAAGGAGCTGTAACCTTTGTGTGATCCAAATTAAAACTGTCCACGTTGTATTTTTTTTCAGACATAATTTTCCTCCATTTTCAATTTACTATTTTTGAATAAGAAAAATTTCAACATTTTTGGGAAATTCAAAAATAAAATCCGCGCCGCAGTTTTCAAATTCTTCTTTTGTTCCAAAGCCCCAAAGAATTCCTGCGCACTTTATTCCAGCAGAATGCGCGCCGTCCACATCATAATGCCGGTCGCCAATTAAAATGCATTTTTCTTTTTCGTCTGAAATTCCGTTTGATTCCAAAACATATTTTACAACATCGCATTTTTCAACACGGGATTTTTCTTCCAAATCGCTTCCGCCCACAAAATCAAAAAGATTCAGGATTCCCTTGCGCTCAAGAATTTGCTTTGCGTAAACTTCCGGCTTGCTTGTTGCAACAAATATTTTTTTTTCGGCAGCGCGCAGATTTTTTATAAGCTCAACAACGCCGCTGTAAAGTTCAGCTTCGAACATTCCTTTTTCCGCATAATAATCTCTGTAAACCTGCATTGCGTTTTGAATTTCATTTTCTGGAAGCTTGAGTGTCTTGGAAAAACTTTCTTTTAACGGCGGACCAATCATCGTGCTGTAAACCGCGCGGTCAATTTTTAAGCCGTAATGAGCAACAACTTTATCAAACGAATTAAAAACACCTTTCGAAGTGTCCATTAAAGTCCCGTCAAAATCAAAAAGAATATAGTCAAACATTATTCCATTCCCAAGAAAAGTTTGTAGCCGTTGTATGCCTGCTGAATGTCTTCTTTTGAAGTGATTTCCCACGGAGCGTGCATACTCAAAACCGCAACGCCGGCGTCAAGAACGTACATTCCATATTTCGCGGCAAGATGCGCAATTGTTCCTCCGCCGCCCTGATCAACTTTTCCAAGTTCCGCAAGCTGATACTTTACATTTCCAGAATCAAGAACATTTCTAAGTTTTGCAATGAATTCAGGATCCGCATCACTTGCCCCGGACTTTCCGCGCGAACCAGTATACTTTTGGAAAACAATTCCGCCTCCAAGGAATGAAGAATTTTCCTTGTCAAACAAGCTTGCATTCATAGGGTCATAAGCTGAATTTACATCGCTAGAAAGCATCCAGCTGTTGTTCAGGCAACGGCGAACAGAAAGTTCTGAATATTCACCAAGCCGGGCAACAACTTCCGCAACAGCGTTTTCCATAAAATGGCTTCCCATTCCAGTCGCACCGTAGCTTCCGATTTCTTCCTTGTCAACGCAAATGCAGCAGTTTGTTCTGGAAGAAGCATTGCTGTCCACCATCGCCTGTGCAGAAGTGTAAGCGCAAGAGCGGTCGTCCTGTCCGTAAGCCAAAATCAAGCTGCGGTCAAAACCCAAGTCTCTTGGAGCGCCAGCCGGAACAACTTCAAGCTCAGCGGAATTAAAATCCTTTTCTTCAATTCCGTATTTTTCATTTAAAATATCCAGAACAAGTTTTTTTGCCTTGTCTTTTTCCTTTGACTCTGAATCTTCGTTTTGGCTAGACGGAATTTCACTTCCGCAGATTAAATCCAAACTTTCTCCGTCTATAAAATCAGCGGCGGTTTCTTTCATCTGTTTTTGGGCAAGATGCGGAAGAATATCAGAAATGCAGAAAACAGGCTCGTCGGATTTTTCGCCAATTGAAACCTTTACAGTAGAACCATCTTTTAAACAGACAACTCCGTGCAAGGCAAGCGGCAAAGTAACCCACTGGTATTTTTTTATTCCGCCGTAATAATGCGTGTTCAAATAAACAATAAAATCTTTTTCATAAAGCGGATTCTGCTTTACGTCCAAGCGAGGAGAATCAATGTGCGCCCCAAGAATATTCATTCCGTTTTCAATAGAGCCTGTGCCGATTTCAAAAAGTGCGATGCTTTTATTGCGTTTGCAAACATAGACTTTTTCGCCCGGCTTTAAGGAGTCAGTTTTCTGAATGTCCTTGTATCCATTTTTTTCCGCAAGATGAATTATAAGAGAAACACATTCGCGCTCAGTTTTTCCGTTTTCAAGAAATTTCTTATATTCTTCTATTAAATTCATTTTGTTCTCCAAATAATTTTTCAAAAAGTATAGCATAATATAAGGAAAAAGTCAGTCGGAAAAAAAATCCAACTGCCATTCAATCCACCTATTTTTTCAGCGTTGAATTTTTAAAGAAACTGTGTTATAATAATCTCATTATGGCAAAACCAAAGACAGAATTTTCTGTAAACCAAAAAGTTGTTTACCCAAGCCAGGGCGTTGGAAAAATCACAGAGATTTTCAAAAAAGACTTCAACAACGAGCCTACATACTACTACAAAATTTATCTTGAAGTTTCCGACATGAATGTAATGGTTCCTGTTTCAAGATCAAAAGACCTAGGAATCCGCGCAATCGTTTCAAAAGATGAAGCGCAGACAGCACTGAATTCAATCAGCGATGACTTTGAGCCTCCTACTTCCGACTGGAAACTCCGCTATCAGATGAACCTTGACCTGCTCAAAAAAGGAACAATCGGCGACATTGCGGCAATCGTGCGCTGTCTTTACCACCGCTCAAAGGTAAAGGAACTTCCAATTCTTGAGCGCAAGCTTTACGACAATGCAAAAAAACTTCTTGAGGACGAAATTGCAGAAGCCTTTGGAATTTCCAACAAGGAAGTTGAAGCCATGTTGCATGAAAAACTTGAGCCGCTCGGTTTAAAGATTGAAAAGAAACAAGCCTTTGCTGACGATGATGAAGACGAAGATGAGTTTGAGGAAGAAACTTCATCTAACGAAAAAGACTCCGAAGAGTTTGACAGCGAGGATGATGATTAATAAAGTTCTTGTCATAGCCGCCGCAGGCTCTTCCAGCCGGATGGGACTTGGCAAAAAAAAAGAATACCTTCCATTAAAAAAGGGAACTGTGCTTTCTGAATCAGTCCGTGCATTTATTGAAGCTTCGGATTTTTCAGAAGTCATAGTTTCCATTCCTAAAAACGGTGAGAAGGAAGCAAAAGCCGCACTGCTTGCCGACACAGAGATAAAAAGCCTTTTAAAGAACACAACGCTGACTTTTACGGAAGGCGGAGCTACAAGACAAGAGTCAGTTTTCAAAGCGCTTTGCAAAATCAAAAACAAAAATTCAATTGTCCTAATCCATGACGGCGCGCGTCCGTTCGTTTCAAAAAAAATAATTCAGGATGTAATTTCTAAAACGCAAGAATTTGGTGCGGCAGTTCCGGCAATTCAGCCTGTTGACACACAAAAAGAAATTGCGCCGGACAGAACAATCAGCCGTCATCTTGTAAGAAAAAATTTGGGAGCCGTGCAAACTCCGCAGGGATTTTTACTTGAACCGCTGATTGAATGCCACAAGGCTGCTTTTCAAAAAAAACTTGAGTTCACGGACGACACAGAAGTGTGGGACGCTTTTCCAAATTTTACAGGCGGAAAAAAAGTCCACGTTGTTGAAGGCAGCGAAAAAAACAAGAAGATAACCTTTATTCAGGATATTTCCAAGGAAACAAAAATGGTCCGCATAGGAATTGGAACAGACTTGCACAGGCTTGTTGAAGGCAGAAAATTTATTTTAGGCGGAGTTGAAATCCCATCGGAAAAAGGAGAGCTTGGACATTCAGACGGAGACGTTCTGCTTCATGCAATCAGCGACTCTCTTTTGGGAGCTTCCGGCATGGGAGACATAGGCTCTTACTTTCCAAGCGAAAATCCAAAATGGAAAAACGCTGATTCCGCAGAGCTTCTAAAAAAAATCTGGGCGGACATAAAATCAGCAGGCTGGACTTTAGGAAACCTTGACTGCGTAGTAGAAACAGAAAAACCAAAGTTGCTTCCCTGGCGCGAAAAAATAATCAGTTCAATCTCATGCATTCTTGAAACTACATCAGAAAAAATTTTTGTAAAAGCAAAGACAAACGAAAAGCAAGACGCTGTTGGAGAAGGCAACGCAATAAAGGCATATTGCGTATGTCTATTAGAAAAAACTGAATAATTTCCAAGCATTTTCTTTACAAATGCAACAATTTTCAGGAAATTCTCAGGGCAAACGCATGTAAAAATTTTTTGTTTTAAATCTCTAAACTACTATTTAAA
>OQWM01003429.1_pt1 | contig 10576 bp, 9 predicted proteins | sample 1691531 | NCBI WGS metagenome assembly OQWM01 (sample SAMN03418257, study PRJEB22391) | human gut metagenome | biome: human-gut; feature: organic feature; material: feces | host: Homo sapiens | place: Tanzania | collected 2013-01 | reverse complement strand
CCACGAGCCTCCATTAACCAACACAAAAACTAAACTAGACTTAACTAAACTATTTGATAGCGTTATCATCACGACAACTTGATAATGCAAATATATAAAACCGCACGAGTTAAATCAAGATTTTGTAAAGAAAAGTTTACAAAAGCAACGTTTTTAACACTTGGGCGTGTTATAAAGCATATAATTATCTAAAATAACCATGGCAGCCATGGCTTCGACAATGGGTACGGCGCGAGGCAGAACGCAGGGGTCGTGTCGGCCACGGGCTTTGAGTAGGGTGGCGCGTCCTTCGCGGTCGACGGTAGGCTGCTCACGCAGTAGGGTAGCCACGGGTTTGAAAGCTACGCGGAAGTAGATATCCTGTCCGTTGCTCAGTCCGCCTTGTATGCCGCCACTGTGGTTCGTACGAGTGGTGATGCGTCCTTCGTCGTCGGTGGTGAAGAGGTCGTTCTGCTCACTGCCGCGTGCGGTAACGCCAGCAAATCCGTCACCATATTCAAATCCCTTTACGGCATTGATACCCAGCATAGCAGCCCCCAGCTGTGCGTGTAACTTGTCAAACACGGGTTCACCCAATCCTACGGGACACCCTTCGATGACGCAAGTGATGATGCCACCAATGGTGTCGCCCTCAGCTTTCACTTCAGAGATGAGTTGTGCCATTTCGGCAGCCTTCTCAGCATCGGGGCAACGTACGGGATTCTTTTCTATCTCGTTGAAGTCGTAGTCATGATAAGTGCCTGTTAAGGCGATGGAGCCTACTTGTGAGGTGTAAGCCGTGATGCGAATGCCCTTCTCGCGCAATACCATTTTAGCAAAAGCACCGCCCACGACGCGTGCTATCGTCTCACGAGCAGAGGTACGTCCGCCGCCACGGTGGTCGCGAATGCCATACTTCGTTTGGTAGGTGAAGTCGGCGTGTGAAGGGCGAAAGACGTCACGCATATTGTCATAGTCGTTAGAGTGCTGATTTTCGTTGCGCACTAAGAAGCCTATGGGGCAACCTGTAGTTTTGCCTTCAAACGTGCCAGAAAGTATCTCTACGCGATCCGTCTCTTTGCGGTCGGTGGTAAGTCGGCTCTGTCCAGGGCGGCGTCGATTGAGTTCTGACTGCAGAAAGTCGAGGTCGACGGTGATGCCAGCGGGCATTCCGTCTATCACGCCTCCAATGCCTGTACCGTGGCTTTCGCCGAAGGTGGTGAGTCGAAATAGGTGGCCAAATGTGTTGCTCATGTTTTGTTTAGTTAGTTTTTTGTTAGTTGACGAGTTAACAAGTTGACGAGTTAACAAGTTGACAAGTTAACAAGTAGACGAGTTAACAAGTTGACGAGCAAGTTACCTAATTAAAGGGACATGCTTATTCGTTAACTTGTCAACTCGTCTACTTGTTAATTCGTTAACAAAAGATTTTAGTGCTTGTGGCAGCAGCCTTCTCCTTCGCCATGATGATGACCGCCGCAGCAGCCTTCGCCTTCACCATGATGATGACCACCGCAGCAGCCTTCGCCTTCGCCTTCGCCGTGATGGCAACCGCCTTCGCAGCCGCCCTCGCAGTTGCAGCCGCCTTCGCCGCTCATCATCTTGATGAGTTCTTTTAATTCATCGTCAGTAGCATCGCGCATCGTGACTACTTGACCTTTAAAGTGGAGGTCTTTGCCAGCTAAGGGGTGGTTGAGGTCGATTACGACAACATTGTCTTTTACTTCAAGTACGAGGCCTTGGAAACGATTGCCGTCAGCATTGACCAAAGGCAATACGGCACCAGGGTAAACCATATCTTTGTCAAACTTACCGTTGATGCTAAAAGTCTCTTTAGGGAGTTCAATCACGTGCTCTTGTACGTAGGGGCCGTATGCATCGTCTTGTTTCAGTGTGAAGTCGAAGTCAGCGCCTTGGGTCAAAGCTAAGATTTTATCTTCAAATGTATCGAGTGCCACACCCATACCACTGATAAATTGGAAGGGGTGTTCAACGGGAGCTTTCTCAATGAGTTCGTGAATGCCCTTTTCGTTGTCAGCGTAGAGTTCGTATGCTACTGTCACATACTTGTGTGGTGTTTGTTCCATGTGTTATGTAATTTATTGTTTTTAGGGTTAATGTTTTTTAAGTTGATAAGTTATAGAAGTTGTCTAAACTTTTCTGACGAAGATTCTATTTAAACTTTTATCTCTTCTAAATTCAATCTTTACCTTTCTTTTTGACCGCTTTTTGACCTTTCATCGGTCGTGTAGCTCGCTACACTCCCTCTTCAATGCCAAAAATCGCTTCAAAAATAAAGGCAAATCTTGAACTTCATAAAAGTTTAGACGACTTCATAACTTGTCAACTCGTCAGCAAAAAGCAATCACGCCAACTCCAGGTTGAGTTCTTGGCGTAGAAATTCGAGGTCGGGACAAGTATTGAGCATCTCCTTATATTGTTCAACGCGACTAAAGGCGCGATGAGGAGCCGTATCGGCCTTGATGTTAAACTTCAGCGTGATGTAGTCGTTACGCAACTGCGTGCGCAAGTAGTTCATCAGCGAGATTTGTTCCTTGCGCATATACTGTTCTACGAGTTCATTCTCAAGTTCTACAGAGATAGTCCACGTAGCCGTGTCGAGTTGCGGTTCCATGCTCTTCATACGCCCCATGAGGTGATACTTCTCTTTGGGCAACTGCTGTGCGTAACGAAACCAATAGTACGTCATGCGGTCTGCATCGAAAGGTGTGCAGAGCTTCTGTGTCACAGGTTTCTCACTCGTAGTGCTTTGTGCGTTAGAGGCAGTGTTAGGCGTAGCAGAGGCAGATTGTGCAGCACGGATTTGCTGTTGCATGGCACGGATAGACAGTGTGCGAGCAGGCCGTGCGCGGTAGGGAGTAGCATTGCTAGTAGCTGTTGCCAATTGCTGGTAAGTAGACTGGCTTTGTAGCACGTTGTCGGCCGAGATAGGAGTCGATGCAGTATGAGAAGGAGGTGTTGCAGTGGTGGGGCGTTGCGCGTTAGTTGCTGCGGGGCGTTGTGCTGCGGTGGCAGTCCGTTGTTGACCTTGAACTGCGGGAGCAGCAAGGTGAGAAAATATGGGTTTAAGTCGTCGTGTAGGGCGACGCCCACAACTTGGATCGTCATCGCCAGCAGCCGCTTGCGCCACCTCTATCAGGGTGAGCTCCACGAGTAGTCGCTTATTGCGTGCCGTGTTGTAGCTCATGTCACAAGAGTTGCATAGCTTCAGTGCTCGATAGAGCAATTTCGGTTCGCAGCGCATCGCCTGTTCGTGATAGCGTTGGCGCACCTGTTCGCTCACGTCGAGTAGGGGCAGCGTTTGTTCGTCGCGGCTCATCAACAGATTGCGAAAGTGAGAGGCCAAACCACCGATAAAGTAGTTTGCTTCAAATCCTTTGCTGAGAATGTTGTTGAGGCGAGCCATGGCCGAAGGAATGTCGCATTTCAGGAGGGTGTCCGTCATGCTAAAGTACTCATCGTAGTCGAGCACGTTGAGGTCTTCAATCACCTTCTGGTAAGTGATGTTGCCCTCGCAGAAACTTGTTACTTGGTCGAAGATAGAGAGTGCATCGCGCATACCACCGTCAGCCTTTTCTGCAATGACGTGTAGTGCTTCGGGTTCGTAGGTGATGCCCTCCTTTTGTGCCACATAAGCAAGGTGCTTAATGGTGTCGGCCACCGTGATGCGTGCAAAGTCATAGATTTGGCAACGGCTCAGAATGGTCGGTAAGATCTTATGCTTCTCTGTGGTAGCCAATACAAAAATGGCATGTGAGGGCGGTTCTTCCAACGTCTTTAAGAAAGCATTGAAGGCCGCAGTAGAGAGCATGTGTACCTCGTCGATAATGAAGACCTTGTAGCGTCCCACCTGTGGTGGTATCTGCACCTGTTCGATGAGTCCACGAATGTCCTCTACACCATTATTAGATGCAGCGTCGAGTTCGTGAATGTTATACGAACGCTGTTCGTTAAACGCTTTACAACTTTCGCATTCGTTACAGGCTTCGCCATCGGCCGTAGGTGATAGGCAGTTGATGGTTTTCGCAAAAATACGTGCACACGTCGTCTTACCCACACCGCGTGGCCCGCAGAAGAGGTAGGCGTGTGCCAATTTCCCTTGTGCAATGGCATTCTTTAGCGTTGTGGTTAAAGCGTGCTGTCCCACCACGCTATCAAACGTTGTAGGACGGTATTTTCTGGCTGATACTATATATTCGCTCATTCTTTTTGCTTTGTATGGGGCAAAGATAGTGCAAGGCGAGCGCAAAACGTCAAGTTTGTTTGAACGTTCTGCTGAACGCCTATCTTATGCAAAGATAGTGCAAGGCGAGCGCAATGCAAAATGAAAGTCGGAAAACTTTCATTTTTGCATAGCCGAGCCGTAGCCTATTTTATCTAAAGATAGTGCAAGGCGAGCGCAAAGCAAATAAAAATTGCATTTTTCTTTTCTTTGCACTATCTTTGCAAAAAAATATAAATCATGGCACAACGATTAGAACAGTCGCAAGCGGCAGTACAGACACAGCAACTTTCGTCAATGCAAGTGGCTGTGGCAAAACTCGTGGAGTTACCCGTCACAGAGTTGGTAACTCGTGTGCGTGACGAAATGGTTGATAATGCCGCTCTTGAAGAGAAAGACCCTGATAACTTTGACGTTGATAAAGCCACGGAGGCAGACGACGCACAACGCGACGACGATCTCGAAGCGGGTGAAGGCGATGAGGCTGGTGTGCGTGATGAGGAGAATAGCTTTGAAGAGCAAGCTGACTATGGTAGCGAAGCTGATGCCATGGGCGACTACTTCTCAGCCGACGACGTGCCGTCTTACTTACAACAGCGTGCTGACGCTGAACGTGATAAGAATGAATTTCAGTATGCTGGCACGGTATCGTTCTACGACGAACTGCAAAGCCAGATTAGTGAACATAACCTGACGGAGCGTGAGGCCGAACTCATGGAGTATATTATCGGTTCGCTCGACGAAGATGGCTTCTTGCGCAAAGACCTCGATGCCATGGTCGATGAATTGGTTATCTATCATAATATAGAGACGACTCACGCAGAGTTAGAACGTTTGCTCGGCATTTTGCAACAGTTTGAGCCACGTGGCATTGGGGCGCGTTCGCTACAAGAGTGTCTCCACATTCAACTGACTGACCCCGACCACCGCACGCCCTACACCGACTTGGCACTGCGCGTCGTCGATCGTTACTTTAAGGAGTTTGTAGGTCGTCATTGGGACGTGATAAAGCAGCGTTTACAGATAGACGACGATACGTTCGACCACGTGCGTTATGTCCTGACCCATCTTAATCCGCGTCCAGGCAGTGCGCTGAGTGAGTCAGCAGCGATTGGTGCTCCTACAGTAGTGCCCGACTTCTTTGTACGCGTAAACGAAGAGAGGCAAGTGGTCGTAACGCTCAATCAAGGCGACGTGCCTGAATTGCAAGTAAGTCCCGCCTTTCGCGATAGTATTAAGCAGTATGGCTCGAACCGCAGCAAACTGAGCCGTGAGCAGCGTGATGCTTACACCTATGCCCGACAGAAGGTAGACGCGGCACAATCGTTTATCAACCTCTTGACGCGCCGCCGCGAAACGCTCTTGGCCGTGATGCAGGTGATCGCAAAGAAGCAGCAAGCCTTCTTCCTTGGCGATGACGATGAAGATGCCCTTGTGCCCCTCACATTGAAGGATGTGGCCGATGTCGTAGGCGTAGACGTGTCGACCGTATCGCGCGTGACGAGTAGTAAGTACGTTCAGACGCTCTATGGCACTTATGCGTTGAAGTTCTTCTTCGGTAGCCAGTTTACGACTGCCGATGGCGATGAACTCTCAGCGCGCAAAGTGAAGGCCGCTCTTAAGGAGTTGATAGACGGTGAAGATAAACACCGCCCTTTGTCCGACGAAGCCTTAGCTGCGCAACTCAAGGCCCAAGGTTTTAACGTGGCGCGTCGTACCGTAGCCAAATACCGCGATGTCTTAGGACTCCCCACGGCACGATTGAGAAAAGAGTAGCGGTGGAAAATGCATGGTTAATGTGCAAATGCATGGTTAATGTGCAAATGTGAGAATGTGCAAATGTGCAAATGGACGCTTTTGTTTGCTGCGTTTATTATGCATTCAATCATTTGCACATTTGCACATTCTCACATTTGCACATTTGCACATTAACCAAGCATTTGCACATTAACCATGCATTTGCATATTAATAATTTAGCACATTAACAAAGTGAACAAAGAATATATCGAGAAGTTAGAGAAGCATTTTGCGCCCCCTGCTGAGGCTGATACGGGGCGCACGGGCATATCGTCAACGTTGTTGGTGGTAGCCTCACAAGTCGTGTCGTCGCTCTACTCGCCCTTCTACCTTCCAGTGGTGGCCTTTGTCGTGTTGTTTCTGTTTAGTTATCTCAACATGCTCACATGGCCAACGAAAATATTTTTGACCTCGTTGGTGTATGTGTTTACCATACTCTTTCCACACTTAGGCATTTACCTTTACCGTCGGTTGAATGGTTGGACACGTCACCAGATGAGCAAGCGCGAGCGCCGCTACGTGCCTTATGCCGTCAGCATTGTGTGCTATACCGCCCTGTTGGTATTGCTCTACCGCATTCACATGCCACGCTTTGCTATAGGCGTGATCGTAGGCGCTTTGGTTATACAGATAATCTGCGTAATCGTCAATAGCCGCATCAAGATTAGCACACACGCTGCTGCCTCAGGCGGTGTGATAGGCGCATTGATGGCCTTTTCATTCATATTCTCGTTCAACCCCATGTGGTGGCTCTGCCTTGCCGTGTTACTCTGCGGCATGGTGTGTACAGCGCGCCTTATTCTGCGCCAACACACGTATGCGGAGGTAGGATGGGGCGTACTCGTCGGTGTGTTGAGCGGATTGATAAGCATTCTATTAGTATAATGTGTAAATGTGAGAATGTGCAAATGTGCAAATGGACGCCTTTTATTGTTGTTTTTATGAATGCATTATATCATTTGCAAATTCTCACATTAACCAAGCATTAGCAAATTAACACATTAGCAAATTAGTATATTAAAGTTATGTTGTCACCAATCGTAAGTATTATCATGGGCAGTACCAGTGACCTGCCCGTTATGGAAAAAGCAGCCAAGTTCTTGGAAGAGATGCAAATTCCCTTCGAGATGAATGCCCTTTCGGCACATCGTACCCCCGCTGAGGTAGAAGCCTTTGCACAGGGGGCAAAAGAGCGTGGTCTGCGCGTAATCATTGCTGGTGCAGGTATGGCAGCCGCATTGCCAGGCGTAATTGCTGCCAGCACGACGTTGCCCGTTATTGGTGTACCCATCAAAGGCATGCTCGACGGACTTGACGCTATGCTTTCTATCATACAGATGCCTCCTGGTATTCCCGTAGCTACAGTAGGTGTGAATGGCGCACAAAATGCAGCCATCCTTGCTGTCGAAATGCTCGCTCTCAGCGATGATGCCTTAGCCGAACGTTTAGCCGCTTATAAAGAAGGCTTGAAACAAAAGATTGTTAAGGCTAATGCCGACCTCAAAGAGGTGAAGTATCAGTATAAAACTAACTAGTTAATATGCTAATGTGCTAATATGTTAATGTGCTAATGGTTGCACCCTGAGTATTAGCACATTAGCATATTAGCATATTAGCAAATTGCCCCATTAGCATATTAGCATATTAGCAAATTACCCCATGTCTCTATTCAACTATACCCCTCGTCACAGTCACGAGGTAAAGATAGGCAATCGCCCGTTGGGTGGCGACCAACCCCTACGCATACAGAGCATGACCACTACAGCCACCACCGACACGGAAGGGTGCGTGCGCCAGTGTATGGCCATATTTGATGCTGGGGCAGACTACGTGCGCTTGACAACACAAGGCACACGTGAGGCTGAAAACCTACGCAATATTAAGGAAGAACTCCGTCGACGCGGTTACGACCGCCCTTTAGTGGCCGATGTACACTTCAATCCTGCTGTGGCCGATGTGGCTGCTACGATTGTTGAAAAGGTACGTATCAATCCGGGCAACTACGTTGACCCCGCTCGCCAGTTCAAACACGTAGAGTATACTGACGAAGAGTATGCCGCAGAACTCGATCGACTCGAAAAACGCTTCACGCAGTTGCTCAACATTTGCAAAGAACATCACACCGCCTTGCGCATTGGTGTCAACCACGGTTCACTCTCTGACCGTATCATGTGTCGTTATGGCGACACGCCAGCAGGTATCGTAGAGAGCTGCTTAGAGTTCTTGCGCGTTTGCGTAAAGGAAGACTTCAAAGACGTAGTTATCTCAATCAAAGCCTCTAACACGCAAGTCATGGTGCGTACGGTGCGCTTGTTGTGCGAAAAGATGCGCATCGAACACATGGACTTTCCCCTTCACCTCGGCGTGACCGAAGCTGGCGAGGGCGAAGACGGTCGTATCAAGAGTGCTGTAGGCATAGGAGCTTTGTTGGCCGACGGTATTGGTGACACCTTGCGTGTGAGCCTCAGCGAAGCCCCCGAAGTAGAAGTGCCTGTGGCCTATAAGTTGGCCTCGTATGTAGTACAACGTGCGGGCCACCCCGAAATACCCGGTCAAGAAGCACCGCAGTTCAATTATGTCAATCCCACGCGCCGCCGCACCGTAGCAGTGGGTAATATCGGTGGCGACAACGTACCCGTAGTTATCTCATCACGTTTAGAAGGCGCGCTGACTGAGGCCGCTCCAGAAGGACAGGCTCAACCCGATTATTACTACGTGGGAGCGAACCTTCCCAAGGCCGATAAGCGCGTGAAGGGCGTGGGCTATATCGTCGATGCACCCCATTGGAAGGGCGAGTCCGACACTTACCCCGTCTTTACGAAGCAGTACTTAATGGCGATGCCTACGTGTGGAGCCGCTATCAAGTTCCTCTTCTTGACTTATCTCGACCTTGATGATGAGGTGAAGGCCTTGTTGCGCACAGTGCCGGGCGTAGTGATTATTGCGCAAAGCAATCACCAAAATCGTTTGGGCGAACAACGTGCCTTGGTTCACGAACTTTGGCGTGACAACCTTCGCACGCCTGTTGTATTCTTCGAGCAATACCGCTTGGGCGAGCAACAGAAGGAGGAATTTCAACTCTATGCGGCAGCCGACTTAGGAGCCTTGCTCTTCGACGGACTGACGGACGGCATAATGCTTTTCAATCAGAAACCTGAAGGGCAACGTCCTTTATCCATTGCAGTGCAAGACGCTACGGCCTTTGCCATATTGCAAGCCGCGCGTTTGCGCACGACAAAGACGGAGTACATCAGTTGCCCTGGTTGTGGCCGCACGCTCTACGACCTTCCGGGCACGATAGCACGCATCAAGGCTGCTACGGCTCACTTGAAGGGCCTCAAGATTGGCATCATGGGTTGCATTGTCAATGGTCCTGGCGAAATGGCCGATGCGGACTATGGTTACGTAGGTGCAGCTCGTGGTAAGGTGAGTCTTTATCGCGGCAAGGTATGTGTCGAGAAGAACATTCCTACAGAACAGGCCGTGGATAAACTGCTCGAACTCATAGAGTCCGATCGTAACGTTAACGCGTGAACACGCTAAACCATTAATACGTTAAGGCGTTAAGGCGCGCTTCGCGTTTTGTTTTGAACATTAATTATCATCAATGCCCATTAATTTTTTCATTAATACTCGCTTCGCGTAAGGTGTTCAAAATCCATTAGCCCACAAAAAAGGCATAGCTTATTGCCAAAGATTGGCGAAGCTATGCCTTTTATATTTGTAAGTTGTAAAAGGATTTTACAGATTATTCTTCAGTGTCTACATCTGTCCAATCTGAGCTATCCCAACCACCTTTTTCGTTTGAAAGAGCGCTATTACCATTAGCCTTATCTGGAGTAAGACTGAGAGCGAGCATAACATCCTCACCAGTATAAAGGCTAACAGCAGTTGCACAAGGCTTAATATATGATTTCTTCATTGTTTCAAAATTTATCAAGTTGTTAAAAGCTTTATTTTGCGCAATTTATATTCGTTACTTCACGAACTTTTTGCCATTCTGGATGTAGATACCACCCTTTACAGCCTTCACTACGCGACGACCGCTAAGGTCGAACAAAGGAGCATTTGCATTTACACCTTCTACGGCAGCATTCTGAATGCCAGTAGTATTGCCGAAGTTAAAGTTAAGAGCCTGAGCTTTACCTCCAGGAACTACGAGGTATGCCTTGTTAGCGTTAATGGTGTTGTTAGTTTCGTCGAGAGCAAAGAAATTAACTTTACCATTCTTCTTAGAAAGGATGTAAGTGTTGTTTGCAGCAACGGTTGTAGCACCAAGTGTGCCCTTGAAACCAGTTCCCTCAGCAGCTGCGTAAGTAGCAGGAGCAAAAGTCTTTTCGCCATCAGTTGTTGCAGTCAAAAGAACAGGAGTGTTAGCGGGAAGAACGTTACCAGCAGTCAATCGCGAAAGAACAAAAGATATCTAAACGTCGTGCGCTGCAAAGAACTGGGTATATCATAACAACTTTAATTGCAATGTTGGTACGAACGTGATATAATAAAAAGGCAGGAATTGCTCCTGCCTTTTAGCCCTAAGCTGCTAAATTCAAGGTAAT
>OQWM01003427.1_pt1 | contig 10578 bp, 8 predicted proteins | sample 1691531 | NCBI WGS metagenome assembly OQWM01 (sample SAMN03418257, study PRJEB22391) | human gut metagenome | biome: human-gut; feature: organic feature; material: feces | host: Homo sapiens | place: Tanzania | collected 2013-01 | reverse complement strand
CCCATCATCCAGCGCAGCAGGTCGATGCCGTGGATGCACTGGTTCATCAGGCAGCCGCCGTCCTGCGCCCAGGTGCCCCGCCACGGGGCCTGATCGTAATAGTTCCGGTCACGGTTCCAGCGGACGTGGATGCTGCCGTGGGAGAGTTTTCCGAAGCGGCCCCCCTCTACGGCATGGCGCATCTCCTGCACCGCCACGTTGAAGCGGTTCTGGTGGCAGGTGGCCACCTTGACGTGCTTTTCCTCGCTGCGGCGGATGATCTCGTCCGCGTCGTCCATGCGCATGGCCATGGGCTTTTCGATGATGACGTTCACCCCCGCGTCGATGCAGGCGAGGGCGATCTCAGCGTGGATGCCGCTTTCCGTGGCGATGGAGGCCAACTGTAAGCCGGGATGCTCGGCCAGCAGCTTTCTGTAGTCCGTGTAGCGGGCGATGGAATCATCGTTCTGGAGGTCATACCTGGCCAGCAACTCCTCCATCTTCTCCGGCAGAACGTCGCACACGGCGACGATATTCAGCTTGTTGTTCAGCGCGGCCTTGATGTGGTTGACCGCGATGCGGCCGCAGCCGATGAGCGCGTAGGTCATGGGGCAGTTCTCCTTCTTCTCTTTTTTGTCCGTCAGGCGTTTTCCTCCGCCTGTACGCGGAGAATGTATTCCTCCGCTTCCCTGCGGACGATCTCAGGGTTGAACACCTTGCGGATCCGGTAGTAAGGCTTTGGAACGCCGCCGAACTGCCGGAAGGCTACGGCGATGGGCTGGATCATACTTCCTTCAAAGTCATATGCGCGCCCCAGCTCGTGAGCTGTTTCAATACCGTGATAGATCAGCGCGGGATATGCCTGACTGGAGGCGAACTCCTGCATATATCCGCCAAGCAGCTGATAAACGCTGCGTTCATCCCACACGAGAAACAGGACCGCATGGACATTGCCCTCTGCGTCCCGTGCGCACATTGCCCTGCCGGCATCGTGCTCCACACAGGCTTTGTGCAGTTTTACCCACAGGTCATAGCTGAACGGACACTGTTTCCCCTGCCTGAGAAACACCTTTTCATGTTCCCGGTAAAATTCCTCGCAGGAGATCTGCTCGTCCACCTGGGCTGCAAGCTGTCCCTTTTTGATCTTATTTCGATATTTTGAAGAAAAATTGTCATACACAGCCCGCAGATCCAACGTATCTTCAATGATGAAGGTGTACCTCAGTACGCAGGTATAATTGTTCCAGAAAAAAGGAGACCAATTTTGGAACGTCGGCGCATACTGCTGCTCATACACGTCCAGACCGAGGGAGGCAATATATTTACAGGCGGCCTGAATGATCTTTTCCTCAAATTCCGCGGAAGTGACCCGCTTGCGGTCTGCCTCCTTGAAGATGATGCCGTTATGCTGTGTCAGCGGGGCCTTGGTGATGTAGCGGTACTGCCCTTCCGTTCCCCGCCGCTCCATATAATACGGCATTGCCGCAAGGACCTCGTTACCGCTTTCATACAGCCACACATCCCAGTTTTCCGGGCCGCCGCAGACAACATCCATCCACCACGGCTGCGAGTAGATCGGCACATAGGTCTGCCGACAAAAGTTCTCATAGCGTTCTTTATTTGTCATTGCGGATTTCCGTTCTCCTATTTTATTTTGATTTTAATACTTGGATCAGGGCTGGAAACGGCGCGGGGCGCGTAATAAACGCACCCGTCCTTCGCCCCGCTCAACACGGCTCCGGCGGCCACCAGAACCTCGCGTCCAATGGCTTGCGAGTTGATGACCGTACAATTCGCGCCAAAAAAATTATGTTCTCCAATGGTCACATCCCCGCAGATCACCGAGCGGGGCGCAAAGAAATTATAATTCCCGATCCGTGTATGGTGCGCTACGGTCACTCCGGTCTCAAAAAAGTTTCCTTCACCGATCGTTACTCCATAGGCAATATTACAGCCGGGATAGATGATCGTCCCCTCGCCTACCGCATCGGTATACACGAGGGCATCCCGGCTGATGAAGGTGAAAAGTCTGTACCCCACCTGTCTGCATTTTTCCAGTTTCTCCCGGCGGTCGTGTATCATGTGCTGGTAGGCAAAGGACACGGTGAATTCATACTCGCCGGGCGGATGCTCACGCAGAGCCTCATCAAAGGTGATCACGGGGTGGCCGTTGAGCGTGTGAACGGTCCTGTAACCGGGATCCACCACAAACGCGGCGACCTCCGCACATTGCTCACGCTCCACATAATAGCAAAGTTGCTGCGCCTGCAGCTTCACACCGTAGATCAGAAGTTTTTTCATGCGTTACAGCGCCTCCAGCACCGTCCGGATCACGGCGTCCTGATCTTCCCGCGTCAGGTAGGGAGAAAACGGAACGCCGAAATTGCAGCGGGCATAGTGTGCGGCGTTCGGAAGTTCCTCCGCGGGATAAGGCGCGAAAGCGTCCAGCACATGCAGCGGCGTGGGATAGTAGATCAGGCTGGGGATGTTCGCCGCGGCCATGGCATCCAAAATGTTCTGCCGCTGCGCCTCGTCCTTCGCCAGCATGCAGTATTGGGCGTAAGCGGAAATGCAGCCGTCCGTAATGACGGGAAGCTGAAGCTTGCCCGCGAAAGCGTCGCGATAGCGCTCCGCGATCTCCTGCCGCATGGCGATCTCCCGCTCCAGCACAGCAAGCTTGGGGAGCATGACGCCGGCTTGCAGGGTATCCAGACGGGAATTGAGTCCGATACGGACGTTGTCATACTTCCCTTTCGGCCCTTTGCCGTGAACCTTATACGAGCGCAGCAATTCTGCGATCGCGTCATCATCCGTAAAGACAGCGCCGCCGTCGCCATAGCAGCCCAGCGGCTTGGAGGGGAAGAAGGAGGTGGTGGCAATATCGCCGAAGGAGCCGCATTTTCTTCCCTTGTAGGATGCGCCGGTGCCCTGAGCGGCATCCTCGATCAGCAGCAGTCCGTATTTCTTGCAGATGGCGCCGATACTGTCATATTTGGCGGGGTTTCCGAGGAAGTCCACCGCTACGACCGCCCGGGGGCGGAGCGTTCCTTCCGCCAGAACGCTTTGGATATGCGCTTCCAGCGAAATGGGATCCAGATTATAGGTGTCCGGCTCAATGTCGCAGAACACGGGGGCAGCGCCCAGCATACACGCAGGCTCCACCGACGCGATGAAGGTCATATCCGGGCAGAACACCGCGTCCCCCGCCCCGATGCCGTACGCCATATAGACAAGCTGCAGGGCGTCGGTGCCGTTGCCGCAGGAGACACAGTGCTTGCGGCCCACATAGGCGGCTAACTTTTCCTCAAATTCGGCGACTTCCTCGCCCCCGATAAAATGAGCGCCCGCAAGGATGCGCTGAATGTTTGCGTCGATCTCGCCTTGCAGCGCCCGATATTGCGCTTTCAGATCAATAAATTCCATCGTTCCGTCCTCCACGGTCTTTATACGCCGGTTCCGTAGTATTCCAGTCCGGCGGCCTCCGCCTCGCTCTTGCGGTACACATTCCGCAGGTCAAAAAGCACCGGCTGCTTCAGGCTGCTGCCAAGCGCCGCCAGATCCATAGAGGCAAATTCGCTCCACTCCGTCGCGATCACCACCGCGTCGGCGTTATCCAACGCCTCCTTTTTGCTGCCGCACCACACCGCGTTGGCCTGCTCGCCCAGCTGACGCCGCGCGTTATCCAACGCCTTGGGATCGTACATCCGCACGGTATAGTGCCCGTCGGCCAGCAGCGCATCGGCGATCTCCACCGCGGGAGATTCCCGGATGTCATCCGTTTCCGGCTTGAAGGACAGGCCCAGCAGCGCGATCACGCCGCCGCCGGGAAAGCGGCGCATGATCTTTTCCGCAGCCAGCTTCTTTTGACGCTGGTTGGCAAGGACCACGCTCTCCACCACAGTCATCGGCGCGCCGAATTTTTTTCCGGTATCCGCCAGCGCCTTGGTGTCCTTCGGGAAACAGCTGCCGCCGTAGCCGGGGCCGGGGTGCAAGAACTTGGGGCTGATGCGCCCATCCTTGCCCATGGCGGCGGCGACCTCAAGGGCGTTGGCCCCCACCTGTTCGCAGAGGTTCGCGATCTCGTTGATAAAGGTGATCTTCGTGGCAAGGAAAGCGTTGGAGGCGTATTTGATCATCTCCGCCGTCTCCGGCGTAGTGACGACCACCGGTTTATTGGATCGGGAGAAAACCTTGTAAAGCTCCCGCAGCAGCTTCTCCGCCCGCTCGCTGGCAACGCCCAGCACGATGCGGTCGGGGTTGTCGAAATCGCCAACCGCGCGGCCCTCCCGCAGAAATTCGGGGTTGGAGGCCACATCAAAGGGAATATTCTTCCCCATCGCCTTCAGCCGCTCCGCGATGCGCTGGCGCAGGGCGCGGGCGGTGCCCACCGGAACGGTGGACTTGTCCACCACCAGCTTATAGCTTTGCATATAGTCGGCGATCTCGTCGGCGGCGCTGTATACATAGCACAGGTCGGCGCTGCCGTCTGCCGCCTCCGGGGTGCCCACCGCGATGAAGATCAGCTCGCCGTGCTCCACGGCGGACTTCACATCACAGGTAAAGCGAAGGCGGCCGCTGGAAAGCCCGTCGGTCAGCTGTACCTCCGCGCCCGGCTCATAGATGGGGCAGATCCCCTTTTGCAGCTTTTCGATTTTCTCCGGAATCACATCCAGACAGACCACCTCGTTGCCCCACTTGGCAAAGCCGAGGCCCGCAATCAATCCGACGTAGCCGGTTCCGATGACAGTAATTTTCATGGATTTTCCTCCGATTCAGACACACCGATAATCTCAGCCAGCTTCTCTGTCAGGTTTTTAAAATCATACGCCTGCGCAGCCTTACGCGCACACACGCACATTTGCCGGTATTCCTCCGCTGGCATCGCCGCAATGCGCTCCACCTCATCCGCGATGCCCTGCGGTGTCATATCGGATACGGTCCTTCCCGCACCCCACATCACCGCGGGATTGTAGGGCGTTTCAAAGCCTGCCAGCACCGGCTTACCTGCCGCCATATAGTCAAACAGCTTGTTGTAGCTGATCCCGTAGCGCAGGATCTTCGGCAGCGTCCAATGCGTTGAGGTAAGATCCGCCCGGCTGACGATACCCGGTACATACTTCTTTTCAACGACACCCTTAAATTTCACATTCGAGATCCCCTCGTCCCGTACTCTCTGACGCAGCTCATCTACTTTGTCGCCCGCACCCCAGATCAGAAAACGAACTCTGGAATCCCGCACCAGCTTCGCCGCCTCTACGAGCATATCTACGCGGTTTGCCGTGCGGATGGAGCCGGCATAGACCACCTTGAAGGTGTCCGGATCGTCCAGATCGGGATCGTCCACACGGAAATGCTCCTTATTATAGTCAAACAGCTCCAGATCGACGCCGTTGTTGATGTAGTGTACTTTAGAGCGGGGAATGTCCTTCTCCCAGCCCTGCTCGATGATGTAATCATAAGCGCCTTCCATGGTGAACACCACGGCATCGGCTTTTATGTAGATCCACTTTTCCAGCCGCCGCAGAGCGATGACGGCAGGGTTATGAGGCCCGGCGATGCCGTAAGCCACGATGCTCTCCGGCCAGAGGTCGGCGATCTCCGCCACGGTCTTGCAGCCCCACTTGCGGCCCATCCGAACGCCCATGGCGCAGGAGGTCGGCGGCATGGAGGTGGCCACGATGGCATCCGGCTTGGGGAACTGCTTGCAGACGCCCGGCAGCTTCCATGCGAACTCGCAGATATTGTAGATACGCTTGAGTCCGCTGCCCTGATAATCACAGCACTTGATGTAAACATAGTGGACGCCGTCCACCGTTTCCTCCCGCCATTTCCGCCCGTCGTTGATGAGGTTGACGTCCGAATTATGGACGGAGCTTGCGGCGAAGATGGTCACGGTATGTCCCATTGCCATGAGATACTTGGCAAAATAGGTCTGCCGGGCCAGCGGGTAGTACTTCGGCGGAACGGCGTAGTGATTGATAAGCCAGATGTTCATTCGGTCTTTCTTCCTTTTTTAATCCCGCACCACAGCGACAAGGGTCTCTAAAATCAGCTTGATATCATAGCTGACGCAAGCGCGGGGAATGTATTCCAAATCCAAAGCAAGCTTTGCCGGCATGACCTCTTCGATATAAGTGCGGTTAGGGTCGGAACTGGCGGTCAAAAGCTCATTCTCGTTGCGATAGCGGATCGAGGCAAGTCCCGTGATGCCGGGGCGCACCAACAACACCTGCCGCTGCTCAGGGGTATAGAGGTCGGTATATTCCCGCACCTCAGGGCGAGGGCCGACAAAACTCATATCCCCCTTGAGGACATTCCAGAGCTGGGGCAGTTCATCAAGCTTTGTCTTACGCAGCACCCTTCCCACAGGAGTAATGCGGATATCGCGGCTGGTGGATATCTTCAGGCCCGCGTTATCCTTTCGCATGGAGCGAAATTTGTAGATGGTGAAAGGGACACCGTCCTTCCCGATACGCTCCTGCCGGAACAACACGCCGCCAGGGGAGGTCAGCCCCACCAGCAGGGTACACACCAGCAGCACCGGGCTCAGAATCAGCAGTCCCAGCGCCGCGCAAACCATATCAAACAGCCGCTTCCGGCGAAGCCGTCCCGGTGACGGGAGCCGGAGAAGATCCTGTTGTTCCAGAACCGGCATTACAGGCTCTCCTTCAGGCAAGCGCACACATAGTCAATATCCTCGTCAGATAGTAAGGTGTGCAGCGGCAGGGTGATCTCATTTTCAAACTGGGCGTAGGCATTCGGGTAATCCACCATGCGGAAACCCAGATTTTTGTAAGCCGTCAGCAAGGGCAGAGGCTTATAGTGGACGTTGCAGGCAACGCCCCGCTCCGCCATACGGGTGATGATCTCCGAACGGGACGCATGGGTCTTTCCCGGCAGCCTTGCCAGATACAGATGGCAGTCAGAGGTCATATCCGGCCGCAGATGGGCAGGTCGGATCACCTCCCCGGGAAGCTTCGCATCATATTGCCGCACCATATCATAACGCCGGGCCAGCATCTCCGGATACCGGCGCAGCTGCACCAGGCCGATGGCCGCCATGACGTCCGTCATATTGCATTTATAAAGCGGGGCCACCACATCGTATTCCCATGCCCCCAACCGCGTTTTGGCCAGGGCGTCCTTGCTCTGGCCGTGCAGACTCAGCAGCATATACTCCTTGTACAGCGCATCACCGTCTAAGCCCAGATCATCCCGCCAGACAACTGCGCCGCCCTCGGCGGTCGTGAGGTTTTTCACCGCATGAAAAGAAAAGCTGGTGAAGTCCGCGATACTGCCGGAGCGCTTCCCCTTCCGGACAGCGCCGAAGCTGTGAGCGCCGTCAGCCACAACAACCACTCGGCCGATCTGGCTCTGAATGGCGTTGGCAGGGTGGAACAATGCCTTCTTTTCCTCTACAATGGAGAAAATGCGGTCATAATCGCAAATCATGCCGCCGATGTCCACGGGAATAACTGCCTTGGTTTTATCCGTAATGGCAGCGGACAGGGCGTCATAATCCATTTCAAAGGAATCCTTCGCCGTATCCACCAGCACCAGCTTCGCGCCTACATGAACAACGGGACTGGCAGAGGCGGTGTAGGTATAAGCAGAGGTTATGACCTCGTCCCCGGGGCCGATGCCCAGCACACGGAGGGTCAACTCCAGCGCCGCCGTTGCACTGTTCAGGCACACGGCATGGCTGACTCCGCAGTAGGCCGCGATCTGCTTTTCAAATTCCTTGGTACGGGGGCCGGTGGTGATCCAGCCGGAGCGCAGAGCCTCCGCTACTTCGTCGATCTCCTCCTGCGTGATATCCGGCGGAGAAAAAGAAATCGTTCGCATAGATGAATCCTTTCAGCCACTTACTGCGGCATTCTGTTTCGGAATTTCCACGGTATCGCCTTGTGTCCGGTTGACCTCCTCCGGCTCGTGGAAGGTGGGCACAACCCGATGCAACACATCCCGGATGCAGGAGACGTCCTCCGTCCGCATGGTTTTTTCCAGTGCGTCATTCAATAACGTCAGCTTTCGTTCCAGCTCCTCCGGCGTCACCGGGGGCTGGTGCTCCACGAAGATCATGCCGTTGCCGGTCTTTTCCAGATCCCGGTTGGCGATCAACAGCTCCTCGTAGAGCTTCTCGCCGGGGCGCAGGCCGGTCTCCACGATCTCAATGTCCCGATACGGCTCGTAACCGGACAGGCGGATCATGTTCTCCGCCAGCTCGATGATCTTCACCGGACGGCCCATATCCAGCACAAACAGCTCGTTCTGCTTGGCCATGGCCCCGGCCTCCAGCACCAGCTGAGCGGCCTCGGGAATGGTCATGAAGTAGCGGATGATGCGCTTGTCCGTTACGGTGACGGGGCCGCCCCCCGCGATCTGGCGGCGGAACAGGGGCACAACAGAGCCGTTGGAGCCCAGCACATTGCCGAAGCGCACCGCAGCGAAGGTGGTCTGGGAGCAGCCGGCCATGGACTGCACCACCATCTCGCACAGGCGCTTGCTGGCACCCATGACGGAGGTGGGATTCACGGCCTTATCCGTGGAGATCAGGATGAACTTTTTGACGCCGTGGGCATCCGCCGCCCGGACGGTGTTCAGCGTGCCGAACACGTTGTTGCGGATGGCCTCCTGCGGACTGGTCTCCATCAGGGGGACGTGCTTATGGGCGGCGGCGTGGAACACCACGTCGGGCTTGTAGGTATCAAACAGCAGCTCCAGCCGCCGGGGGTCCCGGACGGAGCCGATCTCCACGCTGAGGGGCAGATCTCTGCCGTACTGGTACAGCAGCTCCTGCTGGATGTCGTAGGCGTTGTTTTCGTAAATATCAAAAATGACAAGCCGCTTGGGCGCATGCTTGACGATCTGACGGCACAGCTCGCTGCCGATGGAGCCGCCGCCGCCGGTGACCAGCACGGTGCGGCCGGACAGCAGGCCCTCCACGGCGGAAATATCCAATTCAATGGTATCCCGGCCCAGCAGATCCTCGATCTTTACCTCTCGCAACTGCTGGCGGATGGGCTTCTGGTCGATCAGCTCCAGCGTGCTGGGCAGTGTGGAAACTCTGATGCTCCGATCCGTCAGCTGACGCAGGATCTCCCTGCGGTGGAGGTCGTCCATGGAGGGGATGGCAAAGATGGCCTCGTGGATGTCCATGGCCCGCATCCGGGACAGGGACTCCGAGATCGTCCCGCTGACCGGAACGCCCCGGATGCGCTTGTTGACCTTCCCCGCGTCATCGTCGAAGAAGCACTGGACGGTGTAGCGGCTGTTGGGGTTGTGCTGGATCTCGTCCAGCAGCTGCACGCCAGCCGCCCCGGCGCCGATGATGGCCACGGGGACCGTGCCCTTCTGCCGGCTGCGCAGCACCCGGGCCCGGTAGCTGCGGTAGCCAAAGCGCACCACCAGCATTTCCAAGATCCACAGGCTGGCGATGGCCGCCAGCAGAACGAAGGAGATCACTCCAATGCCGCTCAGCCGGGCGATGGTCTCATAGACGGTAAAGCCGCAGAACGCCGAGGCGATCAGCATGAGATACTCCCGGCTCTCGGCATACCGCCACAAGCTGTCATAGGTTTTGAACACAAGCTGGGAGATGACTGTACAGCCGTACAGCAGCGCCGCGTTGCCCCAGAAGTTTTCCTGCGCACCGGTGGCGGTATAGGGCAGCAGCACCGTGATGAACTTGTAGGACGCCACTGCCACCGCGAACAAAAACGCATCGCAGAGAAACAGCAGCTGTCTCCGAAATCGGCTCATAAAGGTACTCCTTCACCGGCGGACCGGTGTATGTTTTTCTTATTGGGCGGCGTCCTCGGCCTCCCCTTCTCCGCTCTGGGCCATCAGGGTCAACACAGTGTAAGCGTCCTGACCGGACAAAGCCTGCTCCTTCACGGAGCGGCACAGCGTCAAAAACGACTGATTCGTCTCGTTCAGTTCCACCGCTTCCAGACGGCCCTCGGTGTTCATGGCGTCCAGCGCGTCACCGAGAGACAGAACGCTGTCCACAAACGCGGAAACGTTGTCCGCGCCCATGGCGGGAAGAACTTCCTCACGGTAGAAATCCATTTGCAGATTCCAGCCGTCAGGACTGGAACGCACCTGATGGATGCCCTCCAACGAGCAGTCAAACAGCTCGCTCCACTCCTGACGGGGCAAGTAATAATACCGGGCCAGCGCACTGTTATTCTCATAGGTGCCGGAGGCCCGCAGCTGCTTCACATATTTCAGCAGATCGCCGTTATACTTCCAATCATCCAGCTGCACGGCGGTGGCCACATAGTCCCGCTGATAGCTGTCATAATCGAATACATCTCCCCGTACACAGCTACGGAGGAAATCCAGATATTCATACACATCGCTGGTCTGGAAATTCTCCGCCTTCCGATCCGTCATGCGGGCACTTTCCAGCAGGCCGCCGAATACGGCCAAATACAGAGCGTATAGAACTGTCACCAGAATACCGACAGTTTTCGCCGTTTTCCGGGCTTTCTGCGTCTCCCCCGCCAGCAGCGGCTGGGCATAAAGCAGGATCGGCAGCACCAACAGCACATAGGCGAAGCACTTGAAGCCCCGGACGGAGAAGTTGATCTCCAT
>OQWM01003426.1_pt1 | contig 10578 bp, 8 predicted proteins | sample 1691531 | NCBI WGS metagenome assembly OQWM01 (sample SAMN03418257, study PRJEB22391) | human gut metagenome | biome: human-gut; feature: organic feature; material: feces | host: Homo sapiens | place: Tanzania | collected 2013-01 | reverse complement strand
CCCAATTAGGCAGATAAATTTCAGTTTTTTGTAGACACCAAAACTATAAGAAACTCAAAAACCTATAAAAAATATAACATCATAACCGCAAGCAGAATTAAATGACTACTTTTGGGACTTAGTTACTCTATCACATTAACTACACAACACAATATGGAAACATTTCAAGACGTAATTTCAACTGACCAACTTGTGTTGGTTGACTTCTATGCTACTTGGTGCCAACCTTGCAAAATGATGCACCCAATTTTGGAACAAGTAAAAAAGACGTTAGGTGACAAAATTCGCATTATTAAAGTAGACGTAGACCAACATAACGATACGGCTACTAACTATCGCGTTCAAGCTGTACCCACTCTCCTACTCTTCAAACAAGGAGAGGTTTTATGGCGTTCAAGTGGAGCTATGTCAAAAGCAGACCTTCTGGCTACGCTTGACCCTTTCTTAAAATAAGGAGCGAACTATGACTGCAAACGAGCAAGCACTTTATGCCGAAATGCAAGAGTTAGGCTATTCACACGGACTTTGCATTACTGCACTCCAAATTCTTTCACAGTCTAAAACGGCTGTAAGCAAAATGTTAGCCTACCTCTATGACAATAAACCTACAGAAGAAACCTTTATAGAGGCATTGGCAAAAACGTGCGAACAGTAAGCCGTTTTTTTTCAAAAAAAAACAACACAACACCTTGTGCGTAAAAAAGAAATGTGTAATTTTGCGTGCAATTAAAATCCCAACTTAGTATGACATCTGATTTTATTGCTGACAAAATCGTGATGGACGGTCTCACGTTTGATGACGTCCTTTTAGTTCCCGCTTACTCTGACGTACTCCCTCGTACTGTTTCTTTGGCAACGAAGTTCTCACGCAACATAGACTTGCAGATTCCCTTCGTTACAGCTGCCATGGATACTGTTACCGAATCAACGATGGCCATTGCCATTGCTCGTGAAGGTGGTATCGGTGTGATTCATAAGAACATGAGCATCGAAGACCAAGCACGCCAAGTAGCCATCGTAAAGCGTGCCGAAAATGGTATGATTTACGACCCTGTAACCATTAAACGTTACAAAACAGTTCAGGACGCACTCGACTTGATGAGTGAATATCACATCGGTGGCATTCCCGTTGTTGATGACGAAATGCACTTAGTTGGTATCGTTACCAATCGTGACTTACGCTTTGAGCGTCAATTGGACAAACGCATTGACGAAGTGATGACAAAAGAAAACCTTGTCACCACTACTCAACAAACTGACTTGCTCTCTGCCGCACAGATTTTGCAAGAGAATAAAATCGAGAAACTTCCCGTTGTTGACAAAGAAGGACACCTCGTAGGTCTTATCACTTATAAGGACATCACAAAAGCTAAAGACAAACCTATGGCTTGCAAGGACGCTAAAGGACGCTTACGCGTTGCCGCTGGCGTTGGTGTTACAGCAGACACTATGCAGCGCATGGAAGCCTTAATTCAAGCTGGCGCTGATGCCATTGTGATTGACACTGCACATGGTCATTCTAAGTTTGTGATTGAAAAATTAAAAGAAGCTAAGGCCAACTTCTCTGGTGTTGACATCGTTGTGGGCAATGTTGCTACAGGTGATGCTGCACGTATGTTGGTTGACGCTGGCGCTGATGCTATCAAAGTGGGCATCGGTCCGGGTTCAATCTGTACCACTCGTGTCGTAGCGGGCGTGGGTGTACCACAGCTCTCAGCCGTTTACGATGTAGCTTGTGCCTTGAAGGGTACTGGAGTGCCTTTGATTGCTGACGGTGGTTTGCGCTACTCTGGTGATGTAGTGAAGGCCTTGGCTGCTGGCGGATACTGTGTAATGATTGGTTCACTCGTTGCTGGTACTGAAGAAAGCCCAGGCGAAACAGTCATCTTCAACGGCCGTAAGTTTAAGACTTACCGTGGTATGGGTTCTCTCGAAGCTATGGAGAATGGATCAAAGGACCGTTACTTCCAAGGCAATGTAAAGGAAGTGAAGAAACTCGTACCCGAGGGTATTGCAGGTCGCGTTCCTTACAAAGGCTCTGTACAAGAGGTTATCTATCAAATGGTTGGCGGTTTGCGCTCTGGTATGGGTTACTGTGGTGCCGCTACTATCGAAAAGCTACACGACGCTAAGTTTACTCGCATCACAGGTGCTGGTGTTCTCGAAAGTCACCCTCACGACATCACTATCACAAGCGAGGCTCCTAACTATAGCCGCCCCGGAGAATAAGATTAAATGAGCTGAATGAGTTCATTAAGTTTAATGAGTTTAATGAGTTTAATAACTCTTTGACACTTCGTTCCTATACGTTCCTACGTAACGCGGACTTTCCAGCTCGCGCGTCTACTCACTCATTAAACTCATTAAACCTATTAAACTCACTAAACTATCAACAGCTGATGTGCAAATGTGCCAATAATGGATTCCTGCATTGTTGCACACTTACACATCAGCTTTTTTAATGATATACATTATTAATATATATATGAAAAAGAATTTGCTTACTGCAGCTCTCTTCGCCCTGGCTCTTACAGCTGGGGCGCAGTCGGCTGATAACCCTATATTGATGACAGTCAATGGGAAGGCTATCACACGCGGAGAATTTGAATACTCTTTTCATAAAAATGGAAACATTGAAGGTGCTGTAGAAAAGAAGTCAGTACAAGAATATGTGCCCATGTTTATTAACTATAAGCTAAAAGTTGCTGCTGCTGAGGCTGCACAACTTGATACGCTTTCAAGTTTTAAGAAGGAGTTCTTAACCTACCGCGATATGCAGCTTACTCCTTTCATGACGGATTCTTCCTTTACCGATTCTATCGCCCACGTAGTTTACGACAATACGGTGAAACAACTCGGCGGTAAGGACCTCATCGAAACGGCGCATATCTTAATTCGTTTAGGACAGAAAGCCTCTGACGCTGAGAAGCAGCAAGCAAAGGCTAAGGCAGACTCTATCTACAATGCCATTAAGAATGGAGCTGACTTTGCTGAAATGGCTAAGAAATTCTCTAACGACCCAGGCAGTGCTGCTAAGGGAGGTAAACTGCCTATGGTCGGTCCAGGTCAATTCGTCAAGGAATTTGAAGACGCTGCTTATGCCTTGAAGAAAGGTGAAATGTGTCAACCTGTTCTTTCGCCCTTCGGCTACCATATCATCAAGATGACCGACCGCCACCCACTCGACTCTTATGAAAAGCTTCACCCCGAAATCATGGCTATGCTGAAGCGCCAGAACATCGACGAAGCTTCTGCCGAATATAGAATTAAGAAGATTGTTGATGCTTCTAACGGACGATTGGACCGCGAGGCCGTGTTGGATAGCGTTATGAATGCCAACATCGCCACGAATGACGGACTGCGTTACCTTATTCAAGAGTACCATGACGGTCTCTTGCTTTACGAAGTAAGCAAACGCCAAGTATGGGACGTAGCTGCTGCCGACACGAAAGGTTTGGAACAATGGTATAAGAACCATAAAGCCAACTATGCATGGAAAGAAGCTCGCTTTAAAGGTTTCGTATTCCATTGCAAGAATGCCAAAGATGCGAAGGCTGTTAACAAAATGCTAAAGAAATTTGGCGAAAAAGACTGGCGCAAAGAGTTAAAACAACAGTTTAACAAAGATAGCGTAACCGTGTCAGTTAGTGGGCCTTACCTCTGTTCGAAGGGTGAAAACAAATACATTGACGCTTATGCTTTCAAAACGGGCGAGAAGCCTCAAGCATTGAAAGGTTACGCACTTACAGGCGTTAGCGGTAAGGTAATGAAGCAACCGAAGACTTATCTTGATGCTAAGGCACAAGTTACGAGCGATTACCAAAACGATCGTGAAAAGGCTTGGGTAGAGCAATTGCGCAAACAATTCACTTTCACCGTGAACGAGGACGTATTGAAAACCGTGAAGTAACGCTTTCTACAACAATATGAAGAAATCTCTATTTAGTGCCCTACTCTTAGCCCTTCTGCCACTTTTTGCCATTGCGCAAAGCAACGTGGTAGACCAAATAATTTGGGTAGTAGGCGACGAACCCATTTTGCTCTCTGACGTGGAAGAGACTCGCATCTCTTCTGAAGCTTATGGTGAACATATAGACAATCCTTACTGCACCATTCCTGAACAAATAGCAGTTAACAAATTATTTATTCACCAAGCTGAGCTTGATAGTGTCAACGTAAGTGAAGCTGACATCATTAAGGGCGTTGACAACCGTATCAATGAGTTTATTCAGACGTATGGTTCACGCGAGGCTTTGGAGCAGATGTCTGGTCGTAGCATCTCACAGATGCGCGAGAACTTAAAGAAGCAGTATCGCGAACAGATGATGGCAGATGAAGTACGCCAGAAGTTGACCAAAGATGTCAAAGCTACCCCTGCCGAGGTGCGCGAATATTTTAAGAATATGCCTACCGATAGTCTGCCATTCATTCCCACACAGGTTGAAGTGCAGATTATCACCTCTACTCCTGCCGTCTCGCGCGCAGAGATTGAACGTATCGAAAATAAACTTCGTGAATATGCGCAACGTGTTAATAAAGGAGAAGCTGACTTCTCTACCTTAGCGAAGTTCTATTCTGAGGACGGTTCGGCACGTAACGGTGGTGAGCTTGGCTATATGGGCCGTAACCAATTGGTACCAGAATTTGCCAATGTAGCTTTTTCGTTGAACGATCCTAAAAAGGTGTCTAAGATTGTTCGTAGTGAATATGGCTACCATATCATTCAGCTGATTGATAAGAGAGGTGATCGCGTGAACGTACGCCATATTTTGCTAAAGCCTCGCATTGACGAGAGCGAAATGGAACACGGCATTGCACGTCTCGACTCTATCGCTGATGACATTCGTGCCAAGAAGTTTACTTTCGATGCTGCTGCACAAGCACTCTCTGACGATAAAGATACGCGCAACAACCACGGACTCATGGCCAACGTTAATCAACAAACGGGAAGCATCAGTTCACGTTTCGAAATGAAAGACTTACCACAAGACATTGCAAAGGTGGTCGATACGTTGAAAGTGGGCGAGATGTCGCGTGCTTTCCGCATGACAAACGAAAAGGGACAAGAGGTTTGTGCGCTCGTTCTACTCAAAAATCGCATTGAAGGCCACCACGCCAACATGACGGAAGACTTTCAGACGCTACGCGACGTTGTTGTCAACAAGCGCAGCGAAGAGGCTATCGAAAAGTGGATTAAAGAGAAAATCAATACTACGTACATTCGTATTAGTCCAGAATGGCGCAACTGCAACTTTAAATACAAAGGTTGGATTAAGTAAAAAACGCAATGATTAAGTAGGTGTTAAAAATTAGTTGATATGAATTGGTGCAGTATTTCGTTCAGAAACATAGGTTGAAGAGGGAGCGTAGCGGGCTACGTGACCGATGAAACCTATGTTTCTGGGCGAAAGAATGCGCCAAGGCATATCGACTAATTCGGAACATTATTAATATAAACTAATTTTGAACACCTACTTATGCCTATAAGGTTATAAAGCCATACGCATGGCTTTGTAACCTTATATTTGTGTCTAATCGGAAATAGATAAATCTTAAAACTTCACTATCTTGAAAAAGAAAGAAATCTTATACATCGCAATTATCACACTATTGAGCATTGCTCTTTTAACCAACTTTATCACCGCCAGCTTTCATTTATCTTTGGGCGATTTTGGTGAAATAACCCATCATATCACCTCACCTGTGGCTTTAGGTATAGGTATTGTCTTTGCTTTACTGTTTGGAAAGGTATTTCCCGACTTTAATAAGACGATGTCAAAGAAGATGTTGCAATATTCGGTTATTGGCTTAGGATTTGGCATGAACGTAAACAAAGCATTGGCTTCAGGCAGCGAGGGTATGTCGTTTACAATCATCAGCGTTTTTGGCACACTGCTTTTAGGTTGGATATTGGGTCGCAAATTATTAAAGGTGGACACACAGACGAGTTATCTCATTAGTTCGGGCACCGCTATTTGTGGCGGTTCGGCCATTGCTGCCGTAGGGCCTATTATCAAAGCTAAAGGTGAGAACATGTCTGTAGCACTGGGCGTTGTATTTCTATTAAATGCCATAGCCTTATTCATTTTTCCTCATATCGGGACAGCACTCGGTATGAGTATGAAGGACTTCGGTATGTGGGCTGCAATTGCTATTCACGACACTTCATCTGTTGTTGGTGCTGGAGCTGCATACGACCAAATGCACCCCGAATGGTTGGCGGAGCAGGGGGTAAGTTCACTCGAAGTTGCCACGACAGTCAAACTCACACGTGCACTATGGATTGTTGTATTAGCACTCATCACTCCTTTCCTATTTAAGGGTTCACTGCAAAAAGTGGGTACGAGCACACCTTGGTATCAATGTATTCCACGCTTTATCATTTGGTTCGTAGTTGTAATTTTGCTCAACACTTACCTCTTTAGCAATGCTGACTTAATCGGTACGACTGCAACTAACGCTCTTAGCACCGTGGGCGGTGGTATCAATTCTTTAGCGAAACATTTTATTACGCTTTCTCTCTTTTTCATTGGCGCTTCACTCACGCGCGACACACTAAAGAGTGTAGGCCTACGTCCCCTTTTCCAAGGCATCTTACTATGGTTCTGCATCAGTATTCTCAGCCTCTGCTGGATTGAGTGGGGAATATAGTAAACAGCAGTTTGTCTTTTTTATCGTATAGCCTTAGTAGAAAAAATGAAAGTCTTAAGGACTTTCATTTTGTTCTTCGCTCGCCTTGCACTAACTTTGCACCCAAAAGATTTGACGTGAAAAATATTCTACTTTATATATTGATTATCATGGGGTGCGCTGCTTACGCGCTACCTTCTATTAACCAACACAGGAAGAAAAAGACGGCTAACGATGAACGCATCGTACTGCGACATGCTGATAACTTGCGCTTCTCTGAAAATGAAATGAATGGTGCACAACGTCTGAGCGGTAAGGTGATATTAGCACACGCGGGCATGGTGATGCACTGCGATAGTGCTGTACTCTATGAGGCCTCACAGACGTTTGATGCCTTTGGCAAAGTGAACATTGTGCAAGGGGATACGCTTACACTTAAAGGTGATAAGTTGCACTATGACGGTGAGACGCAAATCGCTGAAATGCGTAAAAATGTAGTAATGATTCACCGCAAACAAGTGCTCAAAACGGATAGCTTGAACTATGACCGATTATACAATACGGGATATTACTTTAATGGTGGTGAACTTATTGACGGACATAATAAACTGACCTCTGATTGGGGCGAATATCATACTGACACTCGTAAAGCCTCCTTTAATTACAATGTTGAACTTACAAGTCCGAAGTTTCGACTCATTACTGATACACTCCATTACAATACAATCACGAAATGGGCCGAGATTGTGGGTAAATCGAACATCTATTCGGGCAAGGACCGCATCTATACAGAACACGGCTTTTACAATACGCAAAGCGAAAAGGCTCAATTACTAAAAGGTACGCGTGCCTTCGGTCGCGACCGCATCATGCAAGGCGACACGGTGTATTACAACAAAAAGAAAGGAATATTGGAAGCCTTTAATAATGTGGAATGTAAGGACACGGTAAACAAGAACATTCTGACGGGACATTATGTTTGGTATAATGAACAAACAGGTGAAGCCATAGCTACACGACAGGCTTTGGCACGTGACTTTTCGCAAGGAAAAGACACACTCTACGTTCACGCCGACACACTCAGAATGTTTACGTACAATATCAAGACGGACTCCGTTTATCGTGTACTGCACGGATATTTTCATGCACGCGCCTACCGAACGAACATGCAAATGGTGGCCGACTCCTTAGTTTTTTCTACTTTGAGTAATAAGGTGACGCTCTATCGCGACCCCATTGTATGGAGCGACAATCGACAGATTGTGGGCGAAGAGATCAACGCCTTTTTAAACGACTCTACCGTTGATTCCATTTACGTTGACCGACAGGCATTGATGGTAGAACAGGTTGACTCCACCCACTTTAATCAAGTTTCGGCCAACCAGATGCGCACTTATTTTGACACGAAAGGTGAAGTGAGCGAAAATCAAGCCATCGGCAACGTTCGAGTGGTTAACTATCCGCTTGAGAAGGATAGCACGATTCTTTATCAGAACTACGTCGAAACGGCTAAGGCGCGTATGTTTATGCTCAACCGCAAGCTATCAAAGATATGGGCACCCGCTTCTCACGGCTACTTCTACCCCTTGGGATTAGCTCCTGCCGACCGCACGAAGTTAGAGGGCTTCGCTTGGTTTGACTACATACGTCCCACTGGGCCAGATGACGTATTTAACTGGCGCGGTAAGAAATCGGGCACAACGCTCAAACCCTCTATACGAAGAGAAGCCCCACTTCAAAAACTATAAGAAGAAAAAGAATGTCTGATATTATACATCTTTTACCCGATTCTGTAGCCAATCAAATAGCAGCAGGTGAAGTTATTCAGCGCCCTGCCTCTATGATTAAGGAGTTGGTAGAGAATGCACTTGACGCTGGTGCCACACACATTCAAGTAGTGGTTGAAGACGCTGGCAAGACGTTGGTTCAAGTCATCGACAATGGTTGTGGCATGAGCGAAACGGACGCACGCATGGCTTTCGAACGACATGCCACTTCTAAGATACAACAAGCTACCGACTTATTTGCACTGCGCACGATGGGATTCCGTGGTGAAGCTTTGGCCTCTATCGCTGCAGTAGCTCAAGTTGAACTCCGTACCAGACAGAAAGGGCAAGACCTGGGCACTTGCATTAATATCGAAGGGTCAAAAGTGACCAAACAAGAATTGGTAAGTTGTCCCGTAGGAGCGAACTTCGCGGTGCGCAATCTATTCTTCAACATTCCAGCTCGTCGCAAGTTTCTAAAGTCAAACCAAACGGAGTTGAGCAATATCATGGCGGAGTTTGAACGCATTGCCTTGGCTCACCCCGACGTTGCCTTTACCCTACAAAGCGGTAGCAGCATTGCACTTGATCTCGTAGGCGGCAACTTTCGACAACGCATCGTTGGCATCTTCGGACGACGCATTGACAAGCAACTTGTACCCATTGAGGTAAAGACAACGCTTGCCAATATCAGCGGTTTTGTGGGAATGCCTACTGCTGCTCGACGTAAGAACGCCCACCAATATCTGTTTGTCAACGGACGTTTCATGCGCCACCCTTACTTTGCTAAAGCAATTCTTACAGCTTACGAACGTCTTATTCCCGAAGGACAACAAGTACCCTTCTTTATAAAATTTGAAGTAGACCCTGCGCGTATTGATGTAAACATTCACCCGACAAAGACAGAAATAAAGTTTGAAGACGACAGTGCTATCTTTCAAATTCTATTAGCTGCTGTGCGCGAATCGTTAGGTAAATATGGGGCTGTTCCCGCCATCGACTTTAATACGGAGGCGCGTCCCGACATTCCTACATTTAATGCTACTGGAGGTGAAAGTGTCAACATTGCTCCGCCTCAAATACATATTAACACCTCTTTCAATCCATTCGACACGACACCTACCCACCCAACTCACAACGAGCAAGGTGCAACAGTCGACAAAAGCAGTACTTCGTTTACTTCAAGCTATACGCCACCCCGCCCCCACTCTACGATCGACTGGCAAAGGATATACGAAAATACGCAAAAGAGCTTTCAATCCGAAACAAATCCTTCCTCACAAAGCATCAACACGAAGCAAGATGACGAAATCGAGATAGAAAGTCGCTACGAAGACAATGATGTTCCACTGCCATCGCATTTCACACCGCTGCCGACTCCTAAAGAGACTCCTACATTATTATATAAGGAATTGCCAGACACGGGAAATATAGCATGGAACGAAAAGAAAGACGGCGACTTCTATCAATACCAAGGTAGATATATCATCACTGCGTTACCTATGGGTATGGCACTGATTGATCAACATCGCGCACATATACGTATATTATATGAACGGTATCAGCAACAATTGCTCCAGCACAAGTCTGCCTCTCAAAAGTTGCTTTTCCCTGAGACGCTTACGCTTTCTCCCTCTGAAGGGGTAATACTAAACCAAATCCTACCACAATTAAAAGACATCGGATTTGATATTAATAACGATGAAAAGGGTAATTTCATACTCACCGGCGTACCCATACAGACCGAAGGCATTGCCCCTACAGCATTAATTAATAGCATATTAGCTGATGCGCTAACAGGACAAGCTAACGCGGCTGACACAATGGGACATACTATTTCCCTCGCTATGGCTCGAAAGGTGGCACTACCCTATGGTCAATTGCTCAACACGCAAGAAATGAGTACCCTACTTGAACAACTATTTAATAGCAGTACACCCAATCTTACCCCAGACGGTACACTCATTATGACCATTTTAAACCCCGAAAAGCTACTCTGATAAAGAAAATAGAAGCACCAATAAGCATACAATAGCAACTTATAGTTTACAAAAAGCATAAAAATCAGCCTAAAAGGCTACTTTTTTATAAAAAAAGTTGCAAACTATCTATACTATTTCCTACCTTTGCAACAAATACGCAGTACTATTTGTTAAAAAATTAGTTAAAACGCATTTTACTC
>OQWM01003423.1_pt1 | contig 10579 bp, 8 predicted proteins | sample 1691531 | NCBI WGS metagenome assembly OQWM01 (sample SAMN03418257, study PRJEB22391) | human gut metagenome | biome: human-gut; feature: organic feature; material: feces | host: Homo sapiens | place: Tanzania | collected 2013-01 | reverse complement strand
GTATCGAGAAGCGTACTGGTATAGACGCCTGGGCCGTCATCAAAGGTCAGGGCTACCATCATCGAGCCGTTGCGGTCTGGCTGGTAAACGCCCTGGTCATCAAAGTAACAGCCTTTTCCGCCGATCGCTTTCCAGCCGGTCGCCATGTAACCATCGGAATCAAAATGGTACTGGTTTCCGTCGATATCTGCCCAGCCGTTGACGTAGTACGTTGTGGCATCCGTTGCGTACCACCAGCCCGACGAGCTGTACTGCCATCCCGGCGTCTCATTCGGCGGCGTAGTCTCCGCAAGCTTCTTAATTCCCGCATTTCCCGATCCGTCCTCCGCCTCCGGCGCCGTCTCGCTCACCGTCTTTGCGGCTGTGTCATTACTCAGTACAATTCCTTTTTTCGCAAGCTGCGCTCCCGCAAATTTCCAGATAAGCGCAAGAAAAAGAAGGCTGATTACCACACACAGGGAAATCCGTGATACCTTCTGCATCATCTGTCTGCGGCGCATCTGCTTTCTTCTCTGTTTTAATGATTTTCTATCCATTGATCTATTTATACCCCATCGTTCCGCTCATTTTTGCGGAACTTCTTTCGTCGTAACGTAAAACGTTTTTCGACATTTTTCTACCTTCTATCATAACGTGATCTCACCGAAGATGCAAGGAACAAATTCTTACATTTTTCCACTTCTGGTAAATTTAAGTTCATGGTTTCTTAACATCTTCATCGCAGCAAAGAAGAGTGACTCTGTTCCCGGAAAATCGGATGCAGAATCACTCTTTTTCGCGTAGTTCTTATTCAATTTCAGCCCGTCTATTTTCCCAGATCAACACCCTTCAGGAAGTCGCTTCCCATGACCCAGGTTTCCTTCTCCAGCGTTACAGCGGACTCCATTTTCCAGGTAACCGTCTCTGTTTTGGTTTTCCGGAAGAAATGCAGGAAACGGTTCCGCTTTTCGATCGTGGCAGTCACTTCTGTCGCGATCTGCATCTGATTTTCTACGCTGGTTACTGTTGTGGAGATGCTGCTGATGGTTACATTGGTGATTCCGGTGTTGGTATCGCTGTTCAGGTACGCATCGCAGATCTGCTGGTACTGCTCTTTTGCGTTCGCCTGTACTTCTGTGTCAGCGGAAAATTCATCTTTGATGGTGTCAAATGCTTTTCCGTTTACCGCGGCTGTGAACACCTTGTCCAGCGATTCTTCCACGCGGTCGGCGATGACTTTTCCGGTTGAATCGTTGAGTTTTAAATCCGGCAGAAATTCCATACTGCTGTTGTCCTCCACGAGGATAATCTCGCGGTACGGGTCTTTCTTCGCTTCGGTCAGCTCAATCGTGTGGCCGCCGATGAAAAGGTACGGGATTTTGTAAACGCTGACGGTGTCTGCCGTCTCTTTCAGATATTTTTTCCCGACCTGAACGCCGTCAAGATAAAGCGAGGCATTCGCCGGAACGGTGATCTCGACATCGGTCACGTAGCTGTCTTTCGGCACGACATACCATTCTTTGAAATTCCACTTTACGATATCCCCGGCTGCGATTTCCATTGTCTCTTCCTGTGAATCGCTCACGCCTTTTAACGTGTACCGCACCGTATAGATCCTGTTTCCCCCTGTCTCAAGGCTCTGTTTCCGGCGCATGAAAAAGCTCTTGATCTCCGGCGTTTCCTGCCCGTCAGAGCCGTCCTGTTTCGCTTTCCAGGTCATCGCATTGACGTAATTCTTCCGCGTCAGAAATGCGCCATCTGGAAACTGGCAGACATCGTATGCGCTGTTCCAGTCGCCCGCAAGGCATGCTTCCACGTAATTCCGTCCGGCCGCCTGCGGCGCATACAGATACGCACCTGCCATAAAAAATACGGCACACAGAATCAGAAACAGACTGAGATTCACGATCAGAATGCGCAGGCTCATCGGCAGATCACGGAACTTCGCCGCCCGTATTTTCACAGAAAGCTCCGTTGTTTCTTCTTCTTCTCCCTGTTTATCCACAGAGCGGAATCTTTTTCCTTCTTTTTTCCACTTCTGGAGCATAGTTTACCTCATCTTTTTCTTTTTATTTCGATGCTTCCTCCACCGCATACGTATGCACCCGGTCGCTTTTCTGGCTGTATGCCTCTCCTTCCGAATAATACTCCTGCGATGTCGTCGAAAAACGTGTAATCGTCTCTTTTACACGCTCTCCCGCCGTCTGCTGATGGAGAAACAGTGCTGCAATCATCAGAATCACAAACACATCCAGAATCAGTACCGCCGCATTTGCCGCGATGCCAGGTAATTTTTTTATCCACATAGGCTTCCCTCTTTTCTGTCTCCATTGTAACAAAATGCTCCCGAAAATACAAGGAAAGCAGAGCCCCCGGCGGACCGGAAATTCTCTGCTTTCCCTTTATTGTTGTTTCTTCTTTCTATCAAAAATGAAAACAGCCTGCTGCACAACGGCTCCGGAAATCAGAAGCACTGCAAACCACATCATCGGGTCTGCCGTATCTCCGGTTTTTGGGCTCGTTGCGCTCGCGCTGCTGCCGTTTTTCCCGCCTCCGGTCTGACTTCCGCCGCTGCCTGGATTGCTGCCATTGCCGCCGGAAGCAGGCTCCTTCTTTGGCGCACCCGATACTTCCTTCGCCTCTGTCATGCGCATCGTATCATCACTTTCCAGTGTCAGCACCAGATCAATGCCGATCGCATTCTGATTCGTGTTCACTGTATAAACGCCATCCGTCAGCGACAGATCGACCTGGTTTCCTTCCAGCAGGATAAACTCCACGTAGCCGACGATCTCTCCGTTTTTCAGCGCTGTCAGCGAATGCTTTCCGCATTCCACATCCTCGAACGAAAACTTTCCATTCGCATCCGTCACATACGTTTTCAGCGTACTGCGGAGCTCCATCGTGATACCGCTCACCGGCTGCCCGTTCCGCATCACCGTTCCCTGCACCGTGTAGGTTTTCCCCTGCGCCACAGGTGCTTCATCCGTCATCACGGTAATCGCCTGATCCTCGTAAACCGGCTCCAGTGTATAATATCCTCCCCGGATCTGCTTCGTAATATTCTCCCCGTTCAGCAGAACCTCTGTGATCTCCCTGCCGCTTTCTGCGCGGATCAGCAGCTTCGGCCCGGAAAGCCGTTCTACAGTAAAGCTGCTCCCCGCCGCTCCATCACAGAATACCTCCGCGCCGTCGGCATCAACGGTAATCGTATGGCTGCCCGGCACATTCGCTGTGATGGTGATATCACTTGCAAAGGCTGTCACATGCGTGCTGCAGAGAAAGAAGAACGACAACAATACTGTCATGATCTTTTTCAATCGCATTCACCTCCGTTTCCATTGCCGCCTCGCTGCAGAAGCTACGGGGTTGCTGTGGTATCCACATAGGAAACGGTGAAGGTTACGGTATCGCTGTAGCTTCCCGCTGCGGCTTTGTTCCACTCATCCTTTGCGATGGCAATCGTCAGAGGCGTCTCCTGTCCGGCTGCGGTATACTTTGCGGAGGTAAACGCCGCTTTGGAATCATTCACGGAATAGGAAATCGTTTTTGATGCATCGGCCGCATTTTTCAGTTTTCCGCTGGCGGAAAGCTCGACCTGAATGGCATAGCCGGGATCCAGCTGCGCGGCATCCAGCTTCACGGCACCGAAATCTGTGGATACAGCGTTAAACGCTACTTTCGTATTCGCAGGAATCGTGACGGTATACGTCGGATCAATGGAGGTCGTCACCGTGACCTGCGATTTCTGAGGGGTACTGTTCTGCTGATTCTCTGCAGCTGACACCGGCACAGCCATTGCGCTGAAGGCGAGAAGCAGGGTCAGCAGAGCTGCTGTCCTTTTTTTCATTTTGCTCCACCTCTCTTTTTATACAACTGCAATATTGAAGGTTACGATATCTTTATAATCGCCGGCATACGTTGGATTTTCTGCCGCAAAATGCAGGGTGCTGGACCATTTGTCGGAATCGAGGGTTGTAAAGTCGGCAACGACATCTCCGCTTGTGATTGCTGAACCGGAGGTACCGACCTTTACGGTGTAGGGAAGCTCATACTGTGCTCCCTGCGCACCGGTTGTCAGTTTAAAATTGCTTTCCAGCGTTACCTGAACTTTTTTGCCCTCCAGCAGACGGACATCCGATGCGGAAACGGTCAGATCTTTTTCATAGGTAATCGTACCGTCAGCTCCTTTTTTCTGATCCAGGGTTACATCCGCCGGGATCGTCACGGTGTAGGCTGGATCGACCTTGAATGTTACGGTCGTGTCAGCCTTCTGCTGGGTGCTGTTCTGGTTGATGTCGGCTGCAAAAACGGATGTCGATGCGGCAAGTACCAGTGTGAGTGCCAGAGGCATGGATAATAATTTTTTCATAGAGTTTCCCTCCTGTGTAAAGTATTTTTTATGTTATGCTTTTTTGCATTCTCAAGGATTCGATGCGGTTTCCACCGAAACGTTAAACATCACGGTTCCTGTGTAAACGCCGGCATATTTCGGCTCGCCGTCCGGCGCGAAATCCAGGCTGACTGTTCCGCTGTTATTCGCGGTTCCGCCTGCTACGGTGAGTACGGCATCATCTTCCGCGACGATGCTCTCCCCGTTCTTTATCGTGTAAAGCTGCTCGGCGCCTTCCGGGGTTTTCAGTTTCCATCCGTCTGCATCGGAAAGCCTGACCACAAGCTGCGAGCCGCTGACCACATTCACATTCTCCGCCTGAATTTCTGCGGTGTTTCCCAGTTCTACGCTTGCAGGGATCGTAACGGTGTAGGATGGGGCGTTGGTATACTGAGCGGTAACTGTCAGTTTTCTGGCGGGCATTGTGAAGGCATCGTTTGCGATCGTCACAGTATCATCCGAACAGCTCCAGCCTGCCGCCTGACCGACGGGAACATTTGTCGCATTTAATGTAACGGAACCGCCTGTCTTACCATAAAGTTGATCCTTATATGTACTGACATCGCCTCCGGCTGTACCGCCGGTAACTGTAAGCGCATAATGCACATCTCCACTTCCCCTCACAGATTCTGCAAGCGTACCACTGACATAAATATTGCCACTATTGGTGAGATTGGCTGTGCCCTGCAGTGAGGTATTTTCTGGGATCAGAAGATTCTGCTTGGCTTCAAGGGTAAATTCCTGCGATAATGTGGGATTTCCGTATACAATTCCATCCGTTTCAGAATCTTCAAAGATCATGCCGCTCCAGGTATCTTTGTCAGACTCGTTGATTTTGCCACTGGTAATAACAATACTATTTGTAATTCTGGTAATCCCCAATTCACTTTGTAAGCCTCCGCCAATAGCAACCTGCTGTTCTTGATTTGCCTTCACAGAGGCATATACGATACCTCCCCGAATCCGTATATTAGCTCTTCCTTTTCCATTTCCACCGCCAATTCCAGTTGCATTAATTCCGCCTTCTGCATTGACTTTACCGCCTGTAATAATAATAGTTCCTCCTCCGCCTCCATTTCCGCCGCCAATTCCAGCTGCATTTGCTCCACCTTTGACGCTGATATTGCCTCCATTTATTTTAATTTTTCCAGCCGTTTCTCCATTATCTCCACCAATTCCAGCATTCAGCCCCGCTGGAGAACTAACCGTCAACGCACCATTTCCCTCCTGCTGCCCCCATATAGTCAGAGTATTTCCTTGGTTAACACTAATTCCTTGTACTACACTAAAAGTACAGTCATCTTTTAGAATCAGGTTTACATCTCCCTCAATTGTAATACGCCATATTTTACGTGCAGCAATATTTCCCTCTATCGCATACCATCCGTCTTTTAGTGTTTTATACTTAGCACTATTATTTTTTGTAAGAATCACATTGCCTTCGACATTGCAGACTGCTGTTTCATTTTTTTGACTGACTGGGTCCCAATAGGTGACTGCCGTCAGGTAATTTGGTGTGAACGTTAATGCCTTCGCGGGCATGGTAAAGGTGCTATTGGTAACCGTTACTGTATCGTCCGAGCATGTCCAGCTTCCTATGACTTGTCCTGCTGGAATGTTTGTACCGCTTAATGTAATCATGCCGTCCGCCCTGCCATAGAGTTGATTTTTATATGTACTGACATCACTGCCTTCGGCCGTGCCATCCACGATAGTAAGCGGATAATAAACATTGCCGCTCACAGGTTCTGCAAGTGTACCCTGGACATAAATATGACCTTCATTTATGAGCTTCGCTGTGCCCTGCAGTGAAGTGTTTTCTGGGATCAGAAGATTCCGGGTGGATTCAAGGGTAAATTCCTGTGATAATGTAGGGGTTCCGTATACGATTCCATCCGTTTCCGTATTTTCAAAGATCATACCACTCCAGGTATCCTTATTGTACTCATTGATTTTACCTCTGGTAATAACGACACTATCCTTAATACTAAGACTTCCACCGGATCCATTCATACCTGCTCCAATTGCAAAGTCTCCATTTGCAACCCAACCATCTCTTATGGAAGCATATATATTGCCACCTTGAATCTTAATCGTCCCACCAGCACCTTGACGGCCACCACCGATTCCCGCTCCTCCATTTATACCTTTCGCTTTAATTTTTCCTCCTGTGATTGTAATCGTTCCACCGTTGCCATAACCCCCGCCACCGATTCCTGCTCCTGCTTCTCCACCTTCTGCTTCAATTTCTCCTCCTTTGATCGTAATCATTCCACCGTTGCCATAAGCTCCACCACCGATTCCTGCTCCCGCGGAGTATGCTGTAACAATAATATTACCACCGACTACAGTAATATTTCCGCCGGACTTCCCGTATCCGCCGCCAATTCCCGCACAATACGTTCCAACATCCTGAGCTTTTAATTCACCATTTCCTTTCTGCTGTCCCCATATCGTCAATGCATTTCCCTCATTAACCTCGATTCCGTCATTTACGGTAAAGGAACACCCATCTTTCAGGATCAGGTTTACAGTTCCTTCTACTTTGATTCGGGTATTTCCGGTCACAGTTCCTTCTACTGCATACCAGCCGGTTGTCAATGTTTCATAGCTTTCGATGTTTTCCTGCGTAATAACGTCATTGCACACTGCTGTCTGTTCTTTTCCATTTTCATCATAATAGGAAACCGAAGTTCCTGCCTGTACTGCAATTCCCGGAGATTTCAGCGTGGTCAGTGCGTAGTTTGCAGCCAACGCTGTTACACTTTTCTCCAGATTCAGACTTTCTTCTGTCGGAATGCTTTCCTGCTCCGTTTCAGCTGGGACTTCTTCGCTTGTGTTCTCTGGGTTCTCCTCAGGGATTTCCTCTTCCGGAGCTTCCTCGGCTGTCTCCTCTTCTTTTATCTCAACGATTTCCTCCGGTTCCTCTTCGCTGTCCGATTCTGAATTTGCTTCCTGCGTTTCTATCGTAGCTTCCACTGGCTTTTCCACCGGGTTTTCAGCCGGCACCTCTGTCCCGTTTTCTCCCACACTTTCCGCAACAGCGGCTTCTTCTGCCTCTATCTTTTCTTCGCCAATTTCTTCTATCCGTTCTTCCTGTTCTTCCACACCGGCGTTTGTTTCCTCTTCCACCGGCACTTCTTCACTCACGCTCTCCACCTGCACCCACGCGTCCGCTTCCGTTTCTGTCCCTTCCGCCAGTGCCGTTGTCGGCAGTGTGGTCAGAATCAGGGCGCCGCTAAGGAGCAGCGATATCCATTTTCTTCTTTTCACTGCTTCTGCACCTCCTTTTCTATTGCACCATCAGCACGGTCTCTACGTTTGCGCCGTTCATGGCGCTGCCGTCTTCCAGAGAAGCGGTGGTGATGCGCAGGGTTGCGGGGTATTCTCCGGCGGGCAGGCTTTTGGATAAGGTGATGTTGGATATTGCCTGCCCCGGGGCTACCAGTTTTGATGTGTACAGAGTTTCATCGGTATCTTTCAAAACCAGTTCGAAGGTAAAGTAACACGGATTGCCTTCCGGGTTCAGAAGGGATACTGCGACTTCCTGCTGTTCTGCCGGGATCGTGATGGACGGATAGCCCGGTATTTTGATGCCGACAGCTTCTTCTTCGCTCTTGTCCGGGATCTTCTCTCCCGTCCAGTTCTCTGCGTCCGGGTCGAGATCAGGCTGGAATGCTTCCTTTCGTTCTTCTGTCTTCGGTGTTTCTTCCCCAAACCAGTGATTCCAGTTGATTCCGACTGCGACGCCGCCTGCAATCAGAAGCAGAATGACTGCGACCGCAGCTATCAGTGTCTTTCTGGAGAGCGTCACGCCCTGGCTGTTGTTTTTCTCTTTTCTGTCATTCATTCGTCTGGTCCCTCCTTCCTTTATCTTCCTTACAGACATAGTTCCATCTTTCCTTCACATTCTTATGACTTTTTCTATCTTATTTTACCAAATACAGAATATTCAGAACATGCCCGTTTAACGCAAAAAAAGTGCCTGTTTTTCTTTTAAAAACAGACACCTTTTACTTATTGGTTTACAAATTCTTTTATTTTTTCTCTTTTATCTATATTGAGCTTCTCCAGAATCCCCGACACATAGTGCTTCACCGTATTCACCGAAAGCCCCAGATACTCCCCGATCTCCTGGTTTGTCCAGTCGCGGCAGGCGAGCATGGCAATGGAAAATTCCATCGGGGTCAGGAGATCTGTCACGGCTTTCTGCATCTGCGGATTGTGGATTTTCATCCAGCCGCGGCTGAAGGCGAGCACGCCGTCCACCAGCTTTTTGTAAATCTCCGGCTCCTGTTTGCGGATACATGATTCCAGTACACCCTGCAGGAGTCCGTGGTATTCGATAAATGGTTCCAGAAACTTGTCTTTTCGCGCCATCTCCCAGGCATTTAACACCGACCGCGTAGCCCCCTCCTGATCCTTCTGGTTGATCTGGCACATCGCCGCAACGCAGTTCAGATAGATCATCGGAATCGGATACGTCTTTTCCGTCATGGCCATCGCCATCTGTACCATGCCCTGCGCTCTGGCATACTCGCCTTTCAGATAGGCCGCATGCCCCAGCGTACTCACGGCAAACAGACGCTGCCCGACCGGAAGCTGAACGAGATACTGTTCCAGCGGCGGCAGTCCGTCTTTTGGCGGAATGTGAATCAGCACGCTCGTCACATAGCACGCAAACAGACAGTATGCCGTCCGCTCCTGCGATTTTTCTGTTTCCAGTTCTTTTTCCAGACACCGGTACACATCTTCCCTCGCCTTCTGTGCCTTTTTTGCATTTCCCAGCGTAAAATTTGCAAACGTATACAGCATGTCGGCAGACAACCGCAGCGCCAGATCATCACTTGTCAGATATTTTTCTACGGTTTTTGCACAGTTTTCCGCCTGCGCCGAGAAAAAGTACAGCTCCCCGCGTGCAATTTCCCGAAGCCCCGGATCACGGAAGCTCTCCACTCTTTCTTCTGCTTTTCCCGGCGCGAAGGCACTTCCCATCAACGGCAGCACGGTGCGTTTCTCTTCCTGCTGCGTAAGTCCCATTCTGGTGCCGTCCGGCAGGACAAATGCCTGATCAAATGTTACATCGAGAATCTGCGCCGCCCGCTCCCATTCTTCTACGGTAAGGGTGTCGCGCTGCAGCTTTTTGCAGAAATTCTGCCGCGACTGCCCCAGCTTTGCCGCCAGACGGGCAACACTGATCCCTTTCTCTTTGCACACCTTCTTCACCAGCTCTTCTGTCGTCATAACCGGCCCTTCCCCCTTTCTCTTCTGTCAATCATTTGGTTGCTTTTTGTCTTTTATTATAACAATTTCTTCGGCTTTGTACAGTTTTTATTTTTCTGTAATGTTTTTGTCCAGAGGCACAAAAAGGAAAGCAGAGACTCCGGCGGACCGGAAATTCTCTGCTTTCCACAAATGACATATTTATTTTTTAACCTTGAAGGGTTTACTCCTCGGTATCATCCTTTGACGGAATCATTTCCTCAAAGTCGAAGTCGAGCATCGGCTCTTCCTCTTCAGCTGACGGTTCTTCAGCCGGAGCTTCTGCAGTTGGAGCTGCCAGAGCATCGTCCTCAAGATCTTCGGTCAGAATCAGATCCTCGTCCTCTTCTTCCTCGATCATGCTGTCGGTATTCAGATGAATGTTGCTGTAGCACTTCATACCGGTACCAGCCGGGATCGGTTTACCGATGATAACGTTCTCTTTTAAGCCTACGAGGTGGTCAACCTTACCCTTGATAGCAGCGTCGGTCAGAACCTTGGTGGTCTCCTGGAAGGATGCTGCGGACAGGAAGGAATCGGATGCCAGGGATGCTTTTGTGATACCAAGCAGTACCTGTTTTCCTTCTGCCGGCTCTTTTCCTTCTGCGATCAGAGCTTTGTTGGTCTCGTCGTAATCCAGGAAGTCTACCATATCGCCCGGAAGGAATTCGGTATCTCCGTTTTCCTCGATGCGGATCTTCTTCAGCATCTGGCGAACGATAACCTCGATATGCTTATCGTTGATTTCTACACCCTGCAGACGGTAAACTCGCTGTACCTCACGGAGCATATAATCCTGAACGGCACGGACGCCTTTGATCTTCAGGATATCGTGCGGGTTGACAGAACCTTCGGTCAGCTCGTCTCCGGCTTCCAGAACCGTTCCGTCCGCAATCTTGATACGGGATCCGTAAGGGATCAGGTATGTCTTGGATACGCCGTCTT
>OQWM01003420.1_pt1 | contig 10586 bp, 5 predicted proteins | sample 1691531 | NCBI WGS metagenome assembly OQWM01 (sample SAMN03418257, study PRJEB22391) | human gut metagenome | biome: human-gut; feature: organic feature; material: feces | host: Homo sapiens | place: Tanzania | collected 2013-01 | reverse complement strand
GTCCATGCCGCCCTTGCGCTCCATGGCAAAAAGCCCGCTGAAGCACAGGGCGCACAACAGCCCGGCAAAAAGCGTATCCTGCACATCGCTGCTGCCGGAAAAACCAAACAGCTTTTCATAACCGCTTTCATACACAGGCCATGCGCCGGGATGCGCGGGCAGATCGTTGCAAATGTAGGAAAGAATATTGGTGTATATATCGTATTTTTGCTGCAAAGAAGAGTAAGCAAGCGCGGCATCGCTGCTGATCTTCCGAAGTGGGATTTCACAAAATGTATGCAGTGTAACTGGTGTTCTTATGTATGCCCGCACGGCGTAATCCGTCCGTTCGTTCTGAACGATGCTGAGGCTGAAGGCGTTGATGGCGTACTGAACATGAAGGGTACCAAGGATAAGAAGTTCACCATCGCAATCTCTGCTCTTGACTGTACCGGATGCGGATCCTGTGCACAGGTTTGCCCGGCAAGAGAGAAAGCTCTGGAGATGATCCCTGCAGAGACAGAGTACATGGATGAGCAGCAGGCAAAATACAACGGCCTGTTTGGCAACGTAACAGATAAAGAGATTCCGTTCAAGGAAGACACTGTAAAGGGCTCTCAGTTCCGTCAGCCTCTTATGGAGTTCTCCGGTGCATGCCCTGGCTGCGGCGAGTCTCCTTATGCAAAACTGATCACACAGCTGTTTGGCGAGCGTATGTTCATTGCAAACGCAACAGGATGCTCCTCTATCTGGGGCTGCAGTGCACCGAGCTCACCTTACACAGTCAATAAAGAAGGCAAAGGACCGGCATGGGCTAACTCCCTGTTCGAGGACAATGCCGAGTTCGGTTTCGGTATGTCTGTATCCGTAGAGGCAAGAAGAAACGAACTGAAATCCGCTGTTGAGCGTCTGAATGATGTACTTGGAGTTCCTGCACGTGCATGGCTCGCATCCTTCAACGATGCAAAACAGTCCAAGGTAACCGGAGATATCCTTCTTGCAGAGTGTGAGAAGATTCAGGATACCAATGCCGATGCAAAATACGTTGTAGAGAACCAGGATATGCTGAACAAGCCGTCCATGTGGATCTTCGGCGGTGACGGATGGGCATACGATATCGGTTACGGCGGTGTTGACCACGTTCTCGCTTCCGGCCGCAATATCAATGTCATGGTATTCGATACCGAGGTTTACTCCAACACCGGCGGACAGTCTTCCAAATCCACACCTATGGGTGCTGTTGCGAAGTTCGCTGCTTCCGGTAAAGCTGTAAAGAAGAAAGACCTGGCACAGATCGCTATGGCTTACGGCTATGTATATGTTGCACAGATCGCTATGGGTGCAAACCCGAACCAGACACTGCAGGCACTGCGTGAGGCAGAGGCATATGACGGACCGTCCCTGATCATCGCTTACGCTCCTTGTATCAACCACGGTGTAAAAGCCGGCATGAACAAGGCTATGCTGGAGATGAAGAACGCCGTTCGTTCCGGTTACTGGAACCTGCTTCGTTACAACCCGACCCTGGCTGCAGAAGGCAAGAATCCTCTGTCCATCGACAGCGGTGTTGCTACTGAGAGCTACCGTGACTTCATCATGGGTGAGGTACGTTACAACTCCCTGAAACTGAAGTTCCCTGACAGAGCAGAACAGCTCTTCACCAAGGCTGAGGAACTGGCTCATGACCGTTATGACGAGCTGATTACCCGTCGTGACAGCTTCAGCGAACTGGAAACACTGGAAAAGGGAGGAAAGTAAAGCATGATTAACTTAGTCAGAGAAAAAAATCCTATGCCTGAGCAGTCTCCCGAGGTTCGTGTAGGCAACTTCGAAGAGGTTTCCCAGGGTTACACAAAGGATATGGCCATCCGTGAGGCTATGCGTTGCCTGAAATGCCGGAAAAAACCGTGCATGATGAAGGGCTGCCCCACACAGATGCGCATTCCTGAATTCATCGCCAAGGTTGCTGAGGGTGATTTTGAAGCAGCATACGAGATCATCCGTTCTGTCAGCACACTGGCACCTGTCTGCAGCCGTGTCTGCCCTCACGAGAATCAGTGCGAAGGCAGCTGTGTACATGGCATCAAAGGACAGCCTGTGGCAATCGGAAGCATCGAGCGTTTCGTATGTGACTGGCATGCCGCACATTGCAAAGACGAGATTACAAAGGCAGAACCCAACGGGCATAAGGCAGCCGTGATCGGCGCCGGCCCGGCAGGCCTGTCCTGCGCATCTGACCTTGTTGACAAGGGCGTAGATGTGACAGTATATGAGAGCCTGAACGTAGCAGGCGGTGTCCTGGTATACGGAATCCCTGAATTCCGTCTTCCGAAGGATATCGTAGCTAAGATCGTCAGCGAACTGGAAGCCAAGGGTGTGAAGTTCGTAACCGGCTCTGTGGTTGGTAAAGACATCACCGTTGAGGATCTGATGAAGAAAGAGGGCTTCGAGTCCGTATTCATCGGTACCGGCGCTGAGGTTCCCACCACCATGAACATCCCCGGAGAGGATCTGAAGGGTGTATACACAGCCAACGATTACCTGACAGCTGTGAACATCGGCAAGGCTTACCTGCCGGAGAACAGCGGACTTCTTCCGCAGGCTGACCGTGTAGCCATCATCGGCGGCGGTAACGTTGCCATCGACGTTGCACGCGCAGCGGTCCGCCTCGGCGCAAAGACCACCGTCATCTACCGCCGCAGCCGCGACGAGATGCCCGCAGCGGCAGACGAGGTCGAGGAAGCCATCGCAGAGGGCGTGAAGTTCATGTTCCTCGCAGCTCCCGTCGAGATCACCGGCGAGGGCAAGGCAGAGAGCCTCAAGGTCGAGATCATGGAGCTCAACGAGCAGAAGAAGCCCGTCGGCACCGGCAAGTTCGAGACTGTCGCAGTCTCCGCAGTCATCTCCGCCATCGGTCAGAAGATCGACCTCGGCGGTATGCAGGGCATTGAGACCGGCGCAAAGGGCGAGGTCAAGGTATCCATGCCCAGCTACTGCACCAGCGTTCCTGATGTATTCGCAGGCGGCGACGTCGTCACCGGCCCGAAGTTTGCCATTGACGCTATCGCGGCCGGCAAGGAGGGCGCTGTCTCCATCCACCGCTATGTACATCCCGGCCAGTCGCAGGTCATCGGCCGCGACAGACGCGATTATAAGGCAATGAACACCGCAACCGCCGGCATCTCCGTCGCGGGCTTCGACACCGCACCCAGACAGAAGGCAGCTGCGGGCCCGGCGAAGGAAGCAAAGAAGACCTTCAAGGATCTGCGCGGAACCCTTACCGAGGAGCAGCTGAAGATCGAGACCTCCCGCTGCCTCGGCTGCGGCGCGGCCGTCGTAGACGAGAGCCTCTGCGTGGGCTGCGGCATCTGCACCACCAAGTGCAAGTTTGACGCGATCAGCCTCGAGAAGGTCACCGACTATGTTGGCGCACCGTACTTCAAGGCGCTGCTCGGCGCGGCAGGAAACGCTCCCTCTGCGGTCGCAAAGCTTGTCACCAAGAAGATCGCAAGAAAGTAAAGGAGCCGCATCATGCATGAGATAGGTGTTGTCCGCTCGGTGGTCAAGACCGTAACGGACTTTGCCGAAGAAAATAATATCGCAGAGGTGGCCGAGATCGTTCTGGATATCGGAGAGCTGTCGATGGTCATTCCGAAGTATGTTGAGGACATCTATCCGGTTGTGGTCGAGGATACGTTCCTGAAGGACACGAAGCTCATCATAAACGTTATCCCCGGCATGGCCGAGTGCGACGAGTGCAATGAGCTGTTCAATGTCATTGAGCATGAGGGCTATTGCCCCAACTGCGGCAGCTTCGAAAAAACTATACTTTCGGGCAAGGATTTTCTCATCCGCGAGATACACATACCCGAGGACTGAAAACATTTGGGCTCCATGTCTACATGGAGCCCATTTTACCCATTTTAGAAGTGAAAGGAATGAGGTTATGGAGCTTTATACTAACGCCAGATTCATCTCCTGCGAAAAGGAAAACCGCATTTACACCGCGATGGCGGTAAAGGGCGGTCACATCGTGTGGCTCGGCGATGAAAGCAGCATCCCTCCGCGCTACGGCAAGGCAAAACGGGTCGATCTCGGCGGCGCGACGGTAACGCCCGCGTTCGGCGACACGCATATGCATTTCGGCTCGCTGTGCGTTTTCGAGAACACATTCTATCTCATGGATGTCAAAAATTTTGCCGAAGCAAAGGCGGCGGTCAGGCGCTATGCCGACAGTCACCGGAAAAACAAGGTGCTCATGGGCTACGGCTGCACCGCGAACACCGTTGCCGAGCATCGGCTGCCCGAAAAGCGCGATCTTGACGACTGGACGGAGCGTCCGCTCATGGTCATGAAGTACGACGGTCATGCTGCTGTGTGCAACAGCGCAATGCTAGCACTGCTGTCGGATAAGGTGAAATCCGATCCCGGCTGCAATACCGAGACCGGATGGCTGTACCAGTCGGCGTTTTATAACGGCGTGAACGAGGCGACGGCGTATATCCCCACGATGGATATTATACGCGGTCTCTCCGGAGGCGCGGAGTACCTTGCGTCGGTCGGCATCGGGCTCGTGCACACCGTTGAGGGCGTGGGCTTTGCAAACGATCTGGATATAGACATGATAAAAATACTCGCGCCCGGCCTGCCGCAGGCGTTCCGCATATTCTTCCAGACCATGGACCTCAAGGCCGTGAAAAAGCACGGCTTCAAGCGCGTCGGCGGCTGCTTCAAGCTTGCCCTCGACGGCTGCTTCGGCTCAGAGGACGCGGCGCTCAAGGAGCCGTACGCGAACGATCCGAACAACTACGGCGTTTTGAATTATCCGCAGGAGCGCGTGAACGAGTTCGCCATCGGCGCAAACCGCGAGGGCTGGCAGATAACCATGCACGCCATAGGCGATGCGGCGGTGGAGCAGTGCATAACGGCATATGAGGCGGCTTATGCCGATAAGCCGTGGGACGATGCGCGCCATGTGATGATCCATGTCTGCCTTGCAAGCGAGGAGCAGCTAAAGCGCGCGGCAAAGATAAAGCTGTGCATAGCCGCGCAGTCGCCGTTTATATATTGGAAGCAGGAGCCGGACGAGTATCTGTGCTCGGTGCTCGGCAGAGAGCGCACTGACAGACTAAACGCGCTGGGAACGATGCACCGCCTCGGACTTGTCGTAGGCGACGGCTCCGACGGACCGTGCACGCGTCCAAAGCCCCTGTACGGTATGGCGTGCTCCGTAAATCATCCCAATCCGAACGAGCGCATATCGCGTCTCGACGCGCTGCGCATGATAACGGCAAATCCCGCGTATATGAGCCATGAGGAGAATAAACGCGGCACTCTTGCACCCGGTATGATTGCCGATTTCGTCGTTCTCGGCGATGATCCGCTCACCGCGGAGGATATAGCGGGCATCGAGGTCAAGGCACTCTATCTGCACGGCAAGAAGCATGTTGCAAAAAAGATAGGCGTCGCCGGACTTCTGGCTCGGGCGATAATAAAACGGATCACCCAAAGAGAATACATATGACAAAAAAGCCGCCCCCATCAGAAGGTGCTAATTAGGGATATGCAAAAAACATATTTTTAACTGGCATTCTTCAAGCGGGTTGCAAAAGAATAATGACCATATCGGGCTTCGTGCCTGGTATGGTCGTTTTCTCTATATATCCAATTTATACTCGTTGTTAAGCGACTTCAAGTATAAAAAGTCTCCGTAACGGCGATATGCGGCGGCAAGTACGGTTGTTGCGGCATCCCGACCGGTGATTGCCGACGAAACAATAAAAAACGGGCGACCATTGGTCGCCCCTACAGTGTTGCCTGTACTTCCGACAATGATTGCATTTTCATTTTAATGTTTTTTTCCGCAGCCCGTCACAGTGCGGCAGCAGTTTATTAAAACACCATTGTTCGTGGCGAAACGCCGGTAGCGGCGAGTGACCGACCAGTGGTCGCCCGCATATTCGCGGTTTGTTATTGTCGAGATGACGCAGCTAAACCCACTACCAGTGTTGGTAACGCAATGCCCGCCACGGCGAGTGGCACAATCCCTCCGGCTTGCCGCCATGCGGCAACCCACCTCCCTTTACACAAGGGAGGCAAGGGTACGAGCTTTGCTCGCAAGTGAATAGTTAATAGTGAATAATGAATAATTGAGGTGTGTGCAAAGCGCACGGATTTATTTTTACCTCATCAGTCGGCTAACGCCGACAGCTCCCCCGCGTGCGGTGGAGCCTTTTGGCACGATAGTATCGCTACCCTTCGTCATCTTTCTGTCATTTCCGATTGACTAAGCATATCATTTATGTTATGGTTATAATGTGCGTAATGATATCGCGCATTGGACCCCAACGTATGAAAAAAGCATACAGAAAAAAACAGAAAGGGTTTTGAAAGATGGTAACACTCAAAATCGACGGAAGAACAGTCCAGGCGGAGCCGAATGCAACCGTGCTTGAAGCATGCATGGCGCAGGGAATAAAGATACCCACGCTTTGCAATCTGAAGGACATCAACAATATAGGCGCGTGCCGCATGTGCCTTGTTGAGGACGCAAAAACCGGCAAGCTTCAGGCAAGCTGCGTGCTGCCCGTGAGCGAGGGGCTTGAAATAAAGACCTCCACGCCCAAGGTGCTGGAGGCGCGCCGCGCGGTGCTGGAGCTTATTTTGAGCGATCACGACCGCTCCTGCCTCACCTGCAAGCGCAATCAGTCCTGCGAGCTGCAAGCCCTTGCCAACGAAATGGGCATAGAGGATATTGAGTTCCCCGGCGAGCGCATAATAAAGACCATTGACGAATTAAGCCCCAGCATAGTAAGGGATAACAACAAATGCATACTCTGCCGCCGCTGCGTGGCCGCCTGCGCCAAAACACAGGGCGTGTTTGCCATAGGTATGCAGAACCGCGGCTTTAAGACGCAGGTAGGCTCCGAATTCGGCAAGAGCCTTAACGACGTGGCCTGCATCAACTGCGGCCAGTGCATAGCCGCCTGCCCCACCGGTGCGCTTACCGAAAAGGACGCCACCAAGGAAGTATGGGCCGCGCTGAACGATCCCGATAAATACGTTGTGTTCCAAACCGCGCCCGCCGTCCGCGTGGCGATTGGCGAGGAATTCGGTATGCCCATAGGCACGCGCTGCACCGGCAAAATGGTATCCGCAATACGCCGCCTTGGAGCGGATAAGGTATTCGACGTGGACTTCGCGGCGGATCTTACCATAATGGAAGAAGGCACGGAGCTGCTGAACAGGATAAAGAACGGCGGCGTGCTGCCCATGATAACAAGCTGCAGCCCGGGCTGGATAAAATATTGCGAGTATTTCTATCCGGACTTTATACCCAATCTTTCAACCTGCAAGAGCCCGAACCAGATGCAGGGCGCGGTAACAAAGACATACTTTGCCAAGCAGAACGACCTTGACCCGCGCGACATTTACGTTGTGAGCGTAATGCCCTGCACGGCTAAGAAATTTGAAATAGCGCGGCCGGAGTTCGGGCGGGACGGCTATCGCGACGTGGACGCGAACCTTACCACGCGCGAGCTTGCCCGCATGATACGCCAGGCGGGGCTGGACTTTGTGCACCTGCCGGAGGAGGAGTTCGACGATATGCTGGGCGAATCCTCGGGCGCGGGCGTTATATTCGGCGTGACGGGCGGCGTTATGGAGGCGGCGCTGCGCACGGTTGTGGACGTGCTGACGGGGGAGGATATGCCGCGGCTTGAATACGACGATGTGCGCGGGCTTGAGGGCATAAAGGAGGCCACCGTAAGCGTTAACGGCACGGACATAAACGTTGCCATAGTTCACGGCACGGCAAACGCCGCAAAGCTGCTCAACGCCATACGCGCGGGCGAAAAGACATATCATTTCATAGAGGTGATGGGCTGCCCGGGCGGCTGCGTGACCGGCGGCGGTCAGCCGATAGTTGATGCGCGGACGCGCTACTTTATCGATCCGCGTGCGGCGCGCGCTGCCGCAACATACAGCGAGGACGAGGCCATGGCCATACGCAAGAGCCATAAGAACCCCGCCGTGCAGAAGCTTTATGCCGAGTTCCTTGGCGAGCCCAATTCCCACCTTGCGCATGAGCTGCTGCATACCACATATGTTGACAGGAGCAGGGAAGCGTAATTCACCCCATAAATACAACGACCGCCGGCCTTTGCCAAGACCGGCGGTTTTTTATAATTCTATCCAGTATCGCTGTATAACGCCGCACTCGCTCAGGCCGACGGTGTCCATAACCTCGTTTTCGAGTACGCCGCCGTTTTTTATAATCGTCCGGCGGGATGCTTCGTTGTCCGCATCGCAGGTGAGCAGCACGCGCTTTTCGCCGTATTCGCGGCATATGGGCAAAAGGAGGGAGAGCATTTGATGCGCGTAGCCCTTGCGCCTTTCCGACGGGCGCACGCTGTAACCTATGTTCCCGCCCCATTGCAACAGAAAATCGCTGAGCGGATGGCGGTAATCCATTATGCCCACAATGCGGTCGTCATTTTCCCGCACGGCAATGAAAACCTCCGACGGGACGTAGCCTTTTCGCTTCAGCCGCGCGTCAAAGTCCGCCCATTCTTCGTATGAGCTCACGTCCTCAAGCCCGGCGCAGCCGTCCAAGCTGTCTCCGTTTTGCGCCATCTCGTCGCGGAAGGCCATTATCTGTTCCGCATAGCGCTTGTCCGGGCGTATCAACCGCAGCGTATCCATCAGCTCTCCTTCTTGGGGAAGAAGCGCTTTTTATAGTAGCTTTCCGCAACGTATATCGCCGCAAGCGGGTTGTGCCCCGTTACCCTGTCCTTAACGGCAAGCACGGTCGTGGGCGCTTCAACGTATTTCATAACAAGGCTGTCGTGCCCAACGCACAGGCCCAGTATTATGTTCATGTCCGTATGCTCGCTGTTCATAAGCAGCGCCTGACCTATCGGGTTGCACATCACCTCGTCCGCGCAGCCGGAAAGCGTCTCCTCGTCCTTCAGACCGACGGAGGATTTTGGGTCGGAGCCGTTTTTGCACACGGCGGAAACAACGTCAAACCCGTTGTGGGTCAAAATCTTGCTCACCTCGCGCGCCTCATCCGAAAGACCAACGCAGAATATAAGACCTATCCTGTTATAGCCGCACTTCCTGGCGAAGAGCATAATCTCCTCCATGCGGCAAAGCCTGCCGTAGCCTTCCGCCTCAACCACCGCCGCGTTGTGCGCCAGCGTGTAGTTTTCCGCATCCTTATAAAGCTCGCTCGCCTGCTGCTGTATCTCGCCGTTTTTGGTGGGGCAGCATGTCATCGCGTTTGAAACATCGTGCACCTGGCAGCCATGGTGCGGGCATTCGGCGCATTTAAGCATAAATACTTATCTCCTTTGTGTATTCTCGGTTTGATGATAATACCGCATACGGGCGGTGTCAATAGCAAAAAGCGGGGCGGTGTTTCCACCGCGCCCGCTTTGAGTTTCGGTTTATCGCCTTACAGAACCGGAGTCCATGCAAGGTCAAGTATTTCGTCCGCGTTGTCCATGGAGGTGATGAGGCCAAGGCGGATATAGCGCTCGATGAAGTCCTTGAGGGTGTTGCCGGTGAACTCATCGGAAAGGCCGAACTGGAGGGAACCGTTTATCATTATGTTCATCTCGTAGTTGCCGCCGTTCCAACCCATGTCCATCAGTACCTTGGTGGCTTCTTCGGGGTTGTCGCGCATGTAGCTGTGCGCCTTCTGCACGGCCTGGGCCACCTTTTTGGCGATGGTGGGGTTTTCCTTTACGAAGGTGCCGTTCATTGCCATAACGCAGCATACGCGGTCGGCAAAGTCGGTATCAAGCTGGGAACGGATGCACTTGAGCTTGCCGTCCTTCACCATGGCATAGGCAAAGGTGTCGCTCAGCAGGGCCGCGGCTATTTCGCCGTTTTCCATTGCGGTAACGCAGGCGTCCGCGGAAACCTGAACCAGCTCAACATCGGTGCTGTAATTGATTCCGTCCGCGTCAAGGAGCAGGGCGGTTATGTTGTAGTCACTCTTACCGATGCCGTTGGGGACGGAGATCTTCTGGCCCTTCAGGTCAGCGGTGGTGTTGTACTGGCTGTCGGCCAGCACGTAGATGGATTTGCAGCCAATATGTGCGCCGCCGGTGAAAGTGATATCCACGCCGTTGGTGATGGGCACCAGCATCTTAGCCATCATGCCGGTAGCCACGTCCACCTGATCGGTACCCAGGGCTTCCACATCGCTGCTGCCCTTAACGCCTTCTGCGGTCAGACCGGCTTCGGTATAGTAGCCAAGGTGATCTGCCATGGTGGGGCCGGAGGTGCAGCCGTCAGACATGAAGTACTTGATGGTGCGGCCATAGGCGGGCTCCTTCTTCATGGCCTCCAGCTCTTCTGCGGTGGGGGTCAGGTCAAAGTTTGCCATATCTATGGCGCGGCCCTCGATCTCGATGGGAACAAACAGGGCTTCCCAGTTGCCGGAGGCGGAGGCCTCTGCGGCGTCGAGATGCTCGCTCGCTTCGTTTACTTCAACGTCCTCAACGGTTCCGACCTCTATCTGGCCGTCGTTGTTGGAGTCGGCTATAACGGTGGAGGCGGTGGTCAACATCATTCTGGACCCCATCTTCATCTTCGGC
>OQWM01003419.1_pt1 | contig 10589 bp, 7 predicted proteins | sample 1691531 | NCBI WGS metagenome assembly OQWM01 (sample SAMN03418257, study PRJEB22391) | human gut metagenome | biome: human-gut; feature: organic feature; material: feces | host: Homo sapiens | place: Tanzania | collected 2013-01 | reverse complement strand
GAGACTGAAGTTTTTCACTCTCAAACCTTCAAACAAACAATTCAAAACAGCTTCTAAGTGCCACGGCTATTTTTTCAGGCCGGAGTTGAGGAAGGCTATGAAACCATCAACGGAAAGATTATAGCCACGGACCGGGGCAAGCTGGTTGCCTTCGGCGTCAAGAAGGGCATAGTTCGGCTGGGCGTTTACTCCGAACCGTGTACGGGCTATGTAAGAGTTCACACGACCGATCTCCTTCAAGGTCTTGCCATCCGGAGTGGTCAGCCATTCCGCCTCATCGAGTTTGGTCTTGTCATCCACATAAAGAGCCACAAGGACATATTCATTCCTGAGAATATTCAGGACTCTCGGATCGCTCCAGACGCGCTGTTCCATCTCGCGGCAGTTGACGCAGCCGTGGCCGGTGATGTCGACGAAGACGGGTTTGCCCTGGGCCTTAGCGGCGGCGAGGCCTTCCTCCAGGGTGAAGTAGCCGGTCAGACCGAGCGGCATCTTGAGGTCGTACTTCTGGCCGTAGGTGAAGACACCGGTCACTGAGCTTGTCGATGTGCTGGTTTCTTCGGTCGCCTCGATGGTCACCGAGCCTGTCGAAGTGACCGTTCCCACCGGAGTGTCCGCATAATTGTAAACCACAAAATCCTGAGTCTCAAGCGGAGGAAGGTAGCCGGACAGAGCCTTCAGCGGAGCGCCCCACATTCCCGGAATCATATAGACCACGAATGTGAAGACGACGATCGCAAGGCCAAGCCTCGGCACAGAGACATGCTCCACAGGATCGTCATTCTTGAAACGTAGCTTGCCAAGAAGGTAAAATCCGAGAAGCGAGAACGTGACGATCCATATTCCTAAATATACTTCCCTGTCAAGCAGTCCCCAGTGGTAGGTCTGGTCAGCGACGCTGAGGAACTTGAAGCCAAGCGCTACCTCGATGAAGCCGAGCACGACCTTGACACTGTTGAGCCAAGAGCCGGACTTGCCTTTCATCTTTTTCAGCAGCGACGGGAACATCGCCAGGATCGTGAACGGCAAGGCGAAGGCGACGGAGAAGGCGAGCATCGTGACCATCGGAGTCCAGAACTCTCCCTGAGTTGATTTGATCAGCACCGTGCCGACAATAGGACCGGTGCATGAGAATGACACCAGCACAAGGGTCAGAGCCATGAAGAATATGCCGCCGAGTCCTTTGCCGCTGGACTTCGCGTCACTCTTGTTGGCAAGGCTGGACGGCAGCTCTATCTCGAAGGCACCGAAGAAGGATGCCGCGAAAATCATGAACACGATGAAGAATATCAGGTTCGGCAGCCAGTGTGTCGCAAGCCAGTTGAATATGTCGGCGGTGACCGTATTCCCTCCGATTATCCATGTCAGGCCGATGATCACACTGATCGGAACAGTGTACAAAAGGACAATGAAGAGACCGTAGATGAAAGCCTTGAAGCGGCCTTCAGCGGCGGTCGAGGACTGTTTCATGAAGAACGACACCGTCATCGGCACCATCGGGAACACACATGGGGTCATCAGCATGGCGAATCCCCACAGGATGGCTTCGATGATCAAAGCCCACAGAGACCCTTCGTTATCGCTATTATCACCGGATGCGATACCGGCCTCAAGCGATGAAGAGGCCTCTTCCGACTTAGTGTCAATGGTAACGTCATCCGAAGACGCACTCGCCGCAGGTACAGCCGCAGCAAGCGGAACGGAGAATTCCCATGATTCCGGAGCCGCGCAGAACCTGTCGTTGCATCCGCTCCATGAGACTTCACCTGTGACCGTGGCCTCACTGCCGGTCAGTTTGACCCTTTGAGTGAGTGTCACAGAATCAAAGAAAACTTTTTCTCCTTGGAAATCAGACGGTTTTGTCACCTGATTGAGACCACCGACCAATGAATATCCCTGATCGGAGGCGAATTCGATGGAAATAGGATTGTAGGCATGATCCACAGTGTAGATGTGCCATCCATCCACAATGCTGGCCTTGAATGTCAGTTCATAGACATTCTCTGAAACCACCTTGCTGGAAACCGACCACTTGGCGGTGGCCTCCGGGGCTTGCGCGAAAGAGGCCACACTCCCGATAAGGAGTGCAGCCACCAACGCCACAGCTTTTTTGAAAGTATGTGTCATAGCGTCAAAACATTTGCCGTTATATTCAGAATGTTATTTAGCGTAGGCTACGGAACGGGTCTCTCTGATCACAGTGATCTTGACCTGTCCCGGATAAGTCATCTCCTCCTGGATCTTCTGGGCGATGTCAGCGGAGAGTCTTCCGGCCTGGTCATCGCTGACCTCCTCGGCGCCAACAATGACTCGGAGTTCACGGCCGGCCTGGATGGCATAGCTCTTTGTGACTCCCGGATAGGCGGCGGCAAGGTCTTCCATTCCCTTGAGCCTCTTGATGTAAGACTCGATGACCTCACGACGGGCTCCAGGACGGGCACCGGAAATCGCATCACCGATCATCACGATAGGAGAGATGATCGATGTCATCTCGATCTCTTCGTGGTGCGCGCCGATGGCGTTGCAGATCTCAGGCTTTTCCTTGTACTGCTCGGCCAGTTTCATACCAAGCAATGCGTGTGGAAGTTCCGGCTCCTCCTCGGAAACCTTACCGATGTCGTGCAGGAGACCGGCCCTCTTGGCGAGCTTAGGATTCAGACCGAGCTCGGCTGCCATGATGGCGCAGATGTTGGCGACCTCACGGGAGTGCTGGAGCAGGTTCTGACCGTAGGATGAACGGTATTTCATTCGGCCGATCAGTTTCACGAGCTCGATGTTCAGTCCGTGGATCCCAAGATCTATGCAGGTCCTCTTACCTGTCTCAAGTATCTCGTCCTCAAGCTGTTTCTGAACCTTGGTCACAACTTCCTCGATACGCGCCGGGTGGATTCGTCCGTCAACGACAAGCTGGTGCAGGGCGAGTCTGGCAACTTCCCTGCGGACAGGATCGAACGCGGAAAGAAGAATGGCGTCAGGTGTGTCGTCAACCACGATCTCGACACCTGTGGCAGCCTCAAGGGCACGGATATTACGTCCCTCACGACCGATAATCCTTCCCTTGATCTCATCGTTCTCGATCGGGAATGTCGTCACGGCGTTCTCGATGGCGGTCTCGGTGGCCGTTCTCTGGATGGTGTTGATGACGATTCTCTTAGCCTCCTTGGAAGCGTTCAGGCGAGCCTCGTCCATCGTGTCGTTGATGTAGGCCTGAGCCTCGGTCCTCGCCTCAGCCTTCATATTCTCAATAAGAATGTTCTTGGCTTCCTGCGCGCTCATTCCGGCGATCGTCTCAAGCTGCTTGTTGGCCTGGGCGCTGAGTCTTTCATATTCCTCAGTCTTCTTGGTCAGGGTCTCCTGCTGGGCCTGGAAACTCGCCTTGGCGTTGTCAGCGTCACGCATCTTCCTCTGAAGCTCGGAATTCTGCTGGTTCAGAGAGTTCTCCTTCTGCTTGATCCTGTTCTCGGCGTCCTTGAGCTGGCTGTTCTTCTCGTTGATGTACTGCTCGTGCTCGCTCTTGAGCTGGAGGAACTTCTCCCTGGCCTGATGGATCTTGTCCTTCTTTATCCCCTCGGCTTCGATCTCGGCCTTGGCGATGATCTCGTTCTTCTGCCCTTTCAGAACTATTCTCTGAATGATTATGTAAGCCGCCAGCGCGATTACTGCGCCGATCAGGACTCCTATAAAAAATTGCAACATAATATCAATAAATATTTTAAATGTTCTAATATTCCCTTATATGTCACCGTGGCAGTCCTCCCCTGTCCATCCACAGCGTCATCCGTAACAGTCCGGCGCAAAAAAACGACCGACAGTCCGGAACGGAAACTGATCGATCGTCTGAGAAACATTAAAAAAAGCCGTTAGCCGCTTGTCAGAAATCTTAATGAATAAGATTTGAGATCCGCACCGGTTCAGAAATCCATCGTCACGCACACAGGCGCAATCCCCGAAGGTAACCTTGGTCCGTCATGGCCGGCTCGAGCAAACTCGGTTCCGTGGAACTTGTTGATTTGAGCACGTGGGACTAACGGCCGTCTTTTTCAATATTCTTGATGTAGGACTCAACATCCTCCTGAAGTTTTTTCGCCTCGGCATCAGCGTCGGCGACTCTCTTCTGGTAGGCCAACCTTCCGACCGCCTCGTTCAGAGCCACAAAGGAAAGTTTGTCGGAAAGGGTCTTGTTCGGGTACTTCGCGTCGTAAGCCGCCAGTTTCTGGTTGATGGCGTCCGCCGCAAGCCTCATCATCCGCTCCATCTCAGGAGAGGAGGCGACGAGGGGATATTCATTGCCCGCGATCTTTATCTTGATGTTCTGTCCCATTCCTAATTCTCAAGCAAGGCGATGCACTTGTCAATCTCCTTGATAAGTCTCTCTATCTTTTCCTTGGCGGCGGAACTGTCTCCGCCCACTCCGAAAGCTTCGGACAGATGAAGGTTGTTCACCTGTTGTTCCAAATCCTCAATCCGCTTCCTACAGGACTCATTCTCAGCCCCGCACCGCACCAACTCAGCCTGGAGCCTTTCACGCTCAGACCTTTCCGCTTCGTACAGCGCGATCAACTTTTCGATATCTGTCTTTATACCTTCAAGCATACCTCAGGACTGTTTTTACCTGCATGAGCGCAAATTTAGTAAAATATCTTCATTTGCACAAGAACTTCAACTGGCATCACCTATTAAATTCCAAGGAAAATTCATTCTCTTGTTTATCGCGCGCCATAGCGGCCTCATCACGCACGTCGTCATTCCCCAAGCCACGCCTCGTGCGCAAGAACCGCCAACACACTCACGAAGCATTCCCCAAGCATCGCCTCGTGCGCAAGAACCGCCAACACACTCACGAAGCATTCCCCAAGCATCGCCTCGTGCGCAAGAACCGCCACCACACTCACGAAGCATTCCCCAAGCATCGCCTCGTGCGCAAGAACCGTCAACACACTCACGAAGCAGACCTGCTCATCAGCCAGCGTCCGATTTGCTAAACCAAAGTAAATATTATAATTTTGCGACAATATGACAACAACAGCATAACCATGACAATAACAGTGGAAAACAGGGAAATACCGGTGCTGCTTCTGACGGGATACCTCGGGAGCGGCAAGACAACTCTGGTCAACAGAATACTCTCCAACAAGAAAGGCATCAAGTTCGCCGTCATCGTCAATGACATAGGCGAGGTGAACATCGACGCGGACCTCATCCAGAAAGGCGGCGTTGTCGGCACCACGGACGACAGCCTTGTCCCTCTCCAGAACGGCTGCATCTGCTGCACGCTGAAAATGGACCTTGTCGCCCAGCTGAACGACCTCTGCCGCTCCGGCAAGTTCGACTACATCGTCATCGAGGCGAGTGGAATATGCGAGCCCGCCCCTATCGCACAGACCATCTGCTCCTTCCCTAAGCTTGTTCCTGAATATGCCCAATCGAATATTCCGAAACTCGATTGCATAGTCACCGTTGTGGACGCTCTGAGGATGCAGAGTGAGTTCGCCTGCGGGGACGCTCTCAAGAAGGACAATCTGGAGGAGGATGACCTTGAGAATCTTGTGATCCAGCAGATCGAGTTCTGCAACATCGTGCTTCTGAACAAGGCGTCCGAGGTGAAGCCCGAGGAGCTTGGCAGGGTCCGCAGCATAGTGAAGGCTCTGAATCCGAAAGTGACGATCTTCGAGTGCGACTATGGAGACATCGATCTTGACAAACTTCTGAACACCAGGATGTTCGATTTCGATAAGACGGCTACTTCGGCGGCTTGGATCAACGCCATCGAAGGAGAGGGCAACGAAGCTGATCATGATGACGATGACCACGATGAGGATCATGACGGGCATGAACATGACCATCATCACGAGGAACACGACCACGAGGGGCACGAGCATCACCATCATCACGATCACGAGGGTGGCGAAGTCGAGGAATATAACATCGGGACCTTTGTCTATTATCGCCGTCAGCCGTTGGACATCAACAAGTTCGACTGGCTCGTCTCCAAAAAGTGGCCGAAGAACGTGATCCGGGCCAAGGGTCTGTGCTATTTTGCGGACGAGAAGGACAAGTGCTACCTCTTCGAGCAGTCCGGAGTGCAGAAATCCATCAAGGACGCCGGTCTGTGGTTCGCCACGATGCCGGAGGATCAGCTTCAGGAGATGATGCGCAGGGACAAGAATCTGCGCAAGGACTGGGATCCGGTCTATGGCGACCGTATGATCAAGATTGTCTTCATCGGGCAGAATCTTGACCGCAAACAGATAGCAGATCTGATGGATTCCTGCTTAGCAGAATAAGTTCAGGGCGAACGCGAAAAAAAGGAAAATCCAAAATTTTGCACGTTACCAAAATTTTGGATTTTATTTTTTCGCTCACGCCAGTGAAACTTAGCGAACGACAGCGAAAAAATCAAATGGTGGATTTTGGTAACGTGCAAAATCCGCCATTTGATTTTTTTTCGATGTCGCTCAGCACCTATGTCGCTTCGACAGGTTCAGCGACCGGGAATTACAGCTCGGTCACGAAGCGGTGTTTGCCGGGGGCGAGGAGTTTGGTCTCGCGGGAGCTGTCGGGGCCGGGGATGAGGGCGGTGGCGGTGGCGCCGGCGGGGATCTCGACGGTCCACTCGAACTTGTCGCCGGTGCGCTTCCAGTTGCTTACAATCTTTCCGTAAGGCGAATCATAAGAGCAGTTCACCCAGTCAAGGCCTTCGATTGGGTAAGGCTTCAGCTCGATTGACTTGTAGCCTGGCTCGGCAGGACGTATGCCGCCAAGATATTCATAATACCAGGTCACGAGGTCGCCGAGAAGCATCACGTGGTTGCCGGAGTTCATCGCAGGATCGGCGGTGTTGCCGTTCCAAAGCTCCCAGATTGTCGTGGCACCGTTTTTCGCCATGTAACCCCAGCTTGGATAGGTCTCGTTCGTGGCGATCTTAAGGGCAAGGTCAGGTCTGCCGAACTCGGTGAGAGTGCGCATCAGAACCATCATTCCGACGACTCCACAGCTCACATGGCCGCCACAGTCCACCTCGGTCTTGTGCACGATGTGCTCGAACACGTCCCCCTCACGCCCGTCAGGAACCATTCCAAAATAAAGCGGAAGCAGGTTGGCGGTCACGGTGTTGTTGCCGTAGAAGCCTTCCTTAGCGTTGAAATACTTCGCGTTGAACGCCTCACGGGCCGCGGCGGCATATTCATTGAATATCTTGACATCCTCCGGATGGCCGGCGATCGGAGCGAACTCTATCATCTTGTTCAAGAGGAAAAAGTAGAATGGAGTGGATATCAGAGGCGAGGCTGTCTTTCTCGCAGGATCCTGTGAATGAATAAGTTCCAAAGATTCAGGCGGCATGCACCAGTCCCCGTAGGTGTCCTTGATCATCACGCCATCCTTCAGGTACTTCGACCTCATATATTCAAGCCACTTCTTCATCGCGCCGTAGTGATCCTTGATGGACCGGTCGTCCCCGAAACGGCGATAGACCATGTCCGCGCCTGTCAGGAACGCTCCTGGCCAGGTGAAATTGTCCTGATAGAGGGTCCAGTAGCGAGGGCAGACGTCCGAGATGCTGCCGGCCTCGTTCTGCCCGTCATGGATGTCAGTCAGCCACTTGGAGTAAAGGGCGTGGTTGTTGAATATGTAGGATTCGCCGTAGCAACCCATCGTGCGGTCGCCGAGCCAGCCAAGTCTCTCGTCCCTCTGCGGACAGTCGGTAGGCATTCCGCGATAGTTGCCCCTGATTCCCCAGAAAGCGTTGTGGTAGATCTGGTTGATGACAGGGTTGGATGTCTCGAAATGACCGGTGACAGCCATCTTGTCATACATCACCTGTCCCTCGAAATCGCCGAGTTTCGGCTCGTTCTTAAAGCCTTTTATCTCAACGTAACGGAAACCGTGGTAAACATATTCAGGATGCCAGACGATCGGCTTGCCGTCCTTGGCGATGTAGGTGTCGAGGACCTTTGCGGTACGGAGATTGGCAAGGTAGAGAGTGCCGTCAGGATTGAGAAGTTCAGCGAACTTCATCGTGAGGGTGTCGCCTCTTTGCAGTCCTCGGGCCTTGATCTGAAGACGGCCGACCATGTTCTGTCCCATATCAAGGATGTAACCGTGATCGGTCTTGGTGATGGAGACCGGCTTCACGATGTCCTGAACAGCGATGTTAGGGTTAGGCTGGAGAACCAGTCTGCCGCCCGGAGCGTCCATCAATGAGGCCTTCGCCCAAGCGGAATCATCGTAACCGACCTTTGTCCATCCGGTCAATTCCTTACGGGCATCGTAAGTCTCACCGTCGAACTCGTTGTTGGCTCTGATCGGTCCCTCGCAGGTGATCTTCCAGCTCTCGTCGCTGACAACGGTCGCCGTGCGGCCATCCGTGTAAACAATGTCCAACCGGTACCAAAGCCTCGGTACCCCGAAGCCCTTCATACCTGGCTCCCTCATCGTGGTATAACGGCCGCAGCCAAGGCTTACGGCAAGAGCGTTCTGACCTTTCTTGAGAGCCTTACGGACATCGAACTCATTGAAATATACCCTTATCCTGTACTCCGACACGGTCGGGGAAAGTTCCTGGTCACGGGTGATATATTCCCCGTTGATCCAAGTGTCATAGACTCCGAGGCCGCTGATGCGGAGGGTCGCCTCCTTTACTTTGCCGTCCAATTTCACTTCCTTGCGAAGGTAGCGGGCAGGAAGCACGGTGTTACCCTTAAGAACATCTCCCTCATAGTCGCAGCCGATCCATTTCCCGTCATATTCGGCGGCGGAGACTGTAAGAGTGGCGGCGAGTGCCGCGAATGCTGTTAAAATTCGTTTGATCATTATCTGAATATTTTAGTGTTATTTCTTGAATATGAGGTTGATATCCCGCTCGATCGCCGGACCTGCGATGTTCTCCGGCACGAAAGACCAGTGGCCGATCTTGGCAGGGTCACCGATGACGGCCGGGTCGATCACACGGTTCTTTTTGAGATATTCATAGAGAATCTCGCGGATCTCCGGGTAATATTCAACGGTCCTTTCGGCGATCTTGTCCGTGTCGATTCCGACCTCGGCGAGGAGTCCGCCGCCACCGCTGGCGCGGTAGGAAGTCATCGCTACGTTGTAGGTCTCGTCCATACTGAACGGCTTTTCATCGGCCATAGAGGTGATCACGATCCTTGAGCCGAAAGGCTTTGTGACATCAACGGTGTAGTCGATTCCGGCGGCGGAGTCGAAGTTGTAGGCGCGCTCGATGAACGACCAGCCCTTCTGGCCCGTGCGCGGGTCGTCCTTCTGGACTATGTTCAGCACGTGGTCGGTCGGTTTCGTGGCAGTGACGATCCAACGGTTGTAGGAGGCCTCCAGATAGTCCTTGATCTCCTTTCCGGTCATCGTGATCACATAGAGCTGGTTTTCAAACGGATAAATTGTAAACAAGTCCTTGTAAATCAAAGTCCCACCCTTGACGAATCCGTCATAGGTCAATGGAGCCGCGATCGAGATCCGCGCCGGAGCGCAGCCAAGGCAAAGCGTGTGGACAAGGTTCACATAATCACACATTCCCTTGTACGCGTCACGGGTACGCATATCAACCTTCAACTCACCGACCTCCTGGGTGGTGAAGACCTGCACGGCCTGATAGTCCTCGTAAAAGTCCCTTTCCATCTGAGTGTCAATCCTGTGGGGATCAACCGGAATGAGTTCCGTGGAATGGGTCTTGGAAACGACCTTGCCGTCCTTAACGGTGACATTCACCGTTCCGTGTCCCACAAAGCGGCAATGGCTTCCGGAATTTATGAGTCCGATGCTGTCACAGCAGGTCACGAACGGCCTGTGGTCGTGCGAGCAGACCACGAAATCCACTCCACGCAGACTCTTGTACAGATCCATTCCCTGTCCTTCCAGCATCGAGCCGTCTCCGGGTCCTGTTCCCGAATGCACGGACACGATCACCACATCAGGCTTCTCCTTGGCCCTCACCTTGTCCACATCCTCCTGAGCCAGAGGAACAAGGCTCTCGAACGTCATTCCGCTCCAAAGTTTCTCGGAAAGCCAGTTCTTCATGTTGGCGTTTGTGAAGCCCAGCACGGCGACCTTCAGTCCGCCCTTCTTGTAGATCTTGTACAAAGGAAAATACGGTTCCCCGTTGTCAGTGCGGATAGCGTTTCCAGCCAGAAACGGAATCCCGTGCGACTCAAGGTCCCGGGCGATGCGGTCATAGACCTTGTGACCGGTCTCGATGTCATGGTTGCCCACCGTGACGGCATCGTAGCCCATGTAGGCGGCAAGGCGTGGATAGACATGAGGAGAGAGTGTGTCCACATAGTTGAAATAGTACGCGGCGTTGTCTCCCTGAAGGCAGTCCCCCGCATCGATGAAGACAACTTTGTCCGCACCGGCCGCCGCACGGACACTGTCCACTATCGGCTTGACGGCTAAAAGGGACTTCTTCACACCGTTCCCGACGTAGGTGGAATCGAAATAGGTTCCGTGCACGTCATTCGTGGTAAGAAGCTGGATGACATATTCCCCGTCCTTGGGACCCGAACCGCATCCGGCCAACAGAAATCCGGCGGAAGCGGCGACAATGATAGACTTGAATATTACTTTCATACCTT
>OQWM01003416.1_pt1 | contig 10590 bp, 7 predicted proteins | sample 1691531 | NCBI WGS metagenome assembly OQWM01 (sample SAMN03418257, study PRJEB22391) | human gut metagenome | biome: human-gut; feature: organic feature; material: feces | host: Homo sapiens | place: Tanzania | collected 2013-01 | reverse complement strand
GTCCAGCGGCAGCAAGGTGGTCAAGGGCGGCATCAAGGGCGTGCTGCCGGTGCTGATCATCATGACGGTGGTCTCCCTCGCTGCGCGTCTTGCAGGCTACGGTTCCGTGCTGGGCGGGCTTGTGGGCATCTTTATCATCGTGATGCTGCCCGTTGGTATCCTGACCTCCTATGTGTTGTGGAAGAAGGGGAAAATTCAGGTCGTGGACAAAGAGCAGAAATAAAAACAAGCAAAAAAAGCTGTTGTAAATAGCCTTCAACAAAAAAATGAGATAGACCCCCTCTTTCGGGGAAGTCTATCTCATTTTTTGGTATATCTGCCACCGTTGCCGATGAACAGAAATGACCACACTTTCAGAGTAAAGCCGGACAGCCCGCGGGCTGTCCGGCTTTGAGTTTTTACAGAGAAATATTATACCCGCAGCTGCTTTTTTGCCATTTGCAGCGCACGGCGCAGCGGGCGGTAGAGTAGCTGCATCAGCACAAAATTACCGACGCCGTGCAGTGCATCGTAGCTCAGCCCGCTGAGCCACCAGCTCAGGGCAAAGGCGGGCGTTTTGGCAAACAGATACACCGCCGCACATAACCCGCCGAAGCACAGGCCGTACAGCCCACTGAACACCGCCCAGAAAAAGGCGTTGTCCATGCGGTGCAGCAGCCAAGCCAGCAGCGCCAGCAGATACCACACATACAGGTACATCACCCACCACAGGCCAAAGCCGTACAGCACGCCCTGCAGCAGGATGAACACCGTGATGGCGCCGGGCGTTTCCCGGGGCAGCTCCAGCGCAAACAGGATGATGAGCAGGCTTACCGGTTCCAGATTGGGCAGGCCGCTCATGGCCTGCTTGCTTACCACCAGCAGCGTGCCCATCAGACCGCTGAGCACCAGCCGCAGCACCCGGGTGTGCAGTGCCACCGGTTTTTTAGCCCTTGGTGTAGGTAAAGGCATAGCTGTCACCGTCGTGGAGCTCGATGTCCGCCACGCCCACCGTGGTCATCTCACCGGCAGCATCGGTCAGGCACCACCATGCCTGATCCTTATTGTAGTCGGCAGTCTCGCCGTTTACGGTGGTCACAAAGCCGGCATCAGCTTCTTCCTGACTGATGATACCGGCCTCGGCCAGTGCGGTACTCAGCTTTTCGCCATCGGTCACGTTCAGCAGTACGCTGGAAACGCTGCCGTCCGCAGCGGTAACGGTGAACTCTACCGTGGCCTGTGCCTCGGCGGCAGCGGAAGAGGCAGCCTCAGAAGCGGCCACAGAAGAAGCCACGGAGGAAGCAGCATCGGAAGCCGCGCTGGAAGCGGTGGAGGACGCAGAAGCGCCGCAGCCTGCCAGCAGGCAGACAGACAGCACAGCACTGAGGATCAGGGCAGCAAATTTATGCAGAGTGTTCATGGTTCAAGATCTCCTTGTTTCGTGTTTTGCGTGCAGAGCGCACGGCAGATATAGTACCATGAAACCAGCTGAAAATCAATATTTTTTCTGCATGGCTTCAAAATATGCGGCGGCAACGCCCACCTGATTGGCTTCACTGCTGAAGGCGCAGGGTACGGATCTGGCAGCAGGGCAATCCCACCATATAGGCCTGTCCCGCCCGGGAGGCGAACGGCCCGCCGTAGGCGCTGCGCAGGCTTTCCAGCAGCAGGGGCTGCTTGTTCATGACCGAGTATTTGATCTCGGTGCCGCCTACATCAAAAACCATGACCTTCATCTTGTAACCCTCCCGCAAACCGTCGTTTTTTGTCCTTATTATGGCAAATCATCGTGGGAAAGTAAAGCCCCGGCGGTAAAAATGAAAACTGCAAAAAATCGCCCCGCCTTGCGGTTGCAATCCACCCCGCCCTGTGATATCCTGAAAAGAGAGTATCTATTATGAAAAGGAAGAAACTGCCATGGATTGCAAACTGCGTGCCAAAAACTGCGGCGGCTGCCCTCTGCTGGGGCTGGACTATGCCGCCCAGCTGAAACAGAAGGAAGAAAAAGTGCGTGCTCTGGTGGGCAAATACGGCCCGGTGCACCCCATCCGGGGCATGGAACAGCCCTACCACTACCGCAATAAGGTCATTTCCACCTTTGCCCCCGGCTGGGGCGGAAAGCTGACCTCCGGTATCTACGCGGCAAACAGCCATAAGGTGCTGCCGGTGGAAAGCTGCCTGCTGCAGGACGAAGTGCTGGACAAGACCATGCAGGCAGTGCGGGCTGCCGCCAACGTCTGCCGCTACCAGCCCTACGATGAGGACAAGGGCACCGGCCTTCTGCGCCACTGCCTGCTGCGGCGGGGCGTAGCCACCGGGCAGGTAATGGTGGTGCTGGTGACGGCGCAGCCGGTGCTGCCGGGCGCAAAGAACTTTGTCAAGGCGCTGCTGGCCGAGGCGGCGCAGCGCGGCGTGACTGTGACCACCGTGGTGCAGAACGTGAACAGCCGCAAGACCAGCGTGGTACTGGGCGAAGCGGAAAAGGTGCTGTACGGCAAGGGCTTTATTCTGGACACCCTTTGCGGTAAGACCTACGCCATCAGCCCGCGCAGCTTTTATCAGGTGAACCCGGCGCAGACCGCCGTACTGTACGGCCTTGCGGTGGAGGCCGCAAAGTTGACCGGCAAAGAGGTGGTACTGGATGCCTACTGCGGCATTGGCACCATCGGCCTGACTGCCGCCGACCATGCAAAGCAGGTGGTGGGCGTGGAGCTGAACCGGGACGCCGTGCAGGATGCCATTGGCAACGCAAGGCACAACGACGTAAAGAACGCCCGCTTCTTTGCCGCCGACGCCACCCGCTGGATCGGCGAGGCGGCTGCAGCAAGGGAGAAGGCAGACGTGATCTTTATGGACCCCCCGCGCGAGGGCTCCACCCCGGAATTCCTTGCCAGCGTGGCGCGTATGGCCCCGAAGCGGGTGGTCTACGTCAGCTGCAACCCCGTCACCCTCGCCCGCGACCTTGCCACTCTGACAAAGCTGGGCTATAAGGCCGAGGGCTTTACCCCGGTGGATATGTTCCCGCATACGGAGCATATCGAAGTGGTATGCGCATTGTCCAAACCGGATATCCACGGAAAAAAGCCGTCCGGGCGGGGAATGTTTTATGATAGAAAGTGATGATTTTGGGGGAGGTGCGGCCATGATTCGGGTGGCGATCGTAGAGGACGACGCGGAGGTGCAGGGGGTATTGCAGGAGTATGTCCGGCGGTATACCCGGCAGTACGGGACAGAATTTGAAGTATCGGTCTTTGCGGACGGCGTGGACATTCTGGACAATTACCGCGCGGTCTACGACATTATTTTTCTGGATGTGGAGATGAAGCATCTGGACGGCATGACCACGGCAGAGCGCATCCGGCAGATGGATGCAGACGTCATCCTGATCTTCATCACCAATATGGCGCAGTATGCCATCCGGGGCTACTCGGTGGGGGCGCTGGACTATGTGTTGAAACCGGTGCCCTACTTTGCCTTTTCACAGCAGCTGCTCAAGGCCGTTTCCCGGCTGGAAAAGCGGGCAAAGCACTACCTGACCGTGCCGGTGGAGGGCGGGCTGCGGCGGCTGGACACCGCAAGCATCTATTATCTGGAAAGCGAGGGGCACCGGGTGCACTTTTACACCGACGAGGGCGATTTTTCCGCCCCCGGTGCCCTCAAGACCTTTGAGGAAAAGCTGGCAGACTGCCCCTTTGCCCGGTGCAACAGCGGCTACCTTGTCAATCTGGCACAGGTGCGGGAGCTGCGGCAGAGCACCGTACAGGTGGGCCCCTGCGAGCTGCAGGTCAGCCGCCCCAAGCGCAAGGCTTTTCTTGCCGCACTGACCGATTACATCGGAGGTGAGGGCTCATGACCGCGCTGCCGGATATCCCCCGGCTGTACACTGCCCTTGCCGAGTGTCTGGCGGTGCTGCTGTTCACACCGGCGCTTGCGCCCCGGTTTTCTAGGGCAGTCACCGGGGGCGTCACCCTGCTGTGGGCGGTGGTGCTGTCCGCCTTTCTGGCGCTGACGGGCGATGTGCCCGGCGGGCTCTGGATCCCCTGCATGGCGGCGGCCATCGGGCTTTCTTACTTATATTTATGGGGCGTGTGGAGCATCACCCTGCTGGAAGCCGGGTATCACTGCGCCCGGGCGTTTATTCTGGCAGAGCTTGCCGCCAGCGTGGAATGGCAGCTGCACTGCGCTCTCTGGCCCACCCGCAGCCCATGGGAGCCGCTTTCCCTGTTGCTGCTGGCGCTGGTGTACGGGGCGCTGTTCGGGGGAATGTGCTATTGGCTGCATATCAGCCCCCAGCCCGCCAGCCATCTGCAGATCAGCGGCAGCGCAGCCCTGACGGCGGTCATGCTGGCGCTGACCGCCTTTGCGGTGAGCAATCTGGGCTTTCTGCCCGGCAGCGATATCAACATGAGCATCTTTTCCATCCGCACGCTGGTGGATTTTTCCGGCGTGCTGATCTTATCCGTGCAGCACGAGCAGCTGCGGGAGAACGCTTTGCACAGCGAGCTTGCCGCCATGGACGAGGTGCTGCACCGCCAGTACGAGCAGTACAAGCGCAGTAAAGAGGGCATCAACCTCATCAACCGGCGCTACCATGAGCTGAAAGTCCAGCTTGCCCGCATCCGGGAGGAGCAGGACCAGACCAAGCAGAACGCCGCCATTGCCGCCATGGAGCAGAACATCCGCCAGTACGAGGCCGAGAACAAGACCGGCAACCCGGTGCTGGATACCCTGCTCACCGCCAAGACCATGGAATGCCAGCAGGAGAACATCACTATCACCAGCGTGGCGGACGGCCGGATGCTGGGTTTTCTCACCATCCGGGAGCTGTGCACCATCGTGGGTGTGGCGCTGGATAACGCCATTGCCACCGTCCGCGCCGAGCCGGACCCCGAAAAGCGGCTCATCAAGGTGGCGGTGTACAGTCAGGGCGGCTTTGCCATGCTGCGGTTCGAGCATTATACAGAGACAGCCCCCGCGCTGGATGCGGACGGTCTGCCGCAGCAGGGGTCAGATTTGAAAAGCGTCCGCACCACCGTCGGGCAGCACGGCGGCAGCATGACGCTGCACTGGGAAAACAACTGGTGCACCCTGCGGATCTTATTCCCGCTGCCCAAAAATAAATAAATATTTTACGGCAGGTGTCCCCTGCCGTTTTTTGTTGTCTGGCAGGGTGCACAAATACAATGGGGTGATATTTGTATATTAGCACAATAAAATTTGAAACCTTATTGTAACTTTTGCAAATTATGCGTCTAGAACGACAGTTTGTGAACAAATTGAAAATTCTCCGGCAATTTCTGGTATTATAAAGCCAAACTGGCAGGGGCGTCCCCTGCCGTTGTCCGATTCGACAAAACAAGGAGGAGAAAACTATGTTGTCCATCAATATGGATGACGTCATCAAGGTCCTCAACTCGATCAAATCGCAGTTGATCGGCTTTGGTGTCGTAGCAGTTCTGCTGATCGCAGTCATGATCGCCTGCCGTAAGCAGAGCAAGTCCAAAAAGTATCTGATCCGCTGGCAGGCGGGTCTGGGCATGGTGCTGGCACTGGCCATTACCGTGAACCTGATCCTGACCGGCCCCATGTACTCCATGGTCACCCTTGCCACCGGCGGCGGCAAGGTCAGCGAGGAGAACGTGGCATCCGCTACCCAGCTGTGCGAGAACATTGCCGATGAGGGCATTGTTCTGCTGGATAACGACGGCACCCTGCCCATGGCAAAGAACAGCAAGCTGAACGTCTTTGGCTGGGCTTCCACCAACCCCTGCTACGGCGGCACCGGTTCCGGTGCGCTGTCCGATGCTTACCCCACCGTCACCCTGCTGGAGGGTCTGACCAATGCGGGCTTTGAGCTGAACACCGAACTGAGCGACTTCTACACCTCCTACCGTGCAGACCGCCCGGTGGTGGGTATGTTCTCTCAGGACTGGACCCTGCCGGAGCCGGAGGCTGCACAGTACACCGACGAGATGATGAACAACGCCAAGGCGTTCTCTGATACCGCCATGGTAGTCATCACCCGCGTGGGCGGCGAAGGAGCTGATCTGCCCACCGATGTGTCTCAGGTCACCTACGATGCAGGCCACAGCTACAACGACTTTGAGCCCGGCGAGCACTACCTGCAGCTGTCCAAGACCGAGAAGGACATGATCGATCTGGTCTGCAAGAACTTTGATAAGGTCGTTGTGGTCTACAACGGCGCTAACGCTATGGAACTGGGCTGGGTCAAGGATTACAGCCAGATCAAGAGCGTTGTCTGGTGCGCAGGCACCGGTCAGAGCGGCTTCAACGCACTGGGCTCCATCCTCTGCGGTGATGTGAACCCCTCCGGCCGCACCATCGATACCTTTGTGTACGACCTGACCCAGACCCCCACCGCGAACAACTTTGGCAACTTCACCTACACCAACATGGATGAGTTCAAGGGCAACTCCTTTGGTACTGATACCATCCCTGCCTTTGTCAACTATGTTGAGGGCATCTATGTCGGCTACAAGTTCTACGAGACTGCTGCCGCAGAGGGTCTTATCGACTACGACAAGACTGTGGTCTATCCCTTCGGCCGCGGCCTGAGCTACACCACCTTCACCCAGAGCCTGAACAGCGTTACCGAGGCTGACGGCACCATCACCGTGGATGTCACCGTCACCAACACCGGTTCTGCTTCCGGCAAGGAGGTCGTGGAGGTCTACTACAATCCCCCGTACACCAACGGCGGCATCGAGAAGGCTTCTGCAAACCTGATCGGCTTTGCAAAGACTTCTGAGCTGGCTCCCGGCGCTTCCGAGAACGTCACCGTCACCTTCAAGGCCGAGGACATGGCTTCCTACGATACCTACGGCAAGGGCTGCTACGTGCTGGAAAAGGGCGATTACGTCATCAGCATCAACGCCGACTCCCACACCGTTCTGGATTCCAAGGTCTACAATGTGGCTTCCGACATCGTCTACGACGCTTCCAACAAGCGTGAGAGCGATGTGGAGGTGGCCGACAACAAGTTCGACTTTGCCGAGGGCAATGTGACCTACCTGTCCCGCGCAAACGGCTTTGCCAACTACGCCGAGGCTACCGCTGCTCCCGCAGACTTCGAGCTGCCGGCAGAGGCTAAGGCTACCTTCTACAACAACTCCAACTGGAACCCCGAGGACTTCAACAACGCCGACGACGTGGCTCCCACCACCGGTGCCAAGAACGGCCTGCAGCTGAAGGACATGGTGGGCGTGGATTACAACGACGCCCAGTGGGATACCTTCCTCGACCAGCTGACCGTTGCCGATATGGACAAGCTCATTGCTCTGGGCGGCTATCAGTCCGTGGCAGTGGATTCCATCGGCAAGGTGCAGGCTGTTGACTGCGACGGCCCCGCCTCCATCAACAACAACTTCACCCAGCAGGGCTCCATCGGTTTCCCCTCCGCTGTGATGATCGCAGCTACCTGGAACACCGATCTGGCACACGATTTCGGCACCTCCATCGGCAAGATGGCTGACGACATGGGCGTTTCCGGCTGGTACGCACCGGCTATGAACATCCACCGCTCCGCTTTCGCAGGCCGTAACTTCGAGTATTACTCCGAGGACGGCGTGCTGTCCGGCGCAATGGCTGCCAATGCCATCATGGGCTCTCAGGAGCAGGGCGTCTACGCCTTCATGAAGCACTTCGCCCTGAACGATCAGGAGACCAACCGCTGCGGCATGCTCTGCACCTGGTCCAGCGAGCAGGCCATCCGCGAAATCTACCTCAAGCCCTTCGAGGAGTGCGTCAAGGCAGCTGACTGCCACGCCGTCATGTCCTCCTTCAACTACATCGGCAACACCTACGCCGGCAACTGCTCTGCCCTGCTGAACGATGTTCTGCGCGGCGAGTGGGGCTTCGTGGGCATGGTTCTGACCGACTACTACGGTGTGTACGGCTATCAGGATTCTGACCGCCTGATCCGCAACGGCGGCGACTTCTGCCTGGTGAACTACGACACCGAGACCAACCACCTGACCGATACCACCAGCGCTACCGCTCTGGTGTCCGCACGTCAGGCCTGCAAGAACATCCTGTACACTGTGGCAAACTCCCGTGCTTACTACCCCGAGAACCTGAACCCCGGTATGCCCGGTTGGGAAAAGGTGATGATCGGTGTGGACGTTGTACTGGCAGCCGCTCTGATCGCACTGGAAGTTCTGGTGGTCAAAAAGGGCTATGCAAAGCGCAAGGAAGAGGAAGTCAACGCCTGATCCTGGGCAAGACGCTCTGAACGGACGCAGCACCTGAACTGAAACCAGACCAAAGGCCCGCTGCGCAAAAACAGCGGGCCTTTTCTGGATGAAAAGGCAAAGAGGAAAATGCCATGAAACACACAGATATCATCAACAGCCTGAATCTGGAACAAAAATGCGCCCTGCTGAGCGGCGGCACGGTGTTCACCACCCGGGCGCTGCCGGGCAAGGGCATCCCGGCCATTACCCTGTCGGACGGCCCCAACGGCGTGCGCAAGCAGGCGGGCGCGGCTGACCATCTGGGCCTGAACCCCAGTGTGCCCGCCACCTGCTTCCCCACCTCGGCCACCGTGGCCAACAGCTGGGACCCCGCGCTGGGCGAGGCTGTGGGCGCAGCCATGGGCGAGGAAGCCGCGGCACAGGGCGTGTCGGTGCTGCTGGGCCCCGGCCTGAACATCAAGCGCAGCCCCCTGTGCGGCCGCAACTTCGAGTATTTCTCGGAGGACCCCTACCTTGCCGGTAAGATGGCGGCGGCCTACGTCCGCGGCATCCAGAAAAACGGCATTGCCGCCTGTCCCAAGCACTTTGCAGTGAACAGTCAGGAACTGCGCCGCATGGCCTCGGATTCCATCGTGGACGAGCGCACCCTGCGGGAAATCTACCTGACCGGCTTCGAGATGGTGGTCAAGGAGGCGCAGCCCAAGACCATCATGTCCGCCTATAACCTTGTCAACGGCACCTACGCCAACGAGAACACCCACCTGCTCATGGATATCCTGCGCAAGGACTGGGGCTTTGACGGCGCGGTGGTCACCGACTGGGGCGGCAGCAACGACCACGCCCTCGGCGTAAAGAACGGCTCTACGCTGGAAATGCCCGCCCCCGGCGGGGACGCCGTCCGGGAACTGATGAAAGCGGTGCAGACCGGCAAGATCACCGAAGCGGACGTGGACGCCCGGCTGGACGAGCTGCTGGAGCTGGTATTCACCACCAAGGCGGCGGTGGACGCCGCACCCAGCAAGTTCGATGCCGACGCCCACCACGCATTGGCACGCCGGGCTGCTGCCCAGAGCATCGTGCTGCTGAAGAACGAAACCGGCCTGCTGCCCCTTGCAAAGGGGGAAAAAGTGGCGGTCATCGGCGACTTTGCCCAGACGCCCCGCTATCAGGGTGCAGGCTCCAGCGCCGTCAACTCCATCAAGGTGGATTCCTTTCTGGACTGCCTTGCCGAAAGCGGCCTGAACAGCGTCGGCTACGCCAAAGGCTTTGACCGGCAGGGCAAGCCCGACGAGGCGCTGAAAGCCGAGGCGGTGCAGCTGGCAAAGAACGCCAATGTGGTGCTGCTGTGCATGGGTCTGGATGAGATCAAGGAGAGCGAGGGCATCGACCGCGCCGACATGAAGCTGGCAGAAAACCAGCTGGAACTGCTGTCCGCTGTGGCGGCGGTAAACCCCAACGTGGTGGTGCTGCTGAGTGCAGGCTCCTCGCTGGAAAGCGCATGGGTCAAGGACTGCAAGGCGCTGGTCTACGGCTGTCTGGGCGGTCAGGCCGGTGCGGGCGCACTGGTCGAGGTGCTCACCGGCGCACAGAACCCCTGTGGCAAGCTGGCGGAGACTTGGGCGCGCAGCTACGCCGACACCCCCGCAAAGGAGCATTTCGGCGGCGACGGCCCCACTGTGGAGTACCGCGAGGGGCTGTATGTCGGCTACCGCTATTACCAGACCGCCGGTGTGCCGGTGGCGTTCCCCTTTGGCTATGGGTTAAGCTACACCAGCTTTGCCTACAGCAATCTGCAGGCTGCGCCCAATGGTGTGACCCTGACCGTAACCAACACCGGCAAGCGCGCCGGGGCAGAGATCGTGCAGCTGTATGTGGCAAAACCCGGGGCAGAAGTGTTCCGCCCTGCACAGGAGCTGAAAGGCTTTGCCAAGGTGCAGCTGCAGCCCGGCGAAAGCAAGACCGTGACCATCCCGCTGGACGACAAGGCATTCCGCTACTGGAACACCAAGACCGACAGCTGGGAAGTGGAAGGCGGCAGCTATGAGCTGCGGGTCGGCGCGTCCAGCGCGGACATCCGCCTGACTGCTGTGGTGGAAGTGGCCGGTACCGGCGCACCCAACCCCTATGCGGGCAAGCATCTGCCGCACTACACCAGCGGCAAGGTGCAGAACGTGCCGGATGACGAATGGGCCACCCTGCTGGGCCGCCCGGTGCAGCAGGGAAAAGTTAAAATTGACCGCAACATGACACTGGGCGAGCTGAACCACAGCCGCAGCCCGCTGGGCTGGCTGATCTGGCTGGTGCTTACCGCACTGCTGAACGCCAGCTACAAGCGCGGCAAGCCGGACCTGAATGTGCTGTTCCAGTACAACATGCCGCTGCGTGCGCTGGCCAAAAT
>OQWM01003414.1_pt1 | contig 10596 bp, 8 predicted proteins | sample 1691531 | NCBI WGS metagenome assembly OQWM01 (sample SAMN03418257, study PRJEB22391) | human gut metagenome | biome: human-gut; feature: organic feature; material: feces | host: Homo sapiens | place: Tanzania | collected 2013-01 | reverse complement strand
ACGACAACCTGGAACTTACCGGCAAGATGCATAGCGTAGGCTGGAGCCATCTGATCTTCGACGACCGCTACAGCGACATCGTGGATATTTACGAGGGAGGCTACATGCACAACCGAGGCGTATTCCGTTCGGAGCCAAACTCCTGCATGAACAACGATATTCCTTACTACAGCACCATCAGCCGTGAGAGTATCGTGAAGCGCATCAAGGCTTATGCCGGAGAAACCTACAGTTTCGAAGACTTCGTTAAGAACGACAAGCGGGATGCGGGAATCGTAGAGAGCCGTGCTTTCGGCGGCAATGGCGACCAACGCACATCCGGAACCTACCAGCATGCTCCAGTCTTCCATAAAGGCAGTCCGCTGAAAATGGCAAAGGTTAGAAAGCATCGCTAAGAGCGAGGGCAAGATAAATCAGAATATGGACCATTAAAACAAGAAAAAAATGAAGAAACATATAATAAGATACGCCAGTTTTGCGTTGGCTATATTAGGAATGGTTTCATGTAGCGAGGAGGTGGAAACAACCTCCCGCTACAAGGATGCCCAATCTACGCCGATGACTTTTGCCGTAAACTATCCCGGCCAGAGCCGTGCCACGGCAACCAGTTTCGAGTCAAACGACAAGATAGGTCTCTACGTGGCAGAAAGCAAGGCTCCACTCGAAATAGGCGGCAATCTCGTGAACAACGAGGCGCTCACCTACGATGGCAGCAAATGGGAAGCCGCCCGCACCCTCTATTGGGACGATGGCACCTTCAACGCCTATGCTTACTACCCATACATACAGGGCGTGAGCAGCACGACAGACCAGCCTTTCAGCGTAGCACTCGACCAGAGTACCCCGAAGACGGCAACTGCCCCCGGCGGTTATGAGGCAAGCGACCTGCTCTTTGCCACCAGCAAGGACATCCAGGCATCCAACTCCCCTATCAGCCTCAACTTCAAGCACATCATGAGCAAGCTCAAGATACGTCTGATCAAGGGCGAAGACTTTGAGGGAGACATGCCAACTCATGCCCAGGTAACCATCCACAGCACGGTACCTACAGCCACCATCGACCTTCAGGCAGGCGTAGCAACCCGTTATGTGAAAGGAACCCAGCAGAGCATCATCGCTCATCAGGAGAGCGACTACATCTACTCGGCCATCATCGTGCCTCAACGCATAGAAAACCGGAGACCACTCATCGAAGTGGTAATGAAAGGTGTAAGTTATCTCTACGAGAGCAGATTCCAGTTTAAACCCGGAACCGAACATCTTGTCAACTTCATCATTTCTGACAACCCAGACCAGGTGAAGATAGAGATAGGCGGCGAGATTCAGAACTGGGGGAAATAAATAAGAAAGCCTTTCTCCAGAAGGGCTATGAATGATAAGAATACAGAGAATTATAAATGAAGAAGACGGTATTGATATTATCCCTTCTAGCACTCCTTCTCGGAGGATGGGTAGCAGCCTTGTGGCTGCTGCCCTCTGCCGTTTATAAAGGCGACTGTCAGGAAATCCGATACGGAGTGAACGAAGGACTGGAACTTGTAGAACAGGACAACGGCGCGAAAGGCAAGCGATACGTGGTAGAAGATGCAGACGGCAACGAGCTGTTTGCCATCCCTTTGCGTGGCTGTCTGCTAGACACCCGTTTCCGCAACGGACAACTCCGGTTCCGCGAGCAAAACTCTAAGAGAGAGGGATTTATCGACCGCCAGGGCATGGTAGTATTCACAGAAGACAACAAGAATGCGGTTCCGGAAGCCAACAGGCAGCAGGCGCAGATGCTGATGAACGGAGAGACGGAAGAAGGCACGAAGAGTGCGGCTGATTACCAACCGGAAGAACAGGCAAGCAGGCAAGCGAATGCACCAAAAGCAGGAAAGACCAGCCATCTTTCGCAGGTAAATCTCAAGACGATGGCGCAGTCGAATCCTTTCTACAAGGAAGCCTCGAAAATCATGCAGGGCAAACTCACAGAAACCGATGCCAGACGTCGCCATACCATCCTCAACTACTGCGAACATTTCCGCACAGCCTACACCACCAAGGATCTTGATTTCCTGAAACAGGTGTTTAGCGACAAGGCACTCATCATCGTAGGAAACGTAGTGAAACCAGTAGCCAACGACAACAAGTGTCAGGCGGAAGCAAAGGTAACCTATGCCATTCACTCGAAGAAAGACTATATTTCAAGACTAGCGAAGGTATTTACAGCCAACCAGAAGATAGACTTGAAATTCTCGGGATTCCGCATCATGCGCCATCCTACGATGGACGGCATTTACGGCGTCACCCTCCGGCAGCAATACAAGAGCGACCGCTACGCAGACGACGGCTATCTCTTTCTGCTCTGGGATTTCCGCAACCCGTCCATGCCGCTCATCCACGTGCGCACCTGGCAACCGGCAGGAACCGTACATAGCGGAGACGATGTAATCAGTATACAAGACTTTAATTTAGAATAATATGATGATACTCTTATTCATATTAAGCCTGTGGTCAGCATCCGTTCAGGCACAGGAGTTTTCGGTAGCAGGTTTCCGCCTGTTGCCCAACGACGTGAGTGCCTTTATCACCCCCGTACGCGACCTCAACGATGAGCCTTGCGCCCTGGTAAAGGTAGAAGCACCCTCCGACTTTGCCTTCTCTACCCCGCTCGGCATCGTATCGCGAAAAGACAAAGTGGGCGAAATCTGGCTCTATCTTCCTAAAGGATCCAAACTGCTTACCATCAAGCATCCGGAATGGGGCGTGCTGCGCGATTACCGGTTCAGCAAACCGCTGGAAAGCAGAATGACCTACGAGCTGAAGCTGAAACAGCCCAAACCTGCTCCTATCATCCAGGAGAAGCACGATACCATCGTAGAGGTGAAGACGGTAACAGATACGATTGCCATCCCACAAGTACGTAAGAAGATGCCACTCGCCCTCTACACGCTCGCCACGCTATCCCTTCATGAAGACGGACCGTCCTATGGTCTCTTCTTCGCCCTGATGCGCCGCCACGGCTTCTTCATCCATGCCAGCAGCAACCTCAAGAGCATAGGCAGCACAGAGGGAACCTGTAACAAAGAAGGTTTCACGCCGGGCAGCAGCATCAAACCTTATTATACAGGCAATACACGCCACCAGAACTACACCTTTACCGCTGGAGCCATCCACCACATCACGCATGGTTTCTGTCTCTTCGAAGGCGTAGGCTACGGCAAAGCCGCTACAGCCTGGCAGCAGACCGAGAGCAGCGGAGGCGGATACCTGCTCAACGAAGACCTTACCCACAAAGGCTTCGCAGCCCAACTGGGTGTGCTCGCCTCGTTCAACAGGGTAAGCATCGCAGCCTCAGCCATCACCATCGCCGGAAAACAATGGCAGGGCAGCATCGGCATAGGTATTAAAATAGGAAAACTAAAGAAGTAAGAAATGAACATAAAAAGCATATTACGCAGCATCAGACTTCTTGCCCTCCTGATAGGAAGCATGATGATGGCAGGTTGCAGCAATAGCGATAAGCCTGCTTATCTGGAGCCGCACCTGATAACCACAGAGGCGACCCACATCACCCGAACAGAGGCTACCCTCAACGGATCAGCTACCATAGAGGGAGAAACAGAAATGCCGAAACTCCTGTTCAGATACGGCACTTCGGAGAGCATGAGCCTCAGTACCAGCGAGGTTCATGCCCAGGGAGCTGACGTCTCGCTGGTCCTGACGGGACTCAAAGCGGGCACTACCTATTATTATATGCTGCAGGGCAGCAACGGGCGAACAACCACAACCAGCAACATGATGAGTTTCACCACCCAGCCCAATATGAGTCCGAAACTGACATCGGCCACGCTCTTGAGCCACGGACCGATGAGCGCTTTCGTAAGTTACGAAATAACCGATGATGGAGGCGAACCGATGACCGAAACCGGATGCTACGTTTATCTGACCGGCGAGCCGGAGAGCAAGCAGAAATGCATCGTAGAAAACTTTGACGGAAAGGAGGGAAAAATCAAGTTGCGCATCGGAAATCTGGAGCGGAATGCCCACTACGAATTCCAGCCTTTCGCCCGGAATATGGTAGGAGAAACCATAGGAACCGCCATCAAATATGATACGAGCGACGCCATTACGCTAAACGAAACAGGTGAACTGACCCAGCTGATGGGCAACCATCTTTACGAATACACCCAGTTGAGCATAGCCGGAACCCTGAACGGCGAAGACCTCAGCTGTATGAGAATGATGATGGGGCGCGACAATAATAATGCATCCACTCCAGGCAAACTCTCGGATATAGACCTTACCGACGTTCACCTCGCAGCAGGCGGAATGGTAGGTCCTTATCATCACGAAGCTGCAGAAAACCAGATTGTGCAAGGCACATTTGCCGGTTGCGAGAAGCTCACCCACGTAGTTCTTCCTGCCGATGCAACTACCATAGAGAAAGATGCATTTGCCGATTGTACTTCGCTCCGCGAGATAGAGATTCCTGCCTCAGCAGGCAGCATTCTCCCTTCCAGCGGATGCACGGCGCTCGAAGCCCTTACGGTTTCGCCTGCCAACGCTTACTACAAAAGTCAGGACGGCGTGCTGCTGAATGCAGAGGGCAACAGAATCGTCTGGTTCCCGATGGGCAAGAAGGGAAAATACACCCTCCCATCCGCCTTTACTTCCATTGGCGCCTACGCCTTCAAGGAATGCAGCATCGAGGCGTTTTATCTGTCAGACAACGTTGAAACATTAGGACAAGGCGCCTTCATGGACAGTCAGATAAAGGAAATACATCTTGGGGCAGGCATCAAGCTGATTCCTACAGGCGTTTTCCAAGGCTGCCGGAAACTCACGAAAGTGTATCTGGGAACTAACACAGAGCAAATAAGCAACTACGCCTTCGACGAATGTCCGCTTACCGACCTCTATGTTTCAGCTTCCATGGTTCCTTACTGCGAAGAAAACGCCTTCGCCAACAAGGTAGAAGGCTTCTTCACCACCTGCGTACTCCACGTACCTGCAGGTAAGAAAAAGGTTTACCAGAACCATAAAATATGGGGCAAATTCACCCATATAGTAGAAGAATAAAAATGTTGAAGAATCATATAATTAAAAGATAAATTATGACAACACCCGAAATAGAAGAGCTCAAATCACTCGTAGAACAGAAATACGGCAAGATTCTTGCCACGACAACCGACTTCGAAGAGTTTTCACTCTATCTGGAGAAGAAAACAAGTGGAACTATTTCGCCATCCACCCTCAAACGACTCTATGGTTATGTGAGCGACAATCACAAGCCACGCATGGTAACCCTCGATGTGCTTTCCCAATATATCGGTCATCGGAACTACATGGAATTTACCCATTGGCTCAAGACAAGCACCAAGTACAACAGTTCCTTCTTCAAGGCAAACCAGCTGGTAAGTAGCGATTTACAAGAAGGTACTCTTGTTTCTATCGGTTGGAGTCCCAACCGTCTGCTGCAGCTCCGCTATCTGGGCGAAAGCACCTATGAAATAGAGAAGTCTGAGAACAGCAAGCTGCAGCCTGGCGACCGCTTCGTAACAGGCTGTTTCATCAAGGAGCAGCCCCTCTTCCTGCCCTACATCGAGCGTGGCGGCGAGCGTACAGCCTCGTTCGTAGCCGGCAGAAACGGCGGACTTACCGTCATCAGCATCAACGAGAAATAAAATAACAGTAATCAAGAAAAAGAGGAATCCGTGAGCATGGAAGAAACTGAAGAAAAGAAGAAGAAAACGACATCGGGATTTACCGAGGATATCAGCAAGGAGATGAGCGCCTCAAACCCCTTGCCTGTGGAGGATGCGTTCAGCAATCTCCACCAATGCTACGTGTCTATTTCGGGCCATACACGCATCTTTACAGCCACCAAATACGGCAAGCGTTTCATGTTGAAATGTCTCAAGAACGATTTTCTCTACACCCCTATTTACCGCCAGGCACTCGCCAAGGAGTTTGAAATCGGTCAGCAGCTGGAGCATCCCAATATCTGCCGTACCATCGACCTGGAAAAGGTTGACAACCTGGGCACGGTAGTGGTGATGGAATATATTGACGGCAATAATCTGGAGCAGCTCATCAAGAAGAATGCCCTCTCTGCAGAACTCGCCCGCAAGATAGCAGGACAGCTGATGGATGCGCTGGAATACATGCACAACAAACAGATGATTCATCGCGATCTGAAGCCTTCCAACATCATGATTACACATAACGGACAGAACGTGAAGCTCATCGATTTCGGTCTCTCGGATAGCGATTCTTTCTGCGTATTGAAATCGCCAGCCGGAACTTCGGGCTATATTGCTCCCGAACAGATGCTACCAGCTGCCAAGGCTGAACCGCGTGCCGATATTTATTCTCTGGGCATGGTTCTGGGCGACATGGCCAAAGCTACGGGCGATAAGGCGCTCAGCAAGATGGCAGAAATCTGTAGTTGCCGCGACCCGCAAAGCCGTCCGCAAAACATCGCCCAACTGCGCCAACGCCTGTCCTGTACGCCCCGTTACCGCCACACCATGCTCTTGCTCTGTGCCCTCATCATCGTCCTGCTGGCAGCCCTTGCCGGTAGTTATTATCATCTGGAGAAGAATGCCCAAGAGCCTGCATCTTCGGCAAGCGACAGTATTCAACCCAACGACAATAAGGTAATTGACTATCAGCTTTGGGATAAATAAAGCAGAAACTTTAAGCATATTTATCTCTTTTTCTTTCCATATTCGGCAGAAATACGCTACTTTTGCACCCTATATGGAACAGATTTCACCAATTCAGGCATTATTGCAACAACGCACCCTGCTCCAGCTGGAGTATTACACCGAGAAGGAAGCCTTCCGCAAGCTCACCGAACAGATGGGCATGAAGCGAAAAGTGAAACGAGGTGATGCCTGGTTCCCGCTACAGGTGGGAAAGAGCTTTTATAATTCGCTGAACCAGACAGCCATAGAGGTTTTTCGAACCTCTGACCAGGATATCGAGCACAATTTTGAGTTCGGTCGCCCCGTCATGTTCTTTATGGTCAAGAAGATGGGCAAGAATGAGAACCAGGGCAACACAGCCCTTCAGCAGTCAGAAAACCCTTCAAACGCTAATCATAAAGTTCAAAGTTCAAATCTCAAAGTTCAAAGTATCAAATATTTCTCCTTTACCGGAACCGTGAGTTATGTGGATGGCGACAGAATGGTGATTACCGTTCCCGATTCTGCCCCTCTGCTCGAACTTCAGCAGTCAACCGAGCCTATCGGCGTACAGCTTTCTTTTGATGAAACCAGCTACAAACTGATGTTTGAGGCTCTGGACCGCGTGATGAAGGCGAAGAACAACCGTCTGGCTTATCTCCGCGATTTATTCTATTCCCATCAGAAGGCAGGAAGATTTTCCTTTGAACCGATGAAGTTCCCTTGGCTCAATCCTACCCAGGAAAGGGCTGTGAACGAGGTGCTTTGGGCGAAGGATGTGGCTATCGTTCACGGACCTCCAGGAACCGGAAAGACCACAACCCTGGTGGAAGCCATCAACGAAACCCTGATGCGCGAAAGCCAGGTACTGGTCTGTGCACAGAGCAACATGGCTGTAGACTGGATTTCAGAAAAACTGGTGGATAGAGGCATCAACGTGCTCCGTATCGGAAACCCAACCCGCGTAAACGATAAGATGCTGGGCTTTACCTACGAGCGCCGCTTTGAGAGCCATGCTGATTACCCTCAGCTCTGGGCAATCCGCAAGGCTATCAGAGAATTGAGAAAGAACAGAAAGAAGGGTGAATTAAGCGGCAGAACAAGTGGCAATATAATAGTGGAGCTTAAAGGCGATAAGAGCCTTATAGGCACATTTCAGAATGTTAAGATTACACAGGCGAGAAATTGGATACTCAAGGGCGAACTTGTGTAAGGAAAGGATAAAATTATGGATATTATTGAAAAGGCAAGAGAGCTTGGCAAACTTATTCAGCAGGAAGAGTCGTATATTGCTCTCCAAAAAGCACAGGCAGACGCTGACGCAGATATGGATCTTCAGAACCTTATAGGCGATTTTAATATGAAGAGAATGTCTATCAACAACGAGGCATCTAAGAAAGATAAAGACAGCGACAAGCTCGCACTCCTTAACAGCCAGATGAGAGAGGACTATTCAAAGATTATGTCAAACAAGAATATGATTGCTTACAACGAGGCAAAAGATGCTTTTGATATGGTTGCAAACAGAGTTCTTGCCATTGTTCAGCAGTCGGCAGAGGGCGCAGACCCCGAAACAGCCGATTACTCGACATCATCATGTTCCGGAAGCTGCAGCACTTGCGGCGGTTGCGGCTGATAGATTTTCCTTGAAAGGGTGTGAAAACATTGGCAGAGTTATCTCCTATGATGAAACAGTATTTTAAAATTAAAGAGCAGAATAAAGACAGTATTCTTTTCTTCCGTCTGGGAGATTTCTACGAAATGTTTTACGATGACGCCAAAATTGCGTCAAAGGAGCTTGAGCTTACACTCACAGGCAGAGATTGCGGTCAGGCTGAACGGGCACCGATGTGTGGTGTACCTTTTCATAGCTGTGAGGGATATATTGCAAGACTTGTCGCCAAAGGCTACAAGGTTGCAATCTGTGAACAGACCGAAGACCCTGCCACGGCAAAAGGACTTGTAAAGCGTGATATTATAAGAGTTATCACACCCGGTACGGTAATGGAGTCGAGTATGCTTGACGAGGGCAGAAACAACTACATTTGCTGTATGTTTTCCGAAAATAAAAAAATCGGACTCTGCTTTTGCGATATTTCAACAGGCGAGCTTTACGCAACCGAAATATCGGGCAGTGATTCGGTAAATTCTCTTACAAGTCAGCTTGCAAGTTATAATCCGAGAGAAATTTTAATAGGCGGAGATATTGTAAAAATTAAAACTCTGCCGTCGTTTATAAAGTCAAAGCTTTCTGCCGGAGTGGAAATGCTGCAAGACGAAAGCTTTGACAATAAACTTTGCACCGATACGGTAAATATGCAGTTTGGGGAAGAAATGCAGTGTATTGCCGATTCGCAGGTGCTTATAAACGCTATCGGCGCACTTATAAATTATTTGAAAGAAACCCAGAAAAACGGACTTGAACGCATAAATAAAATTGAGCTTTACAGCGACAAGCAGTATATGAACCTTGATTACAACACACAGCGTAATCTTGAGCTTACCGCAACAATGCTCAATAAAGAAAAACGAGGTTCGCTTTTGTGGGTGCTTGACAAAACCAAAACCGCAATGGGAAAGCGACTTATTCGTTCGTGGCTTGAGCATCCTCTGCTCAATGTATCGGCTATCAACAATCGACAGTCAGCGGTTGAAGAACTTGTAAACAACAATATGCTAAGGCTTGATATTATGGACGCATTGAGCGGTATTTTTGATATTGAGCGACTTATGACAAGAATTGTTTACGGCTCGGCAAACGGCAGGGAGCTCCGTTCGCTTGCGGCGGCTCTGCAAAAATTACCGCAGCTTTCGGAATTGGTTGCTGACTGCAGTGCCAAATATCTTAAAAAGGTATATAAAGAAATCGACCTGCTTGAAGATATTTATAATCTGATAGATTCCGCCATAGTCGAAGAACCGCCATTCTCTGTGCGTGAGGGCGGAATGATTAAAAAAGGATACAACCCTGACCTTGATATTTTGCTTACCGATATGAACGATTCAAAGGGCATACTTGCAAGAATTGAAGCGGAGCAAAGGGAAAAGACAGGTATTCCGAAATTAAGGGTCGGCTACAATAAAGTGTTCGGTTACTATATTGAGGTAACCAATTCATACAAAGACCTTGTACCCGAAACCTACATAAGAAAGCAGACTTTAACAAACTGCGAACGCTATATCACACAGGATTTAAAGGATATTGAGGGCAGAATTTTAGGCGCAAAAGACCGTTCGGTAGCAATGGAATACACTCTGTTCGATAATGTAAGAAAAACGGTTGCCGATAACCTTGAGAGAATACAGAAAACCGCAAAGGCAATTGCCGTGCTTGATGTTCTTGTTTCTCTTGCAAATGTTGCGGCAGACAACAGATATGTTCGCCCCGAGGTGAACCTTTCGACTGTTATAAGACTTAAAGACAGCCGACACCCCGTGGTTGAGGCACTGCTTAATGACACTCCGTTTGTTCCGAATGATGTTTACCTTGACAGTGCAGGCGAGAGAGTGGCAATAATTACAGGCCCGAATATGGCAGGTAAATCCACCTATATGCGACAGGTTGCACTCATTGTTCTTATGGCGCAAATGGGCAGTTTTGTGCCTGCGTCAAGCGCAACAATCGGTGTGGTTGACAGTATTTTTACAAGAGTAGGCGCTTCCGATGACCTTGCTTCGGGTCAATCGACTTTTATGGTTGAGATGAGCGAAGTAGCCAACATTGTTAAATCAGCAACTTCAAAGAGTTTGTTAATTCTTGATGAAATCGGCAGAGGCACATCGACCTTTGACGGCATGAGCATTGCGCGTGCGGTTCTCGAATTTGTCGTTAAGAAAAAGACGCTCGGTGCAAAAACTCTTAACCGAAATTTCCGCGCTTTTAGCCGGAACAAACGAGCCGATTTGCGCAAGCAGTGTGATAAGC
>OQWM01003411.1_pt1 | contig 10598 bp, 6 predicted proteins | sample 1691531 | NCBI WGS metagenome assembly OQWM01 (sample SAMN03418257, study PRJEB22391) | human gut metagenome | biome: human-gut; feature: organic feature; material: feces | host: Homo sapiens | place: Tanzania | collected 2013-01 | reverse complement strand
ATCGCCATGCATAAAACGCCCGCACCGCGGGCGTCACTTTCCCCTCGCCATTTATGGAGAGGGGGTGGCCGACAGGCCGTGGGTGAAGTCACAAATCAAATGCATCGCTAGCCCGCGCCGATCGCTCATGGCGCCATTGTGCCGGTCCCGGAGCCTCGCACATCGTATCTTTTTCAATGACTCCACGCGCCATGAGAACATCGTGACGTCGGGCGCGTTTGGCGACTTCTTCGGCACTCGGGGTCATGGCGCGACGGGCGTCGTAGACGGCTTGAAGCTCGATCGGGAGCATATATCGCCCCAATTGGGCACGATCGACGACTGGCGATCTCGGCGCTTCGCGCGCCGCCAATTCGGCGATCTGCCGCGAAAGCGTCTGATACGGATCGCCCGCATGCTGAATCCTCGCAAAAAGTGCCCCAGTTTCTCGAGCCCCAATGCTCTGGGCCAACAATTCTGCGACATAGCGATACGCATCGCGCCCAAGCCCCGACAATAACTTGAACAATAACAACGTCGCCCGCGGCGAATCGGTTGCAAATGCCCGCGAAAGCCCCAAAACGGTCGATTCTATCTCGTTCGAAGCAAGTCCCAGAGCAACGCATAATCCCGCAACCGCCCAATACAATGGCGATCCGGCATCGATCCGATCGACACATCGCATCGCCGTTTCGATTGCCACCGCCGGCGCATCGATCTGCGTCAACGCCCGAAATACATCGCCCTCTGCCGTCGGCGCAACCGCGCACTTTTCGTAACAGACGAATAAATCGTAGAGCGACTCGATCCACGCCAAATCGGAATTAAATTCAGCCGTAGAATGATTCGGCAAATTATATTCAGATCCGCCATTCATTCCCGAATAATCTTCAATTCGCTGGATACCTCTCAGAACGATATTTTCGGCTTTGGCGGCGCATCGTTCCAAAAAGAGCCAAAGCGTATCGGCGTCGTTGGCGATGGTTTGCGCCGCCAAAGCGATCGATTCAGTCGAGCGATGGCGGCTATCGGAGGCGACGTATCGGGCAAAAGCCAATTCGACTGCTTCGCAGCGCGTCAAAACATCGCCGTGATCGAGCGCGAGCGCGATCAACGCTTCGTCGATATCGCCCAAATCGCACGAATCCCCGAGCGCCGATCGTCGAGATTTCAACGTTTCGAGCGCTGCGCGACCCAATTTCGAAGCCCATGCCTCGACGATGCGTTCCCAAGCCGCCGCCAACATGTCGACGCGTTCTTCGTTCCCAATGGCATAGATCGCAACATGCGGCGGGGCGGGGCGCGCCATGCCTATGGCATAATCGGCCTTGCCCAATTCGCCCTGTTCTGTCGCCGCATCGGCGAGCAATAACCATAATATGGGATGATCGACGCCTTGGGCAAAGTCCGATTCGAGGCACTCGATGGCGCGCCCCGCCTGCCCCGACTCGATCCATGCTTGGGCGCGGCAAAAGCGCATAAAATGCGCGATCTCGCCACTGGCCGCGCCTTCGTTCTGATCGCTCAAGACATCGGCCCAAGATTGCATCATGCCTTGTTCGCGACGCGCAAGCGCACGAAACGTCTTATAATGCCGATCGTTGACGAGTGTTTTTGGCAATGGGCTTTGCAAGCACCACGATTCGGCGAGCACGAGCCAAGGCTCAAAGGTGCCATTCGATGCGTTGCGTTTTGCTGCCCAAGCCCAAATGCTGGCGCAATGCGCCCGAGTTTTTGCACAAAACGATCGATCGCCCACGCTATCCCAATCGCCCCATACGCTACGCAAGCAGTTGGCGGCTTGCGATAGCGCTTGGGCATCGAGATGCGTCTTGACCCATTGCAACATGGCATCGGCGAGTTGTGATGCATATTGCAAGACTCGTCGCTGGGCGTCGGGGGCTTCTCGGGGCGCTATATCATCGGGCGTATCGCTTTGCATACGCACCTACCGATACGTAAACGTGAAATTGAAATCGCAAATGTTGAACTGATCGCCTTCGTCGATGCGCTTCGTATCGATGCGATTGCCCTTGTATTCGATGCCATTCGTCGAATCGAGGTCTTTGATATAGTAGGCACCGTTTTTAAATATGACGGCGCAATGTTTTCGCGAAATATTGGCATCGCGGATGACGAGATCGGCGAGTTGCGACGATCGCCCGATGATGTATTTGTCTTTGTCGACCGTATAGCGTTGCCCAGCGAAGACGATATAGAGTGGCTGTTGGGCTTGGGCAGGTTGTTGCGGCGAATTGTAGGCGGGCTGCGCCTGCTGATACGATGGCGACTGATTGCTCTGTAGCGATGCCAAGACCATGGGCTTGCGAGCCGCACCGGCGGGCGACTCTTCGAACAACGATGGCGGGCGACGATATGGGCTCGGAGGTGGCGGAACGCGAGCCCCAAGCGGCGCTTGCGGCGCCTGCGCAACACCTCCGCCATAGCTCTGGCGCACGGGCGGTGCCGGTATCGAATTGTTGAAGTTTACCGGCGGCTGCGGCGGATAATTCTGCACGCCTGGCGAGGGATAATTCTGACCGCCTTGCGCCGGATAATTCTGCCCCATACCCGTTCCAGGCAAGCTCGAAGCACCATACGGCTCGCTCGCGCCATTCATTGCACCGCCATTGCTCTGTACAAAAAACGACATCGCTTCGTTGATGAGCGCATCGACCGTCGTCGACCGCTGGATCGCCAAATTCGTGAACGCCTGCCATAATGAATCTTGGCAATAAAACGCCCGACGTTGATTCGCATCTGTCATGACACACTCTCTTCTATTATCGTTCTGCCCAATTGTAAATGCTGATAGATCGTTGTTACGGGCAAAGCCTACCTTCCCAATAGAACTCACTAACAAACGTTTCTATCATAAACCGAGCGCCAAACTTGTGCAATCACAATTGCTATTCTACATGGGATTATCTTTGAGATCTCGAGCAAATCCTCCTATAATAGATCATGTTTTTGGCGATGATTTTACCCCATGTAGAGCACAAATCTGATGCGCCCAAAAAGCCCAGATTCATCTGCCAACGTCCACTGCAGACGGTATCGCGGTCATCACTCAAATGAGTAGGAGGAAGTACACAATGAAACAGAGAAATCAACTCGTAGCCATTCTAGCATGTATGGCGACTTTCGGCATTGCGGCGTGTTCAAACGATTCGCCCAACACCCCAGAGCCGAATCAGCCGACCGATAAATGCGAATATGGCGCACAATCTTGCAAAGGCGATGTCATCGTCGTGTGCGACGTCACCGGCGAATACGTCACCTCGACCGACTGTTCGACCAAACACATGACGTGCCAAGCCGACGGGGCCTATGCCAAATGCGTCGAAAAAGCCGATCAGCCCACCCCCACCAAATGCACCCAAGGATCGTCGAAATGCGACGATGCCAATCTCAACGTGCTCACTTGCGACGACAACGGCGAATACGCCGTTTCGAAGCCTTGCAACGCCGAAACCGAAGTTTGCAAACTCGTCGACGGCGTCGCCCAATGCGAAGCCAAAACGCAAGTCGATCCCGACCCCAATCCCAATCCCGACCCCAATCCCAATCCCGAGCCCACGCCACAATGCGAAGCCGGCCAAACCAAATGCGACGGCACAACCGTCGTTTCGTGCAATGACCAATTCCAATGGGAATCGGGCGTCGATTGTTCGACCAACGAAGGCGACGATAAAAACTGCATCGTCGTCGATAACGTCGCCGCTTGCGCTGCCGTCTGTACCAACGGTTACAGCTATTGCAAAGACGGTGGCGTCTATACGTGTAACGACGACGGCATATTCGTCGCAACGCAAACTTGCGACGACGATACGCAAATCTGCCAAGACGACGGCGCAGGGCTAGCGAGTTGCCAAACGAAGCCACCAGCCCCCATACCTTGCCCCGAGGGCATGGTCGCCACGTGCGAGGCCGGCGGCATACTCCAATATTGCGACGATGACGGCAACATCGCCGTCAAAACGTGCACCAATTTGGGCGAATCGTATATCTGCCGCACGCAAAACGGCGTCGGCGAGTGCTTCGAAGCGAAATGCCAAGAAGGCACGACGCGATGCAACACGACGCGATACGTCGAAAAATGTACGGGTGGCGTATTCGTCTCTACGGCATGCAATAAGATTCACAATTCGAATAACTTTTTCTGCTACAACGTTGGTGGCGTCGATGATTGCTACGAATACGACGAAACGAAAGCCGATGCCGATGGCGATACGATCCCCGATGTCGTCGAAGGACGCCTCTTCAATACCGATACCGATGGCGACGGCACGCCCGACTATCTCGATCTCGACTCCGATGGCGACACGATCCCCGATGCCGTCGAGGGCACGGCCGATGCCGACGGCGACGGCACGCCCAACTTCCGCGACACCGACTCCGACGGCAACGGCATACTCGATGCCATCGAAGGCCCATGCAAAATCAAATACGGCGAAGATGGCAACCCATTGCTCGACGAAAACGGCAATAAAGTCGCCGTAGACGCGTGTCGTCCATATATCGTCGGTGGCAACATCGTCCGCACGATCGATGGCATTCCGATCGCCGATACCGACGGCGACACCGTTCCCGATTTTCTCGACCTCGACAACGACGGCGATACGATCCCCGATAATATCGAAATTCGCGGCCAATCGCTCCGATCGCACACCGATCCCAATACGTTCTCGGGCGAATGCCCCAGACGCCCTGGCGAAGGTGCCAAAAATCGCATCGGCACGCCACAAGACCCCGTCGATTGCAACGGCGACACCATCCCCGACTACATGTCGCTCGACTCCGACTCCGATGGACTACCCGATAGCTTCGAAAACGACGTCTTCAAAGGCGACGTCTACGCTCGCTATTCACTCGACACCGACCACGACGGCGTTTCCGATGCGATCGAAGGCACACTCCCCAACCCCAGCGATCCGAGCAAACCTGGCACACTCCCCGACAAACTCCCCGACTCCGACGACGACACCCTCCCCGACATCATCTCGCTCGACTCCGACTCCGATGGACTACCCGATAAAACCGAATACCAACTCGAAATCAACAATTCCATCTGCAAAGGGTTAAAACTGCGCATCACGAAAGACTCCGATGGCGACACCTACCAAGACGCAGCCGAATACGCCGTCGCCCAGAAGAGCGGTGGCCAATACTCACCCGCAAAAATGGTCTGTGACAAAGCTATTGGCATCAAACACGTATACAAATTCTATTTCGAACTTCCATACGACGAAAAGAATCCAGCAAAGAAAGACGATACACTCACTTTCGTTCCAAAGGTCGGCAAATTAGACGTCGTGTTTAACGTCGATACGACGGGATCGATGAGTGGCACAATCGACAACGTTAAAAGTAATATTAAGAAAATGATCGACAGCATTCGCAAGAACGTTACAGATAGTGGTTTTAGCCTAGCTATGTTCGACGACTTCCCAATTGCTGCATGTCAACACGACTCATGGAGTTGCGGAAGCTCGGGCGACAGGCCAATTGTAGTCGCAGGTCAAATATCAACAGATGAGAATACCGTAAATCAATACACAAATAATGCGCACTTTAGTGCTTCTGGTGGTGCTGACGGAGCTGAAAGTGGTACAGAAGCCCTATATCAACTCATGACTCGCGAAGGCGTCAAATGGCGTTCCAGTACATCTTCGTCTGCATGGACAAGCTTGTCGCTTCCTAATATAGCTTCTGATCGATGGGGAGCTGCTGGATTCAGGAAAGATACGCTTCCCGTCATTATACACGCCACAGATATATACTCACACGACAGACGCTCTTCATACAATACAACTGTTGAAAATTCTCTTGCATATAAAGACGGCTATATCGAAACGCCACACTACACAGAACACCTCGTTCCAAAGTTTAAATCGACTGGTACACGGGTTATCGGATTAGACGTCGGCGGTGCTAACGCATACGACCAAATGACCGTATGGTCGCGCGAATCGAACGCTGTCGTCCCAGTATGTGCCTTTAGGGACAATACGAATCAATGGATTTGTGGAGAGCGTAGGTGTTGTTTGGGACTTCCATCTGCACCAGTACAAGTGAATGGCGTAGGAGGTCAATGTATCTTGGTATACAAAGGCTCACATGACAATGTAGATACCTATGTAACTCAAGGCGTCGACGCCCTCGTCAAATATGGCACCTACGATGTATCGACGAAGATCCGCGGCGATAAGCTCCCCAATGGCAAAAATACATCGTGCTTTATCGACAAGATCGTAGCGACTCAATACGTCGCGCCGCCGCAAGAGCCCGAAAAGAGTTGCAATCCCATAGCCACACCAGCGAAGATCAAGTCTGGGAGCTATAACGACGGTTTCAGGAACTTTGCCACGGGCACGTCGAGTGCCACGCGCGCCGGTGCACAACTCAAATTCCAAGTCTATGCATCTAACAACAATTGCTATAAACCAGGCACCGAGACGCAAGTTTTCACCGCCCATATCGACGTCTATAACCCAACGACTGGCCTCTTATTCGACACCCAAGATGTCGCCATCGTCGTGCCGGGTATCCCCGAGCAGGCCAACAATTAAAGAGGCCTAGCGCAAGCCACCATCGTCACTCTAGTCACTCGAGGGGCAGAGTCGCGCCATCTTCGCAGATGCGCGCCATCTGCCCTTCGAAGACGAGGTAGCCAACCCCGTGGAGCACGGGCAAGCCATCGCGTTGCAATACAAAGCTTCCATCGGGGATGGCGACGAAGGCGTGGCCAACGCTATCGGCAAAAGTAATATCTTCGAAAAGCCGCAATCCATCGACGACATCGTCTTTCACCGCTTGGTAATGCGGCAAGATTTGAACTTCGGTCAATCCGAGCCCCTCGATAAATCGTTCGTAATCGGGGTCGGTCGCTTCGCCATCGAGTTCGGGCTGCGCATAGACCGTCTCGGCACAATTCATCGTGCCGGCGCTAATGCCCATGGCAATGCCCCGATAATCTCGGATTCGTTCGAACAACCCGATGTTGCGGAAGAACGCGTTTTGCGTCGGCACGTGTCCGCCGCCAAAGAGTAAAAAGTCGTAGTCCGTCAATCGACGAATCGGATCGGTTGGGTCTTCGGCGTCGCAGACGTCGAATCGATCGACGGCGAGGCCGTTTTCGGCGAGTCGTTGTGCGAAGTCTTTAGCCGTGGCGACGTTTTGTTCGTGAGCGTCGGGGTCGGCGGCGATAAACAAGCAGCGCGCCGATTTGGACCAATCTTTGTGCAATTCATCGATGAGCCCATTTTTTGGGTTAAGGCCTAAATAATCGACGCCTTCGACGCGATATGTCCCGATTGGGCTGCTCATCAAATATAGTTTTACATGCTCGCTGTAATGGCGACGCAAGCCACCGCAATAATGCGCAGCCGTCGATCCGCCATCGACGACAAAATCCGACCCAGTGATAAACTCCGCCTGCGACGACATGGCGAATTGCGCCAAATTGGCGACTTCGTCGACGAGCCCGGGGCGTCCCAGGGGGCATTGCGCGACCACGTCTCGATACAAATAGCCATCGGATCGTTTCGACAAATCGATCGTCGACGGCGTGGCGATGAGATCGGTCGAAATGGCATTGATACGCGCCCCGCGTGCGCCCCATTTCACGGCTTCGGCCTGCACGCGTTTTGTCTTTGCATAGCTGGCGAGCGCGTAAGCAAATGCCGAATCGGGTTCGTCGCTGGGTTGAACAAACGTCAACTTGAGCAATTCATCGCAAGGCGCCATCATCAACCATCGATCGTTGCTTGGCGACGTAGCTGGCAATCGATGCCCCATCGCATTCGAAACGGTGAGTCCGCATCCGCCTGGGGCAATCACTTTGCCGACTTCTTCTAATAATGCCGCCGTTCCATACAAATTGGTTGCCAATATCTTTTCATACGATGCTTCATTGGGCGATACATTTGCCGTATCGACGAGCATATATATCGATCCTTCGGTTTGGGCATAATCGATAATGCGCACGATCGACTTTTTCGACGATATATCGACATGTGTTGCCACGATATCGAAGCCCGCCTGGGCGAGTTCTTTGGCAACGCTTTGTGCTCGCTTTAGCCGCACATCGCCCACGACGATTTTCATCGAAGCGCCAATTCGTCGTACAATGGCCATTCCCAGCTGGCTAGCGCCGATCCACAATAATACGCGTTTCATATTTTAACGTTCTCCATATATTTAAATTTCAATATATCACACAAGTTTTTTTTCTGTCAATAACTTCGTGAGCTCGTCGATCTTTGCCTCCATTTCCGAAAGCTGAGATTTGACGTCGTCGTTGTTATCGCTCACCATGGCATCGACGAAGATCGAGTTGATCAACGACATGCCGATGATGCCGCCGGCGATGAGCAATAGCGAGAAGTAGATGCGCACGAGCGAGGCGGCAAGCACCTTGCCCTCGGCGCCGAAGCCGATCATCGCCACGTTGATCGTGTCGTCCTTGGGGCCGATCGTGATGTCGTCCGCGTGGAGGATGTTGAAGCGCGGCAGAAACGCGGACGCCACAGCGGCGCCCTTCATGAAGTTCCGGCGGTTGAGTTCCATCGGTTGTCCTTGTTGTCTTGAAATTTCGGTCATTATAGCAAAGGAAGATGTGAGGCGTCTATTGTTTCTTAACCCGTCGAACCGTGTGTTTGATCTTGCCGATGAAGAAGTTGAGCTCCAATGTGGATTCCGTCTCCACCGTGTCAAGATCCGGCATGACGATGTCAGTCAACGTCTCGCCAAAGTGGTTCATCATCTTCGACCGCTTTCTGCGGTCTCTTTCATTGTGCAGATCGACAAGTTCACGTTTCAGTCCACGGACCTTCGCAAAAGTTTCGATGATTGCAAATGCCGCATCAACCGCCCGTCGACTTTTAAGGACGGTCGCGAGCATGTAAAGCCCTTTCTCCGTGAATGCCTTGGGCAGGGCACGGCTCTTCGGCGACGGCTTTGCGGACGAAATTTTCGACCGCAAATCTTCAAGTTCCTCCGCCGTCAACACAAACATATAACCGGACGGAAACTTGTCTGGGTTGTTACGGACGGCTTCGTTGACACGTTTCGTCTCGACACCGTACAGGGCCGCCACATCCAAATCAAGGATGAAGGCATTGGATTTAACGAAGAGAAAAACCGCCCCGGAATTGGCTTAAGCAATACGATGGAACGATGGGAGTTGCTTTTAGGGGCCAAAGTCGAAATCCATTCTGCTTTGGGGGAAGGGACGCGAATTGAAATTCATATTCCCCGAAAGGAGGAAGTATGAAGCAGCAAAAAAATGGCTTAAGAATCCTTTACATCGTTTTGGCTTGGCTTCTCTTTTTGCTGCCTACCCTTTTTTCTTATGCTTTCGTGGCCAGTGACCCCACGATCAGCCTCCAGCAAGGCAAAGCAAACTTTAAGGACCGTTCCATCTCCGAGGACGGGGTTCGACTCGTCGGCGAAGTGGAATTCTATTACAGCTCGTGGATTGCATCAGAGCCCGAATCCGTAGGAGCCCACTCGATTTTGCCATTACCAGGATTTTGGACGGGGGGCGAATTTCAAGGCGAATCCCTTGGACAAGACGGATATGCCTCCTATCGTTTTCAATTAGAAGGGCTAGAACCCCATAGTCAATTAGGCATCGCCATGGATACCTTCTATTGCTCCTTCCGCCTTTATTTTGATTCGAATCTTTACGCGACCTGTGGGGAGCCAAGCAAACGTCGGGCGGAAGATGTTGTGGATAATTCTTTGTCTTCGAGCGGATTCTACCGCGTGAACGAATCCGGGACGGTCAGCGTCATCATCGAAGTGGGGAATTCGGGAAGCGGCGGGATCTTTGAATTGCCCCGCCTCGTGCCCAATCGGGCCTACGCGGAAAAAACAAGGGCGCAAGACTACGCGATGTTTGTCGCGCTTGGAATTTTATTCACCGCCTCCACGGTTTTATTCGTTGCCACTTTATCCGAACCGGAGAAAAGGCGGTCCGCCTTTGAAATCCTTTTCGTGGCGTTTTTGAATTTTCACTGGCTGACGAGCACAAGCGGCATCCGCGTCTTGGCTTTGATGGGATTGGACGCCCCTTATAACACCCTTCGATTCTGTTCCCTCCTCTTCATGGTGCTGGCCCTCATTTTCTTCCTCTTCTATTTGCGGTCCGGCCAACGCGTCAAGATTCCGCCCTTCCAAGTGCTTCTATTATCCTTCATGGGATTATTGGGCGTTGGGTTGCTTTTGCCTCTTCATACCTATTCTTTCTCGTTGCTTTTCGTTTTGCCTTTCTTCGTGATGGGGGTATACGTTGGTTATTTGCTATCAAAAGAAGCCTATGCGTCCCCTTCTTTTTTAAACGGCTTCATTCCCTTGGCGGTATGGTTGCTATTACTAGACTGCCTCTTTGTGGAGAGTCTCAATTACGGGGGCGTCCTTTCTAACGGTTGGGTGGATCCCCTCAGCACCTTGATCCTCGTCATTGCCTGCTTGATGTTAGGCGCTTTCTTCCACCGCTTCTTCCATTTCAAAAAGACGGAAGCCGAAGCTAAGGAGCTCCAAATCAAGCAAGAACAATTAAATCTGCTGAACCTCAAGGGGCGGTTTGAACCTGAAACCATCTTCAATAACCT
>OQWM01003410.1_pt1 | contig 10598 bp, 11 predicted proteins | sample 1691531 | NCBI WGS metagenome assembly OQWM01 (sample SAMN03418257, study PRJEB22391) | human gut metagenome | biome: human-gut; feature: organic feature; material: feces | host: Homo sapiens | place: Tanzania | collected 2013-01 | reverse complement strand
TTGCGTTCGCATTGAATCTCTTTAGGATTTCCGCAGCGTCCTTTTTGCTTACCGCAAGAACAAATCCGATTCCCATATTGAAAGTTGAGAAAACATTTTCCGGATCTGCGCCGCGCTTTATAAGTTCATCAAAAATCTCCGGAACTTCCCAGGAATCTTTCTTTATCATTGCAACAAGCTGCTTTTTGCCCTCTTTTGCGTGAGGGAACATACGCGGAACATTTTCATAGAATCCGCCGCCTGTAACGTGAACCATTCCATGAACACTTGAACGGAACTTGCTCAAAACGTCCATAACCGGGCGCACATAAATGCGTGTAGGAGTAAGAAGAACTTCTCCGATTTTTCTTTCTTTTCCGCCGATTGTAATTTTCTCCTCAAAATCTGTAACAAGCTTTCTGATTAAAGAATATCCGTTTGAATGCGGACCAGTAGAAGAAAGACCGATTAAAACATCGCCTTCTTTTATTTTGCTTCCATTAATAATGTCAGATTTATCTGCAACGCCAACTCCAAAGCCAGCCAGATCGTATTTTCCATCATCGTAAAAACCTGGCATTTCAGCAGTTTCACCGCCAAGAAGAGCGCAGCCTGCATCCACGCAGCCGTCAGTTACGCCTTTTACAAGCTCGCCGGCAACCTTTGAATCAAGCTTTCCGCAGGCAATATAATCAAGGAAAAATGAAGTCTTTACACCGCTGCAAAGAATGTCGTTAACGCTCATTGCAACACAGTCAATTCCAACTGTGTCATAGATTCCCATCTGAAAGGCAATGTCCAGCTTTGTTCCAACTCCATCTGTTCCAGAAACCATAACAGGATTCTTCATATTCTTTGGAACTGCAAACATTCCATTGAATGCGCCAAGCTCGGTCAACTGACCAGGGATTCTTGCACGCTCAGACTGCTTCTTGTATTTGTCAACAGCCTTGTAGCCCTCGTTAACATCAACGCCAGCTTTCTTGTAGTCAAATTTTTCCGCCATGATTCCGTTCCTTAAAAAAATTATTTTTATAATATACAGTTTATTTATTTATTGTTCAATTACAAGAAAATTGACACAGTAAAATCGAGAATATAAAGATAATCTCCGCAAAGCTAAAGCCGCAGTGTCATTGCTGTGTTAAGACTTCCTAAAAACAGAACTTGACAAAATAATACTGTGTGAAATAGAATTTATGTATGGAGGCGAGCCTATGGCTACAATAATGGAAAAGGATGTTCTCCTGGAACTTGTTTCTTACAGCCTTGCAATGCTGCACAACAAAGAGGATTCAGCAGACGTTTCTAAGAATATAAGAAATCTGAGGATTATGAAAAAAAATCTTATAAATACAGAATTCGACAAGATAGATTTTCAGAAAACGCGGAATCTGATACGAGGTCTTGAAACAGTATGAATTTTATAGTTGGCGAGCTTAACTGCTCAGAACAGGAATTTTCAGAAAAAGTAAAAAAAGTCTGGAAAGATATTGTTGAGGATGACCCATTTATTTCTGCTGCTCAGGAATCTCCAGAGGGCTTCGTTCTTGGCGGCCAGCCGGGAGCAGGAAAAACAACGCTCACAAATATGCTTTCCGCAAGATTGAACAAGAACATAATTTCCATCTCCGGCGATGACTTCCGCCCATATCATCCTCATTTTGAGGAAATCCAGAGCCTTTACAAAGAGGAGTCGCCGAAATACACATCGAAATTTTCAGGACGCATGACAGAAGAGCTTATAGACAAGGCGGTTTCTGAAAAATACAACATTGTTGTCGAGGGAACATTCCGCACTTCTGCGACACCTGTCTCGACACTGAAAAAGATGAAACAGGCCGGATACAGGACTGGAATCGCGATTCAAATATGCGACAAGGAGACCAGCTGGAAGTCGTGCCAGGAACGCTATGAAAAAATGAAGGAGACAAATCCGCTTTTGGCAAGGGCGGTTGACAAGGCTCATCACAACCTTGTGATAAGACAGCTTCCAGAAACGATAAAGTCAGTCTATGAATCGGGCTTTGCCGACAGCCTTGAAATTTATGAACGTTTCCCGAAAGATGGCACATTTGCTGTAAGAAAAATATTCTCTTCCGAAGACGGAAAGCCCCTTGATGTCAAAATGATTGAGGATGTCCTTGAAGGAAGAGCCGACTATAATAAAATGCCATAAGATTATCCAGTCAAACCGAACAATGGCAGCCTAATCGAAAAATATTATAATAATTTCAGAATATAATCGAAAAATATTATAATATTTATTGATTAGCCTAGTTTTTTCATCTATATTAACATCATGACTGAAATTCAACGCGATTTAAAGAGCATTCTTAAATCAAGAATCGGAAAAGGGAAAATTATAATATTAATTGGACCGCGCCAAGTAGGAAAGACAACTCTTTTTAAGTCAATGATTTCAGAAGCAGGCTTTTTAGACACGGCGCAATATTGGAACTGCGATGAAAGCGATGTGCGCTCCATGCTTACTAAAGAATCTTCTGCGCACTTTAGACCGCTTATCGGAAAGTCAAAATTCATTGTAATTGACGAGGCGCAACGTGTAAAAAATATCGGGCTTATTTTGAAAATCCTCTACGAAAATTTCCAAGATGTGCAGTTCGCGGTAACAGGCTCTTCGTCCCTAGATCTTTCCAATACATTGAATGAGCCTCTGACCGGGCGAAAATTTGAGTACAATCTTTTTCCGTTTTCCACGAACGAGCTTGTCCATAATTCATCCATGCTTGATGAAATCAGGCAACTGGAAACCCGCTTAGTCTACGGATTTTATCCAGATGTTGTTAACAATCCCGGTGATGAAAAGGAGATTCTCTCAAAGATTGTCTCAAGCTATCTTTATAAAGATGTATTTGAATTTCAGGATATACGAAAACCCGCTATTATAGAAAAACTTGTTCAGGCACTAGCCTTGCAGGTAGGAAGCGAGGTTTCATTCAACGAGATAGGCAGGTTGCTTGGAATTGATACCCTGACTGTACAAAGATATATTGATCTGCTGGAAAAGGCATTTGTCATCTTTCATCTTCATTCTTACAGCCGGAATGTGCGAAATGAACTAAAGAAAAGCATAAAGATTTATTTTTACGACAACGGAGTAAGGAACGCTGTCATCAATAATTTTTCTCCGTGCAGCCTGCGCGCAGACATCGGCGGACTTTGGGAAAATTTTCTAATAAGCGAACGCATCAAGAATAATGCATTTCACAACAGAAAGGAAAAGTACTATTTCTGGCGCACAACCCAAAAACAGGAAATTGATTTTATAGAAGAAAAGGACGGAGTTTTTTCCGCCTTTGAATTCAAATACAGTTCAAAAAAATCCGGCGCAAAGTGTCCGCTTACATTCTCCAACAATTATCCTGAGATTCCATTTTCAGTAATTACCAAGGAAAACTACATCGAATTTATTACAGAAAATTAGCACGGCACTGCAACCAGAACATATTTATCGGATAATAATAAAACGCTTTTTCATTCCCGTGCCACGGCGGACCAAGACCGTCTTTTTTATTTGACGAAGCGTATCAATTATGATACATTCAAAATATGGAAATCCAGAAGAAAATAAAAGCAGAATTTTTCAAAACAGAACAAAACAATGAGCCTGTGCGTGATTTCCTAAAAGGACTGCCCCTAGAAGATAAAAAATCTGTGGGGGCGGATATTATGGCTGTGGAAATGTCTTGGCCGGTTGGATATCCAACAGTAAGGAAACTTGATACTAATTTATGGGAGGTTCGCTCAGATATTTCTGACAAAAGAATTTGCCGAGTGATGTTCACAATAAACGGAAGCAAAATGATATTGCTTCATGCGTTTATAAAGAAAACCCAAAAAACTCCAAAAGATGATATGGAACTGGGCAAGAAACGAAGGAACTTAGTTTTAGGAGGTCAAAAATGAATAATGCATATGCAGGAAGTTCTTTTGATGATTTTCTCGAAGAAGAAGGAATTGCTACAGAAGTAAAAAATGAGGCAATAAAAAGACTTATTTCATATAATTTGCTTGAAGAAATGCAAAAACAGAATATAAACAAAACAGAAATGGCAAAAAAAATGTCTACTTCTCGTGCCGCATTGGACCGGCTCTTGAATCCATATAATGATTCTGTAACCCTTGCAACTTTGACAAAAGCTGCAAATGTGCTTGGAAAAAAGTTAGTATTGCAGCTGCAATGATTAGCCTAGTTTTTGGGGCTGTCCAAAAAGAAATGTGAAACTGTCTTTGGACAGACAAAAGGCAATTTAAAATTCAGGCGATTTCATCTTCGGGGAAAAGAAAAAGTCGGAATTGAATGGGGATTATTGATGCTGGGATATGATTTCAGGCAACTGATTCGATTAATGAACACCTAAGAAAAAAAACAATAAACGAAAATCTACAAAATTCATTTAACATAAAAAAGACCGCCCTTTTTGAAGTCTGTTAATAACTTCTAGGACAGCCTCGTCTGTCTTTTTTTTACAACATCGCCTGCTCGCTGCAGCTGTTCCGTACCTGATCCGCTACGGCTTGCCGCCTGCGCTACACCGGTACTCAACAGCCACTGCTCGCTATTTTTTGCTAGAAGAGCGGACAATACGGAAGCCAAGGTCGTAGCTGGCGCTATCGGCGTTGTCCCCGTACTCGTAGCCCACCTCGCAGTAGTCGGCGTGGCTGTACCAGTCGCCGCCGCAGTAGCAGCGCTCGTCGCCGTAGCCGCCGGAATCCCAGCACCATTCCCCAACATTGCCGCTCATGTCGTACAGGCCGTAGCCGTTCGGCTTTTTCTGTGCAACTGGATGTGTCTTTCTTCCACTGTTGTCTGTATACCAGCCCACTTCGTCCAGATTGCTGCTGCCGCTGTACTTGTAGTTTTGTCCGCCCTTTGCCGCATACTGCCATTCTTCTACTGTAGGCAGGCGATAGCCAGTGGCTGTTGTGTCACAGGTAAAATTCTTGTTGAAGTTTTCCCAGCGCTTCTCCGACCACTCGTCCATTTCATCATTGTACAAGTCCCATTGAGCAGCGTTTGAGTTTTCCTTGTATGAGTAGCACGGCTTTAAGCCTTCTTTTACACTCAGCTTGTTGCAGAACACAACAGCGTCAACCCCAACTCACCCGTTCCACTGGAAGATTCTTTTCTCCCTTGAAGTCGCTTGGATTCTCGCCCATTACAGACTCATAAAGCTCCTGTGTAACTTCTGTTGCAAGAATAGAAAAGTTCTGCCCTGGAACTGCAAGCATCAAATTGCGCACCTTGTAGTTTTCCTTTCCAAGAACTTTCTGCACGTCAACATTTTTCTGTCCGCACGAAGTGCACAGCGGAACTGCAAGCACCACAAGTCCGCATAAAAACTTTGCAAAAGACAGTACGCTCTTGCGGCCGCCAGCCAAACCAAAACATTTTTTCAAGGTTTTCATTTTTTTCTCCTCTTAAAATGAAATTGAATTTATTAAAAACACCGCAGTGCTTTATGCCGTTTTCTTTTCATTCCCATGCTTAACACGGGAATTCATAAGCTTACTCATCTGCATTTTGCGCACAACGCGGAAGCCTAAAAACACAGATTTATAGCCAGCATAGTTGTAGTCCTTGTGGTCCACCGTGCAACGATTGGAATCAAAGCTCCAGCCGCCCCCTCTTAAACATCATCTTTCTTCAAGCCGTCTGGCTTTTCTCTGTTTGCTGCAACCACAAAATCTTCACGCAGGAATCGCTTTAGCAAAAAAGCGCAGAAATACGGAATTGTGTAAAAACGCCCGTTAAATCCTATGTTTTTATTGCAAAACTTTATTCCAAAGCGCACATCTTTGTATGACGGATATTTTATAAGATTGTTAAGCGATACTGTCGCTCCGTCTTTTGCCTTTACTTCAACAGGAACCAAAGATTCCGTTGTGCGCACAAAAAAGTCCATCTCAAGTTGGGCATTTTCTTTTTTATAATAATATAAGTCAAAACCTGCCGTTTTTAGCATCTGCCCAACTAGATTTTCATAAATTGCACCTTTAAAAATCCCCAAATTCTTGTTTTTCCGTAAGTCCTCAGAAGACTCCTCATCAAGCTTCGCCATTAAAAGTCCTGTATCATGATAATAAATCTTATATTTTGCCTCATCGTAGTTTCCTTTTAAAGGCAAGCATACATTGTTAAGACAGAAACAAAGATTCACAACACCAGCATCTCTTAACCATTCTGCACAGCCGACATAATCCCGCGACCTTGCGTTTTTTGCCACTTTTGTAATCTGGAACTTTTTGTTTTCCTGCGCTAGAAACACCGGAATATTTCTGTAAATATTTTTGATTTTCGTCTTATCAAGTCCGTCTGCATATTTCGTGATGTCCTCCTCGTAATCACGCACAAGCTGACTTTGAAGAGGAAGTATATTTGAGTAGTTTCCATCAATCAAAAAACGTTTTACAACGGCCGGCATTCCGCCGATAACAGCATATTCCAAAAAATAGTCATTCAGAAGATTCAATTCTTCTTTAGAAAAAGGCTCAAGATTCTTTAAGTGGGAATACAGCTCTTCTGTAAAACTTTCGCCATAGCCTTTTGCCCAAAGATATTCCTCAAAATCAAGCGAGTACATTTGGTAGTCAAGTTTATAGCCCACGCTGTTTGAAGAAATCTGCCTGTAATTAAGTCCCATCATTGAGCCTGAGCAAATAACATCAAAGCGTCCGTCCTCGGCAAAAAATTTAAGGCTCGTGGAGCAGTCTGGATACTCCTGCAGCTCGTCAAAAAAAATAAGGGTTTCTTTAGGGATAAACTTAAACTTTGGATTATGAAAAGAAATGCGTTTTATAACCTCATCAGTCGAATAGCCCCGCAAAAAAATATCTTTGTATTCAGGGCTGTCAACAAAATTGATTTCCACAAAAGATTTATAGTTTTTTCCAAACTGCCGGACTGAGTAAGTCTTGCCAATCTGCCTTGCCCCGCGGATAATCAAAGGCAAATGATTTTCCGAGCTTCTCCATTTTGCCAGAAAATCCAGTATCTTCCGCCTGATTGCATTTTCCATGCCCACAGAATACACAAAATATGGACAAAATTCAAACGTCCCGAACACAAAATATGAACAAAATTCATCTACGATATGCACAAAACATGAATATTTTTCTATAAGCTTCAATTTCGAGTTTTAAATTTTAGTGTCATTATCGGGCTTGCCCCTGCGATGTTTCTGAAAGAAACTCGGTTGATAATCCTCTAGCAAGATTGCCGTGCTTAGCATTTCTTTCTGTCAACAAATGAAGTCCAGTCAATTTTGTTAAGTCCGTTTAACAAAATTGACCATAAACTGTTAAGACCACTTAACAACTTGAACAATATACTATAAAATCAGGTTATGGAAAAACTGATAGAACTTTTCAGAAAAAAAATGACCGGTCCACTTCCGGTCTTTGAGCGAGAACTGGAAAGAAAAATAAACTGGAATGCGCGGCTTATAAGCGTGAGAGGCTCAAGAGGAACCGGAAAAACAACGCTATTCCTGCAGCACATAAAAAAAACTTTCTCCAATAATCTGAACAAAGTTCTTTACGTAAACCTTGACAACATTTATTTTTCAAACAATACACTTGTTGAACTTGCAGAAAAATTTGCAAGCCGTGGCGGCACACACCTTTTCATTGACGAAGTACATAAATACGAAAACTGGTCAAAAGAAATCAAAAATCTTTATGATGATTTCCCGGAGCTTCATATCGCCTTCACTGGTTCTTCCCTGCTTGAAATTCTGAACGGCAGAGCGGATTTAAGCCGAAGAACTTTAGTTTATGAGCTGACCGGGCTTTCTTTCCGCGAGTACCTTTCGCTGATAAAAGCACATGATTTTCCAATTTTTACACTCGAAGAAATATTAAAGAACAACGAGCAGATTTCCGCAGAAATCGCATCAAAAATCAAGCCGTTTGAATTTTTTGACGATTATCTGTCTTTCGGCTATTATCCGTACTTTTTGGAAGGAAAAGACGACTATTTTAACCGTCTAAATGAAACCCTGAACATGATTCTTGAAGTTGAGCTTCCTTTTCTCCGCGGTCTGGAAATCGCCTATATTCCGAGGATAAAGAAACTTTTGGCTGTCATAGGAGAATCAGCCCCGTTCATTCCAAACATAACACAGCTTGCCGCAAAAATTGGAATCTCAAGGCAGACCTTGCTCATATATTTAAAATATCTGGAAGATGCAAAACTTATAAATCAGCTTTATAAAAAATCACGCGGATTAAGCGTCCTTGAAAAACCCGAAAAGATTCTCATGGAAAACACAAATCTTATAGAACTTTTTAACGGAGAAAACGCCAATACAGGTAGCCGCCGGGAAACCTTTGTTCTAAACCAGCTCTTACATTCCCATAAAGTTGATTTTTCAGAGGAAAGCGATTTCTTTGTAGACTCAAAATACACTTTTGAAGTAGGCGGAAAGAACAAAAAGCGCAAACAACTTCAAGAAATTCCAGACTCATACATTATCGCCGACGACATAGAATTCGGCACTGACAGGCGGATTCCTATCTGGCTGCTGGGCTTTATGTACTGATTTTTTTTACTATACTGGGCGGACAAGAAAAAAATGGCACAAAATAGAACTTTGCACCGTTTTAAATTAAAAACCAAATTTTTGATGGTTTCTGGTTATTCTACATTGCCGTTTACTATCTTGTATCCGTATTTTATTTCATCTTTTTTAAGAAGGGAATCCAAAGATGAAGTGCCGCCTTTTTTTAGCCTTCACTTCAACCGGTACAACCGAACATTCTTTTTCAATCAAAAACTCAACCTCGCTGGGGCTGTCATCACGCTTAAAATAATAAAGAGGATAATTTTTCTTGACTAAAAAATCGGCAATCAGATTCTCATAAATGCCGCCCTTTACAGTTCCAGAAAGAGAATCCGTAACAACAGCCTCCTTCATCTGGTAGCCGTACATACAGATTAAAAGCCCTATGTCATTCAGATAAATTCTAAACTGCTCATCCCGAACATAAGCCGCCAGCGGAAATTCAGGCGGAATGCAATTGTAGCAGTAACGAACAAGATTCGCATCGCGCAGCCAGTCAAGGGAATTCGCATACTTCCGGGCTGTTCCGCCTTTTTCAACCTCGCTGTATTTGAATTTCGTGTTTTCCTTTGCAAGCTGGCGCGGAATTGAAAGATAGCAGTTTCTTGCTTTCGGCTTGTCCGGCGTTGACGCGTATTTTGCAATGTCGTTCAAATAATCATTCAGGATTTTCTGCTGTTCCTCGTGAACTACATTGTAATTGCTTGTCTCAAGAAATTTGTTCACAACCTCAGGCATTCCGCCAACAGCCATAAACTCGCGCAGATATTTCTGCATAATTTCATTCGTGGATTTTTCAACAGGAAGTTTTTTATCAAAGTTTTCTTTCAGGCTTAAAATCGCGCTCTGCTCAATTCCCAAAGCCCAAAGAAATTCCTCAAAATCAAGGGAATGCATTTCGTACTGCCGCTCATAGCCGACCGGAATAGAAGAAATTTCCTTGTAATTCAATCCAAGAAGAGAGCCTGTCGCAATCACATCAAAAGTATCATCCTGCGCCAGAAATTTCAAAGCCGTTCTTGCCTGCGGACAAGACTGAATCTCATCAAAAAAAATAAGAGTCTTATGCGGAACAATTTTTATGCCAGGCTTGCGAAGGGAAATTTCCTTTATTATATTCGGAACATCAAGGTTTCCGTCAAATGCGGACTTTAGCTCAGGCTCTTTTTCAAAATTAAGCTCAATAAAACTTTCATAGTTTTCTTTTCCAAACTGACGGACAAGAAAAGTTTTTCCAATCTGACGCGCGCCCTTTATAAGCAGACACTCATTCTTTTTTGTTTTCCGCCAATCATCAAGAAAACTATATGATCTTCTCTTTAACATAATAAAATTATGCAGATTTTTAGAACAGTTTTCAAGGTAAAATTGCATATTTTTAGAATGGTTTTTAAGGTAAATCTGCATATTTTTAGAACATGAGGCACTGCAAATATACAATAATATGTTTATGCAAAGAAAATTCTATAAAGACATATTTTCTGGCGACTTGGATGTAGCTACTCTTACTGCTGAAATTTCACTTAGGGTAAAAGATTCTCACCTTGTAACAGGAAAGACTTTGATTTTCCTTGATGAGATTCAGTCTTGTCCGCAGGCAAGAACTGCACTGAATTTTTTTTCAATAGACAAAAGATATGATGTGATTGCAAGCAGTTCTCTTTTGGGACTCAACTACAAAGATGTCTCTTCGTACCCGGTAGATTATGTTCTTAGATGAATAAGTTTTTATCTTCTAAGCGATTTGCTTGTTGGTCAAAAAACATTCCTTTATATAGTCGCGGCTTTGATAGTAAAAGTCTGTGTTGAATCTGCTTATGCTGTCGCTGACCCAGGAATTGTAAACTTTGAACAGGGTTTCAATTATGCTGTCAACATTTTCATTCGGCTGGACATCCTCAATAAGGCGCTCATACACTTCGCCTATTGTCCAGTAATCAGGAACTTCATATTTGCATTTTGCAATATTGTCAAAATCGCCTGTTTTTATGGAGCACATATTTATAAATTCTTCCGCAACGCTGTCTATCA
>OQWM01003409.1_pt1 | contig 10599 bp, 11 predicted proteins | sample 1691531 | NCBI WGS metagenome assembly OQWM01 (sample SAMN03418257, study PRJEB22391) | human gut metagenome | biome: human-gut; feature: organic feature; material: feces | host: Homo sapiens | place: Tanzania | collected 2013-01 | reverse complement strand
TATCACTTGGTAAGGATGAGGTCGGCGGTTCGAATCCGCCCAGCAGCTCCAAAAACTCCTGTTTTCTATTGAAAACAGGAGTTTTTCTTTGCCTATTTTTCCTCTATGTGTGAGGGCATGAAGCAAGGTGACCGCCTATCCCCACCCTTGCGGGAAATACGCTTTGCCTATAGGAGGAATAGCGCCTGTTACACGGTGATTATCTTCAGCCACTCAATATATTCCAGGGCCAATTCCGACAGCACTCGAGAGGGGTTACAGATATACCCGATCTCGATTTGCCCCAGGTCCGTGATGGGCACACTGACCAAGGAGCGGCGGCGGTCCTCCTGCGTCAGATAGCCGGAGCCGGTCACATAGGCGTCGCCCAGTGCCAGCAGTGAATATGCCATCGCCCGGTCGGACACCGAGATGATCTGCTGCTGGGGGTTCCACTGGCGTCTGCTCGTCGTGAATCGGGCCGAGGACGGGTGACACTCCTCATAAGAAATAAACGGGTACTGCTGGATGTCCGCCAGTGTAACGCTTTTACGCTCGGCTAAGGGATGCGTATTTTGGATGTAAATATGCAGCAGATCATATTTCAGATGCTGAAAAAATATATTCCGCCGATTGCATGCCTTGATGATGGCGCTGCGGCTGTCGCTGGTGAAAAACAGCACGCCGATGTCGGAGCGATTGGTTTCCACATCCTGCAGCACCTGATCCATGTTGCCCTCAAAATACCCCAGATGATATTTCTGATTCTTAGGCTGGCATACAATATGCTCAAAGGCATCGATACCGGAGACATGGTGCAGGGAGGATACGCAAAAATACTCGCATTCCCCCTTGTGGTTTTTATACTTGTCATCCAAATCCTGGTAGATATTTGTCAGCAGCTGTGTGTCCTTCAGGAATGCCTCTCCCTGGCGCGTCAGCGATATGCCCTTGCTGGTTCGTTCAAAAAGAACCATGCCATATTCCCGCTCCAAATTTCGGATCGACTCGGATAGACTGGATTGGGAGATAAACAGCGACTCTGCTGCCTTGCCGATAGAGCCTGCCTTGCTGACGGCCCGGACATATAGTATTTGCTTCAATGTCATCGTTTTCACCTCATACTTGCGCTGCTGCCGTAAATGGAGACCTCACGCCACTGTTTGCCCCAACCGACACCGCTGGACTGGTAATTGTGGGACATTTTTCTGATTTTAGCATCATTCTTGTTAAAAAGCAACCTCCGACATTCTAAATTAACCTCCCAAAAACCCTGTTTTTACCTGAAAGCCATCGGTCTTACCGATGGCTTTACATCGCTTATTTGTTCTTCAAATTCTACGGGTGCAGGCGTATAATGAGTTCACGCAAAATACCACCCATGGAAAAGAACCGGACTGCTTGCCCGCATCAACCCATGGAGGGAGCGACCCTGAAAGGAGGAGCCTATGATAGCCGAACACGCGCAAACCGCCACCGAGGCCCCCATTGTTTTACAGTGTGTTGACCTGTGCAAGTGCTATAACGGTGTCGTACAGGCCAGCGATCACATTAATTTCACCTTGCGCCGCGGCGAGGTGCACGCCTTTCTGGGGGAAAACGGTGCGGGAAAGAGCACACTGATGAAAATGCTCTACGGCATCGAGCAGCCCGATGAGGGGCAGCTGTTCCTTTCCGGCGAGCCTGTGGTGCTGAAAAGCCCTGCTGACGCCATTGCCCACGGCATCGGTATGGTACACCAGGAGCTGATGCTGATTCCGCACCTGACGGTGGCGGAAAACATTACCCTGGGGCAGGAGGTCAGGACCAGATGCGGACGGCTGAAAAAGCAGGAAGCGTCACGCAGTATCCGGGAGCTGGCCGCCTCCTATGGCTTAGACATAGACCCTGATGCGCTGGTGGACAAGCTGACCATCGGGCAGCGCCAGCGAGTGGAGATCGTCAAGCTGCTGTATCGTAAGGCGGACATTTTGATTTTCGACGAGCCCACCGCCCTGCTGACACCCCAGGAGTCCGACGCGCTGTTTGATGTGCTGCGCCGTCTGCGGGAGCTGGGCAAGTCCACAATCTTCATTACGCATAAGCTGCGGGAGGTCTATCAAATTGCAGACCGCATGACCGTGATTCGGCAGGGCCGGATCATCGGCACCACCACCCCTCAGGAAACCGGCATGGAAAAGCTGACGCAGATGATGGTGGGCAAAACGGTTCCCACCGGGCGCCGCCGGCCCCATCCCATTGGGGCGGAAGAGGTGCTGCAGGTAAAGGATCTCAGCGTGCAGAGCCGTGGCGGCGCCGCTGTGCAAAATGTCACCTTTTCCATTCGCTCCGGCGAGGTGCTGGGCGTAGCGGGCATCGAGGGCAACGGACAGACGCCCTTGGCGCAAGCCCTTCTGGGCCTTTGCCGCCCCTCCTCCGGCAGCATTCTTCTGGACGGACGGGAGATCACCGGCCGCACGACCAAGCAGATTCGGGATGCCGGCGTGGGCAGCATTCCCGATGACCGGCAAGGCATGGGCCTCATCCTCAGTATGCGGCTCTTTGAAAATATGCTGCTGAATGCCTACGACGAAAAGCCCTATGCCAAAAGCCCGCTGCTGGAGGACTGGACGGCCGCCCGCCGTGATGCGCAGGCTAAGATCGCCGATTACAGCATTGCGGCAACCAATGAGTCGGTTTTGGTCGGCACCCTCTCCGGCGGCAATCAACAAAAAATCGTCGTCGCCCGGGAGCTTGACCGGGGCTGCCGGATGCTCATTGCCGCGCAGCCTACCCGGGGCGTTGACATCGCCTCGGCGGATTACATCCAAGGCCGTATTTTGGCCGCGGCGGAACAGGGCTGCGCCGTGCTGCTCATTTCCAGCGATCTGGACGAGCTGATCAAAGTCTCGGACCGGATCATGGTGCTGTTCCGCGGGCAGATCATGGGATTTGTGGATGCAGACAACGCCACCCGTGAGGCCTTAGGACGCATGATGCTGGGCGAAGCCCACTGACCTTCCCTTATTGATCCTGCTGCCGATTAAACGGTAGCTTAAAACGAACCGTGCAAGGAGGAACTAAGATGAAGTTTACAAATGTGAAAAAGTGGCTGGCCATGCTGCTGGCGGTCTGCTCGATGCTGTCCCTGGTGGCCTGCGGGAAGTCCGACAAGGATTCGGCAGGTGACGATTCCGAGAAGGCCACTAAGGTCGCCGTTGTGTTCGCCTCCAGCGGACTGGGAGACAAGTCCTTTAACGACGCGCTGTATGACGGCATGAAGAAGGCGGAGAGCACCATGGGCATCCAGTGGGTATATTCCGAGCCCAAGGATGATGCCGAGTACGAGGGCCTGATATCCGGCTATGCCGACAGCGGAGACTGCGACCTCATCATCTGCCTGGGCGGCAGCCAGAGCTCCAGCCTGGAAAATGTGGCCCCCAACTATCCGCAGCAGAAGTTTGTGATCCTAGACGCTGTGGTGGAGGGTGACAACATCCGCAGTTACACATGGCGCGATCAGGAGCTAGGCTTTTTGGCCGGCTTCCTGGGTGCCAGCCTGTCCGACACCAATACGCTGGGCTTTATTGGCGCCCACGACATCCCCCTGTGCAATCTGGGCGCTGCCGGTATGATTGCCGGAGCCCACTATGCTAACCCTGACTGCCAGGTGCTGGTGGACTATGCCAACGGCTGGGCAGAGGTCAACGGCTGCTATGAGCTGGCCACATCCATGCATGAGCAGGGCGCCAGCCTGCTGTACCACACCGCCAGTGCCGGCGGCCTGGGTATCCTCAATGCCGGCAAGGAGAAGAACTTCCTGACCATCTTCTTTGACGGCAACCTGAATGCAGATGCCCCCCAGACCAACATTGCCAGCGCCATCCGGGACTTCCCCGCTTGCGCCCAGGAAGCGATTCAGGATGTCATTGACGGTAAGTTCACCGCCGGCGCCATCGAAAAGGGCCTGGCAGAGAACAGCCTGTACCTGGATTTTGACGGCTCTGCCTATCAGATCCCCGCTGATGTGATGGAGAAGTACAATGCGGCGGTGGCTGCCATCAAGGACGGCACCATCGTGGTCCCCAGCACCATTGAAGAAGCAAAGGTGTGGAAGGCGGCGTAAATCGCCAAGTACACAACACGGGGCTGAAGGCCTGCCTGGCCTTCGGCCCCGAGCCTTATCGGCAGAGATAAATCATCTGCGCAAGGAGGGACACTGTGAAAAAAACAAGGATTCGATTGTCGCTGTTTTCGTTGGTTCTGGCGCTGGTGCTGTTCGGGCTGACCATACGGCTTACCGGACGGGATCCTCTGGTCGTATATTGGAGCATACTCACCGGCTCCTTTGGCAGCACCAAGAGCTTTCTGAATGTGCTGGCATATATGCTGCCGCTGATCATGACCGGTCTCGGCGCGGCGGTGGCCTTCCAGAGCGGTGTTTTCAACATCGGCGGTGAGGGACAGGTGCTGGTGGGCGGTCTGGCCTCCGTTATTGTGGGCCTGACGGTGCCGCTGCCGGCGCCGTGGGGCTGGCTGCTGGCACTGCTGGCGGGCTTTGCAGCCGGCGCTCTGTGGGCACTCCTGCCCACCCTGTTTGCCGGGCGAAACCTGACCTCTCTGTCCGTGGCCACCATTATGATGAACTCCATCGCCGCCCTGCTGACGGAGTATATCGTCAAAAGCTATTTTCAGCGGCCCGGCGCCAGCAACACGGAGACCGTGGTTGTTAACGAGGGCAGCATTTTGCCGCGCATTTTCCCCAGCACGCAGTTTAACTACGGCGTTCTTGTGGCGCTGTTTTGCGTAGCCGTTGTGACCTGGATGCTGTATAAGACCCCCTTTGGCTTTTCCCTGCGGGCCATGGGCAGCAACCCCCGTGCCATGCAGCAGGCCGGACTGCCGATCTATGGCCGGACGATCGCCGCCATGTGCATCAGCGGCGGTCTGTTTGCCCTGGGCGGGTCCATCCAGTGCCTGGCGGTATATAAGCGCTTTGTCATGGGCTTCTCCCCCGGGTATGGCTGGGACGGCATTACCGTGGCCACCCTTGCCATGAATTCGCCTGTGGGTGTGCTGCTGAGCGCCTTCCTGTTCGGAATGCTGCGCTCCGCCTCCATCAGCATGAGCCTGACCAGCCAGGTGACAACGGAGATGATCTCCGTGCTCCAGGGCTTTATTGTCATGCTGGTGGCCTCTCCGGATGTGTGGAATGTGCTGGGCCACCTGTGGCAGCGGCTCAAGAGCTGTGTCGGCCGGGGCCGGAAACAGGAAGGAGCTGCTGAATAATGGATTTTTGGATCTCATTTGCCAACTTTTTTGCCTCTGCCATCCGGCTGACCGCGCCCATTGCATTGGGCACCCTGGCCTGCACCATCAGCGAGCGGGCGGGCGTCATCAACATCGGCATTGAGGGTACCATGCTCTTCAGCGGCTTTCTCGCCGCCGCGGGCGCCTACTATACGGGCAGCCCCTGGGTAGGGCTGCTGTGCGGCTGCGCCGCCGGTGCATTTCTGGCGCTGATCCTGGGGGTGCTGGCCATTTACTGCAACGGCCAGCAGATCGTGATCGGCATCGGCCTCAACCTCTTCGGCCCGGGCTTTGCCTATATGCTGATGCGTGCCCTGTGGGACACCACCGGCATCTCCCCGTGGGTGGAGGGCTTTCAGGCCGTGAATATCCCCTTTCTCTCCCGCGTCCCCATAGCGGGCACCATGCTCAGGGCAAAGGCCATAAAGCCGGACCCGGCGGACATATCATTGACAAACACATTGGCGGAGCTGAGGCACATGACGGCGCCTCCCATGCCGGCAAAAACGCCTCCCAGAAGCACCGCGCGCATTCGCAGGCGGTAGACATTGATGCCCAGGGTGGCCACGGCGGCGGGGTTTTCGCCGCTCCGCTCCCTGTCTGCGCCGGAAAAGCGCCGGGGAATCACAGTCGAAAGGATCGAAGGCATGAATATTACATTTCACGAATGCAGATATATCCTGCACCTGAAGGATTACGACAGCGGTGTCTTTTTCTACCGCGAGGTACTGGGCCTGCAGCCCAACTATAACTGGTCCATCGTCCCCGATCAGAAGGGCTACCGCTTCTACATGGGCAGCGGACGGCTGGAGATCACCCAGATCCCCTTTACCCCCCGGCAGGGACACAGTGAGTTTTTGGCCCAGTGCTCCGACCTGCCTCTGTGCATGGAGCGGATTTTGGAGGAAATGCCCCACATCGAGATCCTCTCTCAGGATGCCCGGCAGGTAACCCTCCGGGACACCGAGGGCAATCTGGTGCATCTGCTGCAGGACGACAGCCCCTGCAGCGGCGGCAATGTGGATAAAACGGATATGTTTACCGGCACCTTTACCGGCGTGCTTTACGAGGATGATTTGGCGGCGGCGCAGAGCTTCTACTGCGACCGGCTGGGGCTTCCGCTGCTGGAGCGGCAGGCGGACGCGCTGCTGCTTCAGGCCGGCGATGCACAGCTGCTGCTGCGCAGGCGTCCGGCAGGCTGCACCCTGGGCCCGTCCATGATCGGCCTGGAGGCCAGCAGCGTCAACAAGCTGTATGACCGCTTCAGCCAAAGCCCGGACTATAAGGAGGCCGGGGTGCTGCGTGACACGGACTTTGATGCGCGGCGGCTGTTCCAGATGTACGACCCCAGCGGCAATGTGGTGGAGATCTACGCCTATCTGCGCAATGTGCGAGAGGAAATTTTGATGCACTGATTATAGAAAGGGAAAAATATGTGGCGCAAAGAATACAGGATCGTTTATTATTCCTGGGAGTTTGACACCCTGCAGTCCTTTTATCGGGATCTGCTGCGTCTGCCCCAGATGTATGGCTGGTACACCAGCCCGGTGGATCGCGGCTGCAAGTTCAAGATCGGAGACAACCGCCTGGAATTGATCTGCCGCCATCCCACCCTGCCCCAGGGCCCTGCGGGAATGCGGTTAGAGGCAAAGGACATTGAGCTGTGCTACGCCAACCTGAAAAAGGAGCCTCGGGTCACCGTTATCCGCCCCCTGCAGGCGCATCCGTGGGGCGAATACAGCTTCTGCATCAAGGACCCCGTGGGCAACTGGGTGGAGGTCTACCAGCGCTCCGAGCAGTATCGGCCTATGGGGGCCGATGACGGCGGCTGCTACTTTACCGACGAGTATACCGCCATTCTTTTTGCGGAGGATCTGGAGAAGATCACCGCCTTTTACCGGGATTCCATGCAGATGCCCGTGGTCACCTCCTGGGATCGGGGTCCCGAGGATCGGGGCTGCCGCCTCCGCTCTGCCGGCGGCTTTACGGACATTCGGCAAAAGACGGAGAATACGCCCCAGGGTCCTGCGCTGACCACCATTGAGGCCGAGGATGTCAACGCCTGCTTTGCGTGGCTGGAGAGCCGCGACGATGTGGAGGTGCTGCTGGGGCTTACCGACACCTGGTACGGCGACCGGATTTTCCAGATCTGCGATGAGGAAAAGAATGTGGTGGAGGTGCTGGCCTATCGCCGCAATATGAAAAATCGGGACACGCTGCCGCAAGAGGATCCGTCATGAGGGAAAGGATACTGATTCGAAACGCGGATGCTGTGGTGACCTGCGATCCGGCGGATCGGGTGCTCTACAACAGCGACATTCTCGTCTGCGGCGGCCGCATTGAGGCGGTGGGGAGCAACCTTGCCGCCGGTGACGCCCAGATCATTGACGCCGCAGGCAAGTATGTTTATCCCGGCCTTGTTAATACACACCACCATTTTTTTCAGGCCTTTGTGCGCAATCTGATGACGATTGACCGCCCGGGGCTGACGCTGATGCAGTGGTTGGATGACATCTATAAGGTTTTCGTCCGTATCGACGGGGATGTGATTTTCTATGCCAGCGCCGCCTGTATGGCAGACCTTATTAAGCACGGCTGCACCTGCTCGGTAGATCACCAGTACTGCTACACACCGGCCACCGGCAAGCAGGGGGTGGACCGGCAGATGGAGGCCGCCCGTCTGATGGGCTTTCGCTTTGTAGCCGCCCGCGGCACCAACACCCTGCCCCGCTGGAAGGGCAGCACCATTCCCGATGAGATGTGCGAGACAACAGCGGAGTACCTGGACGACTGCCAGCGTCTGCTGGCGCTCTATCACGACCCGGAGCCTTTCTCCATGCGGCAAATCGTGTTGGCCCCCTGCCAGCCCATCAACTGCACCGAGGACACCTTCCTGGAGACCATACGCCTGGCCCGCAGCGCCGGCGTCCATATGCACACCCATTTGTGCGAGGGGGAAAACAGCAGCATGGTGCGCCGCTTCGGTGTCCGCTCCCTGGAATGGTGCCGCCGTATCGGCTTTGTCGGCAGTGACATTTGGCTGGCCCATGGCCGGGAAACGCTGCCGGAGGAATATGCCCTGCTGGCGGAAAACCACATGGGCATTTCCCACTGCCCGGCCCCCACCATGCTGGGCGGCAGCGAGATTCTAGACATCCCCGGTATGCGCAAGGCCGGCATACCCATAAGCCTCGGCGTGGATGGCTGTGCCACCAACGACGGCTCCAATATGCTGGATACCCTGCGCCTGGCATACCTGATGCAGACCTTCCTCAGCAAAAAGCGGGGCGGTTGTCCCTCCCCCTATGAGATGCTGAAGCTGGCCACTGTGGGGGGCGCTGAGATGATCGGGCGTCCGGAGCTGGGGCAGCTTGCCGCCGGGAAGGCGGCGGACCTCTTCATGGTCGATGCCCGGCGCCTGGAGTACGCCGGTGCCCTCCATGACCCCGCATCCATGCTTGCCAAGCTGGGCGTTACCGGCCCTGTCTGGCTGACCATGATCAATGGCCGTGTTGTTTATCGGGACGATCATTTGACCGGCGTAGACGAGGCGAAGCTGCTGCAAGAGGGCGAGCAGGTCTGCACCCGTGTGCTGCGGGACACCTGCGAGGCCTTTGCGCCCTATCGCCGCAATCCGCAATAGGAGGATACGAAAATGTCATATCTGGACTTTCAGCTGCTTCTCTATGTGCCGTCGGAGCAGTATGAGCCTTGCCGTACCTTTTACGAGCAGGTATTTGCGACACAACCGTTCTATGGCTGGGACGAGGGGCCGGAGGACCGGGGCGTTAAGTACGATCTCGCCGGCACAAAGCTGGTGCTGCTGACCCAGGAAAATCCGTTCCCCACCTCCGGCGCCGTACATTTCCAGCTGCAGGTGCCGACTCTGGAGGACATCTACCCCCGGGCGCAGGCAGCCGGTGCCGTCACCCAGGAGCCTTTCTTCCGTCCCTACGGCTGGCATATGTTCCGCATGGTGGATCCGGCGGGAAATCACATCAATATTTATACCGTGCCAACCGCCGAAAGCCCTTAAACCGTGTGAATTTCGGGCGGTTCGGAAAACAAAAAATGGCGGTCAAAAATGTGTTTGACCACAGATTTGACCACTTACATGACCACAATTTAATAACTATCGGGGTGTAGCGCAGTTGGTAGCGCGCTTGCTTTGGGAGCAAGATGCCGGGTGTTCGAGTCACCTCACTCCGACCAAGTAATGATGATCCGGGCTGCATGATCCGTATGGGTGATGCGCTCGGATTTATCATTTTGATTGAAAGCGGGCTTTAACGGGAAAGGGCGGGTGGATGACCCCGCCCTTGCTTTTCGGCTTTTGATTTGATATTTTATTCTTGAAAGATAAATCGGGAGTTATGGAGGTGAATTATGAAAATCGAACACATTGCTTTATATGTAAAAGAACTGGAAACAGCCCGCAATTTCTTTGTGAAGTATCTGGGCGCAAAATCAAACGAAGGATACCATAATTTAAAAACAAGTTTCCGCTCCTATTTTCTTTCGTTTGACGATGGGGCACGGCTTGAAATTATGAATAAGCCGGAAATGCCCGATTTCCCAAAGGAATTTGCCCGCACTGGGTATGCGCACATTGCATTCAGTGTAGGCAGCAAAGAAAAAGTGGATGCTTTGACTGCTGAACTGAAAGTTGACGGATATAAAGTGGTCAGCGGTCCCAGGACAACCGGAGATGGTTACTATGAAAGCTGTATTGTTGCAATCGAAGGCAATCAAATTGAAATTACAGTTTGACTTCGATCCATGCAGATAGATGCAAGGAGGGGTGCGGTGAGAATGAAACTTTATTTTGGAAACGCCATAACTACGGTGACAACTTTGATGCTCTTTACCCTTCTGGGCTTTATCAGCTGGTCGATTCTCAATCGCACGAGCATTCAATATTGGGGGCGCAGGAGCACGGTTCTGCTGGTGTTCGGACTTGTGATATGTTGCTTTGCGGTGGCGCGGGATGGGCTGGACAAGACCATTCAACACGCCATTGACGGCAGCTGTGCACCGGGGCTGTTCCCACTCGTCAGCGTGCCTACCATCGTTGGCTGCATTGGTGCACTGCTGATTATCATTGCTGCCATTGCTGCGCCGATTGCAAAAACACAAAAGATGCGCGAGACTTGGTTTTATGTGATGGCGAGTGGTGCAGTGCTGAAAATCGTGACGATGGAGGTTGCGCGGATCATTTTCTGAAGGGGAAAGGCGAAGCATTTTGACGGTGAGATTCCGCTGTTTTGAGAAAGGGGTCATAAGGATACCATGGAACAGATGAAGTTTCTGAATCATTGGATCAGAGAATGT
>OQWM01003405.1_pt1 | contig 10615 bp, 10 predicted proteins | sample 1691531 | NCBI WGS metagenome assembly OQWM01 (sample SAMN03418257, study PRJEB22391) | human gut metagenome | biome: human-gut; feature: organic feature; material: feces | host: Homo sapiens | place: Tanzania | collected 2013-01 | reverse complement strand
TCTTCAGCAAAATATATTCATAGGTAATCTGGCGGCCGCTCGCCCTGCTATAGCTCTCCGCCGCCGCGATAACGTCCACAAAGGGATAGCCCTTGTTGACCGGCATCAGGCTCGTGCGCAGCTCGTCCTTGACGGCGTGCAGGGAAATCGCCAGATTTATCGGCTTGCCCTGCTCCTCCAGGCGCTTAATGCCCGGAATAATACCGCAGGTCGACAGCGTCATGTTGCGATAGCTCATGTTGCAGGTGTCCTCGCGGTGCAAAAAGTCCAGCGCCCCCAGCACATTATCAAAATTCAGCATCGGCTCACCGCTGCCCATCACGACAACGCGGCTGACCTGCGCATTCTCCCCACGCAGACGCTCGTTGAACAAATACACCTGCGCCACAATCTCGGCTGCCGAAAGGTTGCGCACTGCACCATTCAGGCCGCTGGCACAGAAGGCACAGTGCATATCACAGCCAACCTGACTGGAAACGCACACGCTGTAGCCATAATCATGGTGCATCAGCACCGTCTCCACAGAATTGCCGTCCGGCAGGCCCAAAAGCAGCTTGCTCGTCATGCCGTCGCCGGAGTTTTGCTCACGCAAAATCTCAATTCTGCGCGGCAGCACGCAGAAGCTTTGCTCCAGCGTCGCAATATCCGCCTTGCTCAGATTATGCATCGCCGCAAAATCAAAGACCGACTTTTGATAAAGCCATTGGTAAACCTGCTTAGCACGAAATTTTTTCATGCCTGCGGCTACGAATAAATCCTGTAATTCTTCTATTGTTAAGCCAAAGATATCCTTCATCTTTACTTACGCTCCAAAACACAAATATAGAAACCGTCAATCTCGTCCACCTGCGGCAGAAGCTGCAGCTCTGCGACCTCCTCGCCTGTACGCGGATGCACAAAGGGCACACGCTGCCATTCGGGGTGCTTAGCTAAAAACTCCTCTACGAGATAATGGTTTTCACTCTGCTCAATCGTGCAGGTGCTGTATAGCATGCGGCCGCCGACCTTCACATACTTGGCAGCCTGCTCCAAAATAGCCAGCTGCAGCGGCGGAAACAGCTTCAAATCCTTGCGCTGCTTGCGCCAGCGTGCCTCCGCACGGCGGCGCAGCACGCCCATGCCTGAGCACGGCGCATCGACAAGCACGCGGTCAAACGCGCCCAGCCATTCGCTGCGCTCCACCGTCGCATCGTTCAGCAGCGGCTCAATGCAGGTAATATCAAGGCGCTTGGCATTCTCGGCAATCAGCTCCAGCTTATGCTCATGCACATCGCAGGCAATAATCTCGCCCTTGTTCTGCATCAGCTGCGCAATATGCGTCGTCTTGCCGCCGGGCGCACTGCACAGGTCGAGCACACGCATACCCGGCGCAGCCGCGAGGAGCGGAGCGACGAGCATTGAGCTTTCGTCCTGAATATAAAAATGCTTCGGCAGCGCTGCCATCAGCGCATGCAGCGACGGCAGCTTCTCGCAGACAATGCCGTCTGTGCTCCACGCTGATGCATGCACCTGCGCCCCAGCCGCTGCCAAATCACGCAGCAGCTGCTCGCGCGTCGTCACCAGCGTATTCACGCGCAGACAGACGGGCGCAGCGCTGTTATCGAACGCCAGCAGACGCTCGGTGCCCTCGCGTCCCCAGGGGCCGAGCCAGCGCTTCACCAGCCAGCGCGGATGGTAATACTTCAAGGACAGATAGCCTGCATCGTCCTCGCCCTCCTCCGGGAAGGACAGCTCTCCGGCCGCCTGCTTGCGCAGCAGGCCGCGCAGTACGCCGTTGACAAATTTGGCGCTGCCCTCGTGGCTCACGCTGCGCGTCAGCTTCACCGCCTCGTTGCAGGCAGCGGAGGCAGGTATACGCTCCATATAGAGCAGCTGATAAGCGCTCATGCGGAGGATACACAAAATTTCCGGCGCCACCTTGTCGAGCGGACGCGTAACGCACTGCGCCAGATACCAGTCCAGCGTTCCCAGCGCCTTCACCGTGCCATAGACCAGCTCCGTCGCCAGCCTTCTGTCCAGATCGCTCAAACGGCTGCCTCGCAGATACTGGTTCAGCGCAATATTCGTATAAGCGCCATCGTCAAGCACCATGCGCAGCACCAAAGCCGCTGCTCCACGCGCTGTATCGGGGTAATTAGTTTTTCTCTCTTGCGGCTTTTTGCCCGCTTGCTTTTTTAGCATTCGCTTCTCCCTTAGCAATATCGTCCTCAAGCATAAAAGTCAGCACTGCTGCTTCCAGCTTTTTCATGTCTACACGCGTATTGAAGCAGGGGCCGAAGGGACGCTCATTGAGCACACCAAGCACCGGCAGCGGAAAAACATCCTGAATGCCGCTCGTGAGGTCGCGCTCGCACGCCACCGCCACAATCGCCTTCGGACGCGCCTGCTTAACCATCTGGCGTGCCAGCGTGCCGCCTGTCGCCACAGCGAAATGACAGCCATACTTATGCGCCAGTCCCAGCATCGAGCCTACACTGCAGCGGCCGCACTGCTTACAATTTTCTACGTTACGGGTAATTTTATGCACGCAGGTATCCAGCTGGATACAATGCGGCGTCAAAATCATAATACGGTTGGCAGGAACCTTCACCTTATGCTGCAGCACCAGCTTGTTGCTGACCTCGATGAAGGACTGCTCAATTTTATCTCGTGGAATATTAAATAAATGACCTAAAACTACGGCAAACGGAAAGAGAATATTAATCGCCTTCCATGCCCAGAAGTACAGAATTTTGATTACCGGTATACCCAAAAGCGCCATCACGATACCGAACACGCCGCTCAGCATCGCAATAACCAGCACCACGCCCACAAAGCCTAAGATAATGGGCAGCACCCAGCTAATCTGGTATAAACCCGGAAAGCTCACCTTCCAGACAACGTAAACCATCACTGCACTCAGCAGCGCACTGACAGAGGTCAAGGCCATAAAAATACGTTTTTTGGGTTTAAAAAGTTCATCTTCCATTGTATTTAAATAGAATGCTCCTTAATGAATAAGACTCAGGCACAAGAAGGCCTGCTGCTTTAACCAAGAATATCGCCCTCGGCAACACCACGGCCGTTCAGGAAAACCTGCGCTGCCATTCGCTTCTTCGACTCTGGCTGCACCTCGGTAATCTCCAGCACGCCGCTGCCGCAGGCTACAAAAAAGCTGTGCTTGCCTGCTTCGACAACAGTGCCGGCTGCTGCCTCGCTCTTCTTCTCCGTCAGACGGCTGCCCCAGATTTTCAGGCTCTTGCCGTTCGGCAGCTTCGTGAAGGTGCTCGGCGCCGGATTAAAGCCGCGAATAAGGTTATGCACCTCCTGCGCACTCTTCGTCCAGTCGATATGCTCCATGCTGCGGTCAAGCAGAGTTGCATAGGTTGCCTCCGCATCATTTTGCGGCTCAGCGACAGCCGTGCCGGCAGCAATATCATCAATAACCTTTAAGAGCAGCGCTGCGCCCTGCTCGCGCAAAGCGTCATGCAGCTCGCCCATCGTCGTATTCTCTGCGATAGGCACAACAACCTTCTCCAGCATCGCGCCGGTATCCATGCCGATATCCATCTGCATGATGGTTACGCCGGATTCCTTCTCGCCCTTGATGATGGCATATTGAATCGGCGCTGCACCGCGATACTTCGGCAGCAGCGATGCGTGAACGTTGATGCAGCCATGCGGCGGCAGCTCCAAAATCTCACGGCTCAGGAACTGGCCAAAGGCAGCAACAACAATCAGCTCCGGCTGCAGCTCGCGCAGCGTCTGCACGAACTCCGGAGTTTTCACCTTCTGCGGCTGATAAACCGTCAGGCCCTGCTCCAGAGCATATTCCTTAACCGGCGTCATCAGCATCTTGTTGCCGCGTCCCTTCGGACGGTCAGGCTGCGTAACCACGCCCACAATTTCATGCTTACCGCTTTCGCACAGCGCCTGCAGGCTGCCTACTGCGAAATCAGGGGTTCCCATAAATACTATACGCATATTTTTTACCTCACTAAATTTTTATCGTAACCGATGACGCTTTTTCATGCGTCATTATTTTAACGCATCAGTAGGATTTTCCTTCGCCTTCGGCGAAATCGTCTGCGCCTTATCGATGAACAAAATGCCGTCCAGATGGTCAAGCTCATGCTGGATGCAAACTGCCAGCAGACCGCCAGCCTGCAGCAGCATGCGCTGTCCGGTTCTGTCGGTGAATTCGCACTCCACATATTCCGAGCGCTCCACCTCGCCCTCATAATCAGGCACAGACAAGCAGCCCTCGCTGCCAACAACCTTGCCCTCGCGCTTCACGATAACAGGGTTAATCAGCTCATACAAGCCCTCGCCCACGTCGATAACGACAACGCGTTTGGACACGCCAACCTGCGGTGCTGCCAGACCAACGCCATCAGCCGCATACATAGTCTCTGCCATATCCTTCAGCAAACGCTGTAATTTTTTATCTATACGCTCTACCGGCTTTGCCTCCTCGCGTAATACGGGATTGCCGGCAATCATAATTTTTAATTTAGCCATTTTTTGTCCTCCTTATATGCTCTGTCTTAACATCTAATTATAGCACAAAAGCCTGCTAAAAAACAATTTTTCAAGCTTAACTTCCAGGCATCTTCACAAATCTGTGTATTTTAACAGCAAAAAGACTGCCGCAGCCGCTCCCCGCTCGCAAAGAGGCAAGCAGGAACAGCCACACAGCAGTCTTTTATTTGTCTTACCGCAGGCCAGCGCTCTGCTATAAGCAGCTAGCTCCTTAAGGCTTCATCCAAATCATAAATTCTTCTCACCGTGCCATCGTCAGCGACATTGTAAATCTCTCTGCCGCGCACCTCGACGAGATAGCGTGCATCCTTAAACTCCTGCATAGGCTTATCAGGATGTCCGCTTTTCCTAAAAGCATAGTAGCGATAATCAGCACGCACGCCCTTATACATGGCTCTTTCCCGCTCCCATTGATAGTCCCACATGGAAAAATGCATAGCATCCTCATGCATCACATTCTCATGCGGAAAGGCTGCCAGCTGCAAAAACACTCTTGCTACAGTGCAGGGCATCTCCGTTTCGCCCTGCACAAAGGCTTCCTGCCGACTGCTGATGTTATATGTTCCTGCCAAAGAAGGCCACGGCTTTTCCACGTTCAGCGCCTCTCCGGCAATCCACGTCCCATAAAGCTGTCCTGCAAGCTCCGGTGCATAAGCACCGGTAGCAGCAGACGGATAGAGGCCATCCTTTTCGTAAAGCGGAATGATATATCTATACCTCGACGGATAGCCCATGCCGTTCTCCAAGCTCAACAGCGAGGTCACCTGCAGATTGCGGATATAGCGTTCGCCTGCCGGCTGGCTATACACAACGCCCACCGCCCTCGTTTCACCACGATATACGTCTTCGTTACGCTCCACCGTATGCACAAAAAACTCCAGAATAGTTCCGCACGTAGTGTCATAAATCGTCGCGCTGCCTGCAACGCCTGTCTGCGGATTATACATCTCATAATACTCAGCCTGCGCCCTGCTCCAGCCGCAAAAAAAGCTTACGCCCAACGCCAGCGCCGCCGCCAAAAATTGCTTACGCATAACAACACCTCCAATACACAGCTTTTATACTTATATTGTACACTGAAGGCATAAAAATCGCCCCACCCAAACAAGGAGCTTTGGGCAGGGCGCCAACCAAAAACCAACAATTTAGTTCTTACAGCTTATTAAATACGTCTTCAACCATCCTCCAGATTTTCGCGCGGTCTACCTTGTAAACAATCTTCGCATTCTGCGCGCCTTCAGGACCGAAGCCGTGGAACGCCATCGTCTGACCATAGCCAAAGCCATAGCGGTCGTCTACATCAATCGGCAGCGTCTCCGATTCCAGAATTACGGTCGGGTCAATCGCTACTGCTGCTGCCAAAACGTCCCAAATATAGTTATTATAATTCGGATCGTTGCGGAACAGCGGAGTCGCATAATGGTTCTCCCACATAGCCTTGAAGCGGTCGCTCTTAATGCGGCTTTCCAGATCCTTGAAATCAGCATTGCTCATCAATTCCTTGCTGCAAACATCCAGCGGCAGGAAAATCTGCTCCTTCCACGGAGCACGGTAAACCTTCTTCGCGGTTTCCGGATCAAGCCAAACGTTAAACTCTGCCGTCGGCATAACGTTGCCCTCGCAGAAGAAAGCGCCTGCCATATAAACAACGCGTTTAGCCAGCGGAGCAATCTCCGGCGCCTTGTCGAGCGCCGCAGCCAGGTTCGCTGCACTGCCGATAGCCACAATAGTTACCTCGCCGGGATGCTTTTTCACGGTATCAATAATAAAGTCAGCAGCAGCCTGCTTTTGCGGACGCATTACAGGCTCGTCCAGATAATTCTTGCGGTATTCAGCAGTCCAGGATGCCGGCTGAGCATAGCCTGCAGCACCAAGATGAGGATCGAAGCCGCGGCCAAAGAGGCGTTTTTCTTCCTTCATATTGGCAAAGCGTCCCTTGCGCGTGGTTTTGTTCACGCCCATATATACGGGAATATCTGTACGCCCGATGCCCTCAAGCTGGCGGATAGCAGAAGCAGTACCAGTTTCTACCCAGGTGTTGCCGATAACAATGGTCACGCCCTTGAGATCCATCTTAGGCGATTCAGCGAGCATCATCATCGCTACGCCGTCATCGAACAGATCAACCATATCAGCGTCCAGAATAACCTTTTCTCGCTCTGCTGCCTCAGCAGACATCGGCGGCGTCAAGGCAGTCATGCCCAGGCACAGCGTCAACAGTAAGCAGCCGCATAAGCTCGTAAATTTCTTCATTATCTTCGACCTCCTTTTTCCTAAAGCCTAAACCTCCACAAGCAGTGAAGAAAATTTATTGACTTAATCAATCTCGTGCAGATAAATACTGCCATCTCTGCCGCTGGCGCAGATAGCAAACTTGCGCAAGCTGCCAGCGTCATCCTTGAAGGCGATACCGTTCTTGGGAATAGTTTCGAAGCTGCTCAGATGCAGGTACAGCTTGGCGCCGGCCTGCAGCCTCTCCTTGCTGTAGAGAACCCTGCTCGCATCTCCCTGCAGGTCAAGCAGCTGGAAGTCCTGCAGCTCAGCATTGGTGCGGAACAAAACCTCCGCTCCTTTAAACGGATCAGGTACCGAAACCTGCTCATAGCCGGAAAGGTCTGCCTGGGGATCCTGCAGCTCATGCACGCCCATGATGTGCAGATAGGGCATTGCCAATCCCTTGAACTTGGAGCCTCTCTGCTTATATTCATGCAGCGGCAGCAGCTCCACCTCTGTGCTATAGCTGGAAAGCTCGCTGCCCATTTCAAAGAATTCGTCTGCCGTCATCTGCATTCTCTCCGCAGCACTTGTAAACGCTCTGCCGTCATTGCTGCGATAAACGTCGAGTCCGCCACCGCCCTCCTGCGCTTTGGTGAAGTACAGTCTCAGGCATCTAGTGCTGCCATCCTTCAGCAAATCATGCACGGCCAGCAGATATTCTGCATTGCTGATATTGCCTCGCGTCAGCAGCGTGCCATCAGGCTGCAGCTCCAGACTGCTGCGCGCCCAGCCCTCATCAACAAATTTCACCTGTCCGTCCACAAAGGTATAGACAGCATACAGCTCCTTGCCATAATAGCCCTTGCCTCTTCTCTCATTATTATTGAAAGCAAAAATCAGCTCCGGCACCTTGTCATTATTGATGTCCAGCAGCGTATAGCCAAGATGCTTTACGGCCTCGTCAGCATTAAAATGATCGCGCAGCTCGTAGATACCCGTTGTGCCCTGCTGCGGCAAGCGTTCTGCATTGCCATTAGCCAAAAAATCGTAGACGCCATCTACAATATTTGCATATTCCAGCTCATAGGCAGGCACCTTGACAATAGCTGCAGCAGCGGCTGCCGCCTCCGCCTTCGGCACCTCTGCCTGCGGCGCGGCCGCCTTCTTCTCTGCGCCGCAGCCAAGCAGCGCGGCGGCCAGCAATGTCAGCAGCACGCCTTTAACCAGCTTACACCTCATCACGCCATCTCCTTTCCCTAAAAAACTGATTGATTATAAACAGCGTAAGAAATTTTTTGGATGATCCTCTTATCATTCACGGTGATATAGAAGCCATTCTCCAGCCTGTCAAAGCCATCGGCATCCATTTTGCTTTTTTGCCAGCCATAAATTTTCTGTCCAGGCTCATCATCCGGTGCATCAACCGGCGCCTCATTCCAGCCAAGCATTGCAAAACGAGAATTCAACGTCTTATAATCGCTAACATCAAAATACTGTCCCACAGCATAGCCGGCAATATCACCGGGAATCCTGTTAATCACTACCTCAAAGGTCTTGTCAGCTGCTTCATATAACAGAAATTCTCGTGGGCCGACGCGCACCTTTCTTACATCAAAGGAACGCTTAATCTCCGGAGCCGGCTCAACAGCTCCCATCTTGTAGCCGGAATAAGCAGCATAATCTGCAGGATTCCAGATAAACTCTGATTCCAGCGCTGCCTTAAAGCGACCGACCGTGCTTTCGGCCTCCGGCTCAGCGCTCAAATACTGGCTTGCCATATAGCCTCTTTGGCCCCTCTCCGTGCTTCCGTACAGCCATACATATTCGCTGCCAGCCACATAAAAAACTTTTCTTACGTAAAATTTATCTCCGTTTTGCAGCATCGTGACAACGTCGCAGTCAGTATTGGCCTCTGACCTCACATTAACATCAGCTGCGTTGCAATATGTTTCATAGGGATAGCGAGGATTAGCTTCCAGCTCGCCGGAAAGATAATCTGCACTAATAGCAAAAGCCGTATTGGCAAGCAGCGCAAGTCCAAGCGCTGCACCTAGCAATAATTTCTTTTTCACATCTATCCCTCCACTTCCAACCGGCTGCGTCCCAGCCAGCTCATCTCTTGGCTATATTCTAGCGTAAAAAAAGCAAAAGCGCCCCACTCAAACACGTAAATTTGGGTAGGGCGCAGCAAAAAACTGCTAAAGTCCGGCAAATTTTCGTCCCGCCTACCCGAATCACGCTGTAGGCATGGGGACAAAAGACGCCGAATAGGCTATGCTATAATCAGAAAAGTAATGAAGGGTGGTGAACAGCATGCAAAACAAAAGCAGCAGGCTGAAATTAATACTATTGCTGTTCATGGCAATTCCTCTGCTGCTCGCAGCAAGCCTGCTTAACGCACAAACGAAAGGAGAAACGCAAATGACTACTGAAAAATGGACAGCCCTTGTTCTAAAGCAAAATCACATGAACCAGCTGCAGTGCTACGATTACCATATCTATCTTGAAAATAAGCAGCTGCTTTACTCCTGCACCTTTCATGGCAACGCAGGCATTGACAACAGAAACGGCCTTTGCAAGCTGCAAAGCATGCCTGTGACAGAAGCTGATTTGGCAGAGCTGAACGACTTTCTGCACAAGCTGCCGCTAGAGCGTCCCGCGCCTAAGCGGCCACGTAATCCTCATATGCCCGCCTACGACGCAGCCACCTTCAGCTTTTTTGTTTACTTCGGCACCTATGTAGACAGATATTCGCTGACCGCTAAGCTTTCCGCCGAGCAGAAGGACGAGCTGCGCCAGATTTTGCACAGGCTGTTTGTAAAGGTCAAGGACAGAAAGAACGACAACCCTGCTTAGGACGTAGAGCAAGGCTTCTGTATCGCGCTGGAAAATTTTAATCGAGAAATGAAAAATAAGCAAAAAAATGGATTCCGCCAGACCACCTGCATCAGGTGAGCTGCGGAATCCTTAATTATTTTGTGGGGGTAATTATATCCTCTCTGCCATAACCCTGCACCTTTTCTTATAAAAGGCAATGCCATACGCCCAAATATCCTCGCGTCCCTCATCACGCAAATATTCGTCATAGTGACGCTCTTGTATCTGCTGCAAAGCTCTCGCGCACGCGCCGTCCAGCTCCGTAATTCCGCTAACGCTCTTCAGCTCAACAACAAGTCCGGCAGTCTCTGACTGGCTCGTAATCTCGATACCGGTCACCGTACCGTTGTACACACCAAGTACAAAGGAAATGCTTCCACCATAACCTTTTTTCGCATCTGCGATATACACATATCCGGCATCCGAACCATTTACCTGAAGTTTCTTCACCGTTGTCACATTGACATATTTGGAATACGATTCGGATTGTTCCTCTTCTACTTTTTTTGAGGAATTCAAAATGTGTTTGGTAAGGAAATCATTTGCCTGTGCTACGGCATCGTCAGCGGCATCCGCAACGGTCGCACCGTCTACGGAAGCAATGACTTTCTCGCAGGCCTTACTGTCTGTATCTGCCTGTCTCTGGGCAATGGTTCCTTTGGTCATGGTATAAACGCCAGCCAGGATACCTCCCAGAACCAACGTGATGACGCAGAGAATAATCGCATCGATCACAAAAGAGCGTTCTTTTTTCTCACTACTCATTGACTTTGCCCTCCTTTCCAAATGCCTTTGGAATGGTAACTCGTTCAATCAATGGCACGAACAGGTTTCCAATGATGATCGCAAAGGAAACACCCTCTGCGGATTCTCCGAAGAAACGGAACAATCCGGTCAGAAGACCAAGAAGAATCGCATACAATACTTTTCCCTTGGATGTAATCGGGCTTGTTACATAATCTGTCGCCATGAAAAAGGCACCAAGCATCAAACCGCCGCC
>OQWM01003403.1_pt1 | contig 10619 bp, 7 predicted proteins | sample 1691531 | NCBI WGS metagenome assembly OQWM01 (sample SAMN03418257, study PRJEB22391) | human gut metagenome | biome: human-gut; feature: organic feature; material: feces | host: Homo sapiens | place: Tanzania | collected 2013-01 | reverse complement strand
GACGCTAAGGGCAACATGATATACAACTACGGCACCGACTCCAACTTCAACATCATCATCAACGCGGACAAGGGCGACTTCGAGATTTGGCGCAGCCGCACCGTGGTGGAAGATGGCAAGGTGGAAGACGACAACCTGCAGATCAGCCTCTCCGACGCCAAGAAGATCGACTCCGACTTCGAGGTGGGCGAGGAGGTCACTGACGAAGTCAAGCTCAAGGACTTTGGCCGCCGTGCCATCCTCAGCCTCAAGCAGAACCTGGCCGGCCTGGTCATGGAGCTTGAGAAGGACGTGCTCTTCAACAAGTATAAGGAGAAGATTGGCCAAATAGTCACCGGCGAGGTGTACCAAGTGTGGAAGCGCGAGGCCCTGGTGCGCGATGACGAGGGCAACGACCTCATCTTGCCCAAGAGCGAGCAGATCCCGGCCGACTACTTCCGCAAGGGCGACCAGGTGCGCGCCGTCGTGGCCCGCGTGGAGTTCAAAAACAACAACCCGCTCGTCATCATCTCGCGCATCTCGCCCGTGTTCCTCGAGCGACTGTTCGAAAACGAGGTGCCGGAGGTCTTCGACGGCCTCATCACCATCCGCAAGATTGTCCGCATGCCGGGCGAGAGGGCAAAGGTGGCCGTTGAGTCATATGACGACCGCATCGACCCCGTAGGAGCCTGCGTGGGCATGAAAGGCTCCCGCATCCACGCCATTGTCCGCGAGCTCAGAAACGAGAACATTGACGTCATCAACTACACCAACAACATCCAGCTCTACATACAGAGGGCTCTCAGCCCAGCCAAAATCAACCGTATACAGGTCGATGACGAGAACCGCAAGGCGGAGGTCTATCTCGACGCCGACGAGGTCTCCATGGCCATAGGTAAGGGCGGCAGCAACATCAAGCTGGCCATCCAGCTCACCGGCTATGACATCGACGTCTTCCGCGAGCAGGCCGAGACGGTAGACGACGTGCGCCTGGAAGAGTTCACTGACGAGATTGAGCCGTGGGTCATCGACGTGCTCAAGGGCGTAGGCTGCGACACGGCCAAATCAGTCCTCGACCTCGGCTATGACGAGCTGGTCAAGAGGACCGACCTGGAGGAGGAGACAATAAAGAACGTCCTCGCCGTCCTAAAGGCCGAGTTCGAATGATAGGGCGCAAGCGGCAGGCAGCGACGCCACGCGAGCGGCAAGACGCATAGACGCCGACGGGGCTTTGCTGCAAACCATCAGACAGAGGCTCATGACAACCTGCGCCACGGGGCGAAAGATGTCGCGGGTCATTTAGAAAACACAAAAAAGAAGGAGAGTAAAACAACATATGGCAGGAGGAATAAGAATTTCCAAATTTGCAACAGAGTCCGGCGTCGGCGTTACGACTATCATTGAGACACTCAAAAAATACGGAGTCACTGACGAGCTGAACCAGAACACCAAGATCAGCGAAGAGATGTATGACAGGCTGGCCAAGGAGTTCAAGGTGGATCGTCAGGTAAAGAACGAGTCCGAGAAAATCGAAATATCAGCCAAAGGCAAGAAGGACTCCTTCGTCTCCATTGGCAACGATGGCATCGTGACGGAGACCGAGGCACAAAAGCCAGAGCCAAGCAAAGGCCCCAAGGTGGTTGGCAAGCTAGACCTCAGCACCTTCCAGCGCAACGGCAAAGGCAAGGCCAAGCCCGCGCCCGCCAAGGCAGAGGCAAAACAAGAGCCAAAACCAGAACCAAAACCTGAGGCCAAACCGGAACCAAAGCCTGAGGCTAAACAGGAGGCCAACGACAATGTGAAGCCAACAGCGGAGGCCACACCCGCGCCTGCACCCGCACCCGAGACCAAGGCCAAGGCGGAGGCCGCACCCGAGAGCAAGCCCGAGCCAGAAGAGCAGCCCAAACCAGCGGCAGAGCCGAAGGCCGAGGCAACCCAGCCCGTGGCGGAGCCACAGGCCGAGAAAGCACCAGCCGCAGAGGAAGAGGGCGGGCAGACCTCCGAAGACGGCATATTCCGCCTCGGCGACAAGCCTAAACTCACAGGCCCGACGGTGCTGGGCAAGATCGAGCTGCCCGTGGACAAGAGCGACAGCCCGCGAGACAAGCACAAGAAGAAACGCCAAAGGATACAGGGCGGCAAGGAGAAGGTGGACGTATCATCTCCCGCAACCATAAGCCAGGTCAACTCCACCCTCAACAAGGAGCGCAACAAGCAACGCCAGCAGCAAAAACAGCAGCAGCAAGCGGCGCAGCAACAGCAAAACCGCAAAGACAAGCAGCGCAGCAAGAAGCAGCAGGGCAACGCCTCGGCGGCTCCTAAGGAGGTGAGCGAGGAGGACGTGCAGAAACAGGTCAAGGAGACGCTAGCTCGCCTCACGGCCAAAGGCCACAAGACAAACACGTCAAAGCACAACCGCGAGAAGCGCGAGGCGGTGCGCCAGCGCGAGGCCGAGGAGGCGGAGCGTCAGGAGCAAGAGAAGAAGATTCTTAAAGTGACGGAGTTCGTCACGGCCTCAGAGCTCGCCACCATGATGAACGTGCCTGTCAACAAGGTCATTGCCACGTTCATGTCTTTGGGCATGTTCGTCTCCATCAACCAGAGGCTAGACGCCGAGTCGCTCTCCATCGTGGCCGAGGAGTTTGGCTACAAGGTGGAGTTCCTCAGCGTGGACAAGGCCCACGAGGTGGAGGAGGAGGAAGATGACGAGTCGCTCCTCGTGGAACGTCCGCCCATCGTCACCGTCATGGGTCACGTAGACCATGGCAAGACGTCGCTCCTCGACTACATCCGCAACACCAACGTCATCCAGGGCGAGGCCGGCGGCATCACCCAGCACATTGGCGCATATAGCGTCACGCTAGACAATGGCCGCAAGATAACGTTCCTAGACACGCCAGGCCACGAGGCCTTCACGGCCATGCGCGCCCGCGGCGCCCAGGTGACCGACGTGGCCATCATCATTGTGGCCGCAGACGACAGCGTGATGCCACAGACCATCGAGGCCATCAACCACGCCTCGGCAGCCGGCGTGCCCATCGTCTTCGCCATAAACAAGATAGACAAGCCCGGAGCCAACCCCGACAAGATACGCGAGGACCTCGCCAACATGAACCTGCTGGTCGAAGAGTGGGGTGGCAAGTATCAGTGCCAGGAGATTAGTGCCAAGAAGGGCATCGGTGTCGACGAACTGATGGAGAAGGTGCTGCTCGAGGCCGACATGCTCGACCTCAAGGCCAACCCCAACCGCAAGGCTGTGGGCACCATCATCGAGTCGTCGCTCGACAAGGGCCGCGGCTATGTCAGCACCGTGCTGATTGGCAACGGTACCCTCAAGGTGGGCGACTACGTGATAGCCGGTACCAGCTGGGGACGCATCAAGGCCATGTTCAATGAGCGCAACCAGCGCATCGACAGCGCCAAGCCCGCCGAGCCCGCCATCATCCTGGGTCTCAACGGCGCGCCCACTGCCGGCGATGCCTTCCACGTGCTCGATACCGAGCAGGAGGTGCGCGAGATAGCCAACAAGCGCGAGCAGCTGCAGCGCGAGCAGGGTCTGCGCACCCAGAAGCGACTCTCCCTCGACGACATCTCCCACCGCATCGCCCTCGGCTCGTTCAAGGAGCTCAACATCATCGTCAAGGGTGATACCGACGGTAGTATCGAGGCTCTCAGCGACTCGTTCATCAAGCTCTCTACAGAGAAGATCAATGTCAACGTCATCCACAAGGCTGTGGGCCAGATTTCGGAGAGCGATGTTACCCTCGCCGACGCGTCCGACGCCATCATCGTGGGCTTCCAGGTACGTCCTTCGGCTGCCGCGCGCAAGCTCGCCGACCAGGAAGGCGTAGAAATCAATACCTACTCCGTCATCTACGACGCCATCGACGACGTAACCTCTGCCATGGAGGGTATGCTCGACAAGGTGAAGAAGGAAATCATCACCGGACAGGTAGAGGTGCGCCAGGTCTACAAGATTTCCAAGGTGGGTGCCGTTGCCGGATGTCTCGTTACCGAAGGCAAGGTACACAGCAAGGACAAGGCGCGCGTCATCCGCGACGGTATCGTGGTCAAGACCGCTCCTATCGACTCGCTCAAGCGCTATAAGGACGATGTGAAGGAGGTACCCACAGGTATGGAGTGTGGTATCAGTCTGGTCAACTACAACGACATCCTCGAGGGCGACATCCTCGAGACCTTCACCGAGATAGAGGTAGAGCAGAAGCTCTAAGTCCGGCAGGATAGCCATACTATTGACTTCATAAGGCTATAAGCGGAAATATAGGTAGTGGCATCCTGTTCGTAGAAGAGGGTGTCACTATCATGGTTAATACGACAGAGTGTATCGGGGAGATGTGTATCCAGCCCGTTCGCTCAAGTGTCATGACACATTAAATCAATGGCAGACAAAGAGAAAAATGAGTTTGTAAGACAGGTGGCCGACCAGAAGTACGAGTTCGGGTTTACCACCAATGTGCATACAGATATTATCGATAAGGGACTCAACGAGGATGTGGTGCGCCTTATCTCGCAGAAGAAGGGGGAGCCCGAGTGGCTGCTCGACTTCCGCCTGAAGGCCTTCCGCTACTGGCTCACCCAGCCCCAGCCCACCTGGGGCCACGTGCATTTGCCGGAGATAGACTACCAGGCCATCTCCTATTATGCCGACCCGCTCGCCAAGAAGCCCAAGGACAACAAGATAGACCCCGAGCTCGAGAAGACCTTCGACAAGCTCGGCATACCCCTCGAAGAGCGGCTCGCGCTCAGCGGCACCGCCGTCGACGCCATCATGGACTCCGTGTCGGTGAAGACCACCTTCAAGGAGCAGCTCCGCGAGAAGGGAGTCATCTTCTGCAGCATCGGCGAAGCCGTCAAGGAGCATCCCCAGCTTGTGCGCGAGTACCTCGGTTCGGTCGTTCCCTACCGTGACAATTTCTTTGCAGCACTCAACAGTGCCGTCTTCAGCGACGGCTCGTTCGTCTATATCCCCAAGGGCGTGCGCTGCCCGATGGAGCTGAGCAGCTACTTCCGCATCAACGCCCGCAACACGGGCCAGTTTGAGCGCACCCTCATCGTAGCCGAAGACGACAGCTACGTGTCCTACCTCGAGGGCTGCACCGCACCCATGCGCGACGAGAACCAGCTCCATGCTGCCATCGTCGAGATCATCGTCAAGGACAACGCCGAGGTCAAATACTCCACCGTGCAGAACTGGTACCCCGGCGACGAGCACGGCAAGGGCGGCGTGCTCAACCTTGTGACCAAGCGAGGCGACCTGCGGGGCAACAACTCCAAGCTCAGCTGGACCCAGGTCGAGACTGGCTCGGCCATCACATGGAAATATCCTTCCTGCGTCCTCCGTGGCGACGGTTCGCAGGCCGAGTTCTATTCGGTTGCCGTCACCAACCACTATCAGGAGGCCGACACCGGTACCAAGATGATACACATGGGCAAGAACACCAAGAGCACCATCATCTCCAAGGGTATCTCTGCCGGACACAGCCAGAACTCCTACCGCGGACTGGTGCGCGCCACCAGCAATGCAGACAACGCCCGCAACTACAGTTCCTGCGACTCGTTGCTGCTGGGTTCCGACTGTGGAGCCCACACCTTCCCCTATATGGATATCCACAACGACACCGCCATCGTGGAGCACGAGGCTACCACCTCCAAGATTTCGGAAGACCAGTTGTTCTACTGCAATCAGCGAGGCATACCCACCGAGCAGGCCGTAGGTCTTATCGTCAACGGCTATGCCAAAGAGGTGCTCAACAAGCTGCCCATGGAGTTTGCCGTTGAGGCTCAGAAACTGCTCAGTGTATCACTTGAAGGAACCGTAGGTTAGACCGTTATGCGACAGATTATTACCCTATTGATGCTGGTTCTGGCTGCCTCGGTGCAGGCCCAGGACGACGACAGCCCCCGTTGGTCTGTCGACGCCCACATTGGTGGCAACGCCCTTGTCAGTGGCTCCGCCTCGGGCGGCGATGTGCCCCTCTATCGTTCGGGCTCCACTTCCCAGTCGGGTCTGGTCACCCGGCTTCATGTCGAGTACCTTCTGCCCACCTATTTGCCCCTCAGCGTCAAGGCCGGATATGAGCACGAAGAGATTACGATGCTCAAGGGCGACGCCTCCTACGACCTCAGCCAGCTCTCCCTTGGTGCCCGCTGGCGCCCGGCTTCGCCCCTGTGGCACGTGCAGCCCTATGCCGGCTTCGATGTGCTCTGGGCACCGTCGGCAGAGCGCGGCGGCATGGATATGGAGACCCGGATCGGCTCTCTCAACTATTCCTACCGCGCCCGAGGCGTGGTGCGCATGCCCCGATTCAGCATGGGCCCCGTCGTCGGCGCCGACATCTATCTTTTTTCCCACATAGCCCTCCAGGCAGAGTACAGCTACCGCCTGGGGCTTGGCTCCCATTATCATGTCGATTACTCCGACAGTCGTTCCCACACCGTTTCAGCCTACTGTCATGGACAGCCCCACCGTCATGTGTTGACCGTGGGACTTAAGCTCGACTTCCCCTTCCGTTTCGACAGCGACGATGTGCGCGGATTGTTGCAGGGGCTGTTAGATTTGTATTAATTCACCATAAACCATTACATATATGTTAGAGGTAAGAAATCTGCATGCTACCATAGCAGGCAAAGAGATATTAAGAGGCATCAATCTCACCATCGGCGACGGTGAGATCCATGCCATCATGGGCCCCAACGGTTCGGGCAAGTCCACGCTCAGCGCCGTCCTTACCGGCAACCCGCTCTATACCGTCACCGAGGGCGAAGCCATCTTCAACGGCAAGAACCTCCTGGACATGAAGCCCGAAGACCGAGCCCGCGAGGGACTCTTCCTCTCCTTCCAGTATCCCGTCGAGATACCCGGCGTGTCGATGACCAACTTCATGAAGGCCGCCGTCAATGCCAAGCGCGAGTACCAGGGTCTGGAGCCGCTCAACGCCAGTGAGTTTATCAAGCTCATGCGCGAGAAGCGACAGATCGTAGAGCTCGACAGCAAGCTCTCCCACCGCAGCGTCAACGAGGGTTTCTCCGGCGGCGAGAAGAAGCGCAACGAGATCTTCCAGATGGCTATGCTCGAGCCACGGCTGAGCATCCTCGACGAGACCGACTCCGGTCTGGATGTCGACGCCATGCGCATCGTGGCCGACGGTGTCAACAAGATGCACACCCCCGAGACCTCAGCCATCGTCATCACCCACTACGAGCGTCTGCTCGATATGATCAAGCCCAGCGTGGTCCACGTGCTCTACCGCGGACGCATCGTCAAGACCGCCGGACCCGAACTCGCCAAGGAGATAGAGCAGCGCGGCTACGACTGGATTAAGGCCGAGGCCGACGAGTAAGCCTCCGCTCCACCTTATTATATATATAGATATGAATAGCGAACAACAGTATATCGATCTTTATACCCAGTGCTCGGGTATCATCAACGCCCATTCGGCGCCGGTGATGAACGCATTGCGCGAGCAGGCCTTCGCCGACTTCAGGCGTATGGGCTTCCCCACGCGCAAGGTAGAGCGATATAAGTATACCGACGTGGCCAAGCTCTTCGAGCCCGACTACGGGCTCAACCTCAACCGTCTCGACATCCCCGTCAACCCCTACGACGCCTTCCGCTGCGATGTGCCCAATCTCAGCACCTCGCTCTACTTCGTGGTCAACGACAGCTTCTACACCCGCCAGCTGCCCCAGGCCCATCTGCCCGAGGGAGTCATCGTCGACAGCCTCTGCCGGGTGGCAGCCACGCAGCCCCAGCTCGTAGAGCCATACTACGGACGCCTCGCCCAGACCGGAGCCGACGCCCTCGTGGCGCTCAACACCATGCTTGCCCAGGACGGACTCTTCATCTATGTGCCCCGCCATGTGCGCATGGACCGCACCGTGCAGATTATCAATATCCTGCGCTCCGATGTCGACCTCATGGTCAACCGCCGCGTGCTCATCGTCGTAGAGCAGGGCGCCGAGGCACGGTTCCTCTTCTGCGACCACGCAGCCGACGACCGCCGCTTCCTCGCCACCCAGGTCATCGAGGCATACGTGGGCGACAACGCCAGCCTCGACCTCTACTGCATGGAAGAGACCCACATACGCAACACCCGCACCAGCAACGTCTTCATCGAGCAGCAGGCCAACAGCCGCGTCAACCACAACGTCATCACCCTCCACAACGGCACCACCGTCAACCGCCTCGACCTCACCTTCAGAGGCGAGGGAGCCGAGTGCAGCTGCAACGGATGCGTCATAGCCGACAAGACACAGCGCGTGGACAACAATACGCTCATAGACCACCTGGTGCCCCACTGCACCAGCAACGAGCTCTACAAGTACGTGCTCGACGGCAACGCCGTGGGAGCCTTCGCCGGACGCGTGCTCGTGCGCCACGGAGCCCAGAAGACCTCCTCGCAGGAAACCAACCAGAACCTCTGCGCCTCGCGTACCGCCCGCATGTACACCCAGCCCATGCTCGAAATCTATGCCGACGATGTCAAGTGCGCCCATGGCAGCACCGTCGGCCAGCTCAACGATGCAGCCCTCTTCTATATGCGCCAGCGCGGCATCAGCCTCGACGAGGCACGGCTGCTGCTCCAGTTCGCCTTTATCAATGAGGTTATCGACACCATTCGCCTCGAACCCCTCAAGGACCGCCTCCACTACCTCGTAGAGAAGCGCTTCCGCGGAGAACTCAACAAGTGTGAGGGATGTAAACTTTGTCATTAAGCCTATGTATGATATCCATCAGGTGCGCGCCGATTTCCCCATCCTCTCGCGCACCATCTACGACAACCCCCTGATTTATCTCGACAACGGCGCCACCACCCAGAAGCCGCTGTGCGTGCTCGACGCCATGCGCGACGAGTATCTCAATGTCAATTCCAACGTACATCGAGGCGTACACTGGCTCTCCCAGCAGGCCACCGAGCTCCACGAGGCAGCCCGCGAGACCGTGCGCCGCTTCATCAACGCCCGCTCCACCTCAGAGATAGTCTTCACCCGAGGCACCACCGAGGGCCTCAATCTCGTGGCATCATCCTTCGCCGAAGCCTGCATGACCGAGGGCGACGAGGTCATCGTCTCCGTCATGGAGCACCACTCCAACATCGTGCCCTGGCAGCTCCAGGCACGCAAGCGCGGCATCGTGGTCAAGGTGATACCCATCAACGAGCGCGGCGAACTGCTCCTCGATGAGTATGAGCGCCTCTTCACCCCACGCACCCGCATCGTCAGCATCTGCCATGTCAGCAATGTGCTGGGCACCGTCAACCCCGTAGAGCAGATGGTAAGCATCGCCCACGCCCACAACGTGCCCGTGATGGTCGACGGCGCCCAGAGCGCCCCCCACATCCCCGTCGATGTCCAGCAGATAGACTGCGACTTCTTCGCTTTCAGCGGCCACAAGATGTACGGCCCCACCGGCGTCGGCGTGCTCTATGGCAAGGAAGAGTGGCTCGACCGCCTGCCTCCCTATCAGGGCGGTGGCGAGATGATAGAGCACGTCAGCTTCGAGCATACCACCTTCGAGCGCCCGCCCCTCAAGTTTGAGGCTGGCACCCCCGACTATATCGCCACCCACGGTCTGGCCACAGCCATCGACTACATCGAACGGCTGGGCATGGACAACATCAGCGCCCACGAGCACCGTCTCACCAGCTATGCCATGGACCGTCTCGGCGCCATACCTGGCATGCGCATCTTCGGAACCTCCGACCGCAAGGACGCCGTCATCAGCTTCCTCGTCGGCGACATCCACCCCATGGACATGGGCACCCTGCTCGACCGCCTCGGCATCGCCGTGCGCACCGGCCACCACTGCGCCCAGCCCCTCATCGACCACCTGGGCATCCTCGGCACCGTGCGCGCCTCCTTCGGCCTCTACAACACCTGTGAAGAGATAGACCGTCTGGCAGAGAGCATCGAGCGCGTAGCGCGCATGTTCTGATTGCCATCCGTCATGACAGAGCCACGGCCCCAGCAGCACCCTAAGCGTCCTGCTGGGCCCGTGGCTCTGTCGTTTCTTGCCCTCAGCCGCCCCGCGAGTCCTCGCCGCCGCCCTCATTAGTCCTCCCAGCAGCCGCGAGTCCCCTCCGTTCTCCCATTAGTTTTCTTCGCCGCCGCGCGAGTTTTCTCCGTTCTCCCATTACTCCCCTCCACCGCCGTGCCGACCGCCGTTGCCCATGCGCAGGCCACCATTGCCGTCACGTACCGTAAGTCACGTGCCCACGTATCGTACGATACGTGCTCTCGTGCCGACCGACGCGCGCTCCCGGTTCAACCGTTACGAGCCCGCCATGACCATCGCCACAGCAGCCAATGCGGTCGGGCCGTTTCCCGAAGGCGTCATAATCATTACCATGGCAGTCATCAATATTGCAGAGTTGGATATACATGTAGCAGAGTTGCCCATAGACAATGCAGAGTTGTCCATAAGTGTTTCAGAGTTCGCCCCAAATTATCCCACCGTGGCAGGCGACAATGCAAAGGAAAGCACCTCGCCAGCGGCATCGTAATTTATACCAATGACAAGTCCACATCCAATCGCCAGCTACCCATGAGCAGCAGCAACTCTGACGGAGTTGCGATTTCCCAGCCCAGGGTTGAGGGGCGAAGCACCTCTACCCTGGGTA
>OQWM01003402.1_pt1 | contig 10620 bp, 7 predicted proteins | sample 1691531 | NCBI WGS metagenome assembly OQWM01 (sample SAMN03418257, study PRJEB22391) | human gut metagenome | biome: human-gut; feature: organic feature; material: feces | host: Homo sapiens | place: Tanzania | collected 2013-01 | reverse complement strand
TACCCTCAAGAAATCAAAACATTTGGACCATGAAGGGATATGCAAACTGCTCCGACGATATGTTGGTGCAAGCCTATATGGAGGGCAAGGATTCTGCTTTCGATGAGTTGTTGGCACGCAATCAGCAGCAATTATTCGATTTTATCTTGGCTTTGACCCGTGATAAGGACAAAGCAGATGACCTCTTTCAAGAAACTTTCATCAGAGCTATCGTGAAGATGAAAGATGGACAATACTTCAATCAAGGTAAGTTTCTATACTGGTTGATGCGTATTGCCCGTAATTTGCTGATTGATGATGTGAGAAAACAAAAGAAAGGACAGGCGGTAAATATCAGCGATGACGAGTTGCTGACGGTCATAGATTGTGGACATCCCTATAAAAGTAGGGAAGATATGCTGGTGGCTGAGGAACTCTGTGGCCACATGCGACAATTGATGGATCTGCTTCCTGATGAACAGCGCGAGGTGGTATTGATGCGTTATTATCAGGGTTTGCAGTTTAAAGACATAGCCGAAATTACCAATGTCAGTATCAATACTTCGCTTGGGCGTATGCGCTATGCCATTCGCAATATGCGCCGTATGGCCAAACGTATTAATTTGATATAGTATCTGATAGTATGATGTGAGGGATGAAACTCCTTTATACCAATACTGATGTTTCATCTTGGTGTAAAGGAGTTGTCGTATGTGCAGGATGATTTAGATCATCTGCTGTTGTTGAACTGCTATTGGTTGTTTAGAGATTGCGCAATTCGTGGATAGTCTGTTCTGGTTGCTTGCTTTTGAATACGTAGCTACCGCTGACATCCACACCGGCTTTAACCAAGCGTGGCGCAGTCTCGCCTTGTACTCCACCATCCACTTCGATTAGTGCTTTACTGCCAGTTTGGTCGAGTAATTGGCGCAGGCGCTGTACCTTGGCGATGGTGTTTTCAATGAATTTTTGTCCGCCAAATCCAGGATTGACGCTCATCAGCAATACCATATCCACATCTGCTGCAATGTCTTCCAATACGGAAACAGGTGTGGCGGGATTGAGTGTGACACCAGCTTTCATGCCAGCATCGTGTATTTCCTGTACTGTGCGGTGTAAGTGACGACAGGCTTCTACATGAACATTCATCATCATAGCGCCAAGTTTAGCGGTTTGCTTGATATACTGTTCCGGATTTACAATCATGTAATGCACATCCAATGGTTTGGTGCACTTTGATGCAACAGCTTCGAGTACAGGAAAGCCGAAGGAGATATTGGGTACAAAAACCCCGTCCATGACATCGAGATGAAGCCAGTCTGCTTCGCTTCTGTTGATCATTTCGATATCGCGGTCGAGGTGCAGAAAATCGGCCGCCAGTAATGATGGAGATACTTTTGTCATCTTGTCAGTTGTTGATTTAAGTTTCAAGTTCAGTTCATCCCCACTACCTTGACAGTCCCATCGCTTTCAACAATGGTCTTATAGGTACGAGCCACCTGTTTAATGAGCAGGATGGTCGTTTCGCTGGGTTTGTCCGTTTCGGGCTTATTGGCGCTTGACATCGGCTTTTTCCTTATAGTTTTCTATAAGAACAAACGAGGTCTTTGCCGTTTTAGTATATTCTTAGAGTGATTTTTTTACTTATCCCATGTGACACTGATCCAGTTCCTTCATGCCATTCATGAAGTCGCGTGCCATCATGCGCTTCTTTCCTGCCAGTTGAAGTTCCTCGAAACAGAGCCATTCATCAATAGTAGCCACCAGCAAGCGCTTACCTTCTATGCAGATTGTGCCTGGTTCAGCGGTGGTGGATTGACCGGTTTTGCTTGTTCGATAGACTTTCAACAGCGTCTCTTTACCATCTTGTGTTATCAGATTGGTCCAAGCTCCTGGTATAGGACAGAGGCCGCGCACGAAGTCATACACCTGTTTTGCTTTCTGGTTCCAATTGATTTCGCAGTTTTCTTTGAACAGTTTCGGAGCGTCTTTGAGGTCCTTGTCTTCTATCTTTTCGCTTTGTGCCACGGTCGCAGGATGCCCATTGGTAGCCACGATTTGTTCGAGTGTTTCGAGACAGAGTTGTGCGCCGAGGTGCATCAGTCCGTCATAAACATATTCCACATCGGCATCGTCTGGAATGTCGAAAGGCTTGCTCATGATGATACGACCAGTATCAATATCGTGGTCAAGGAAGAATGTTGTCACACCAGTTTGTGTCTCACCATTGATGATGGCCCAGTTGATAGGTGCCGCACCACGGTATTGCGGCAGTAGGGCAGCGTGTACATTGAATGTGCCATATTCGGGCATTGCCCATACCACTTCGGGTAACATGCGGAAAGCCACTACCGCCTGGAGGTTGGCATTGTAGCTCTTCAACTGTTCCACGAAGTTCTCGTCTTTCATTTTCTCAGGTTGTAACACCGGTAATCCATGTTCCAATGCATATTTTTTGATGGCAGGTGCTTGGAGTACCGAACCGTGTCTGCCTACGGGTTTATCGGGTTTTGTGACTACAGCCACTACATTATAGTCGTGTTCTACCAGTGCTTGCAGTGTCTCTACGGCAAACTCCGGTGTTCCCATAAATACTATTCTAAGGTCTTCTTTCTTCATCATTGATATGATTGCTACACATTATTAATATAAATAGATGCTATTCCTGACTGAAGTCGCGCACCATCTTACGATACATACCGTATATGCGTTTCTGTGAGATATAGCCACGCAGACAGCGGTCAGCGTCAAGTACAGGCAGCCAGTCAGCCTGTGTTCGTTCAAAAGCCTTCATCACATCAGTCATCGGCATGCCATCGGTGAGTACTGCAGCCGGCTTGGTCATGAGTTGACTGGCATGGAAATGGTGATATAGTTCGGTGCGGAACATCACGTGGCGAATGCGTATAATATCTATTTCCCCTAACAGATGTCCTGCAGCGTCAGTAACAGGAAGCACACTCTGCTTAGAGCGACTGATCTTATGTACCATTTGTCCGAGTTCCATATCAGCATCCACCGATTGGTAGTCGCGGTCTATCACGGTTTCCATATTCATCAGTGTGAGCACAGAATGGTCGGTGTGGTGGGTGAGCAACTTACCTTGTCGGGCGAGTCGCATACCATATATACTATGCGGTTCAAAGATGATGATGGTAAGATATGCCGATACCGAAACAATCATCAACGGCATGAAGAGGTTGTATCCACTGGTAATCTCGGCGATGAGGAATGTTCCTGTCAGCGGTGCATGCATCACTCCCGACATGACTCCAGCCATGCCCAATAGTGCAAAGTTCTTCTCAGGCACATATATTCCCACTTGATTCATGTTCCACAAGCGTGAGAAGACGAATCCGGTGAAGCATCCTATGAACAAACTGGGTGCGAAAGTACCACCACAACCGCCGCCTCCATTGGTTGCCGATGTGGCGAACACCTTGGTGAAGAGCACCAGCGATAGATATATCATCAGATATTCCGGATGTCCGTAGAATAGTGAACCGTCGAGAATCTGGTTCCAGTCAGCCTCCGATTTACCGTTGAGCAACAGGTTGATGGCATGGTATCCTTCACCATAGAGTGAAGGAAAGAGGAAGATCAGCGTGCTCAGAACAACGCCACCGATAAGGAGTTTGACGTATGGCTTGTTTTTAAATCGAGCATAAACATCCTCGCAGGCATTCATAGACCGTATGAAATAGAGGCTGACGAGACCGCAGGTGATTCCTAATAGAATAGATGCCGGTACACGTTCCACCGTCCAGTCGTTGTCGAGATGGAAGGTGAATAGTGTTGAGGCACCGCTGAAAATATAGGTGAAGCAGGTTGCTGTCACACACGATACCAATACAGGCAACAGCGAAGCCATGGTCAAATCGATCATCAATACCTCCAGCGTGAATACCAATCCTGCTATCGGCGCCTTAAAGATTCCGGCAATGGCACCAGCAGCACCGCATCCTACGAGCGTCATCAGCGTTTTGTTGTCGAGCCGAAACAGTTGTCCGAGCCTTGAACCGATGGCCGATCCTGTCAAAACAATAGGTGCTTCAGCTCCCACCGAACCACCAAAACCGATGGTGATGGCCGATGCAATGACCGATGACCAAGTGTTGTGAGCTTTCAGTCGCGACTGGTTTGAGGAGATGGCATATAGTATTCGCGTGATACCGTGAGATATATTGTCTTTGACGACATGTCTCACAAAAAGCGAGGTAAGGTAGATGCCGATGACAGGATATACCAGATAGAGCCAGTTGTAACTTGTTGCAGTAAACTTACCCGTCAGCAGTGAGCCTATCAGGTCAATCATACTGTGCAGGATGAAAGCGGCTACAGCAGACAACAGACCCACAAAGAACGCCAGAACGAGTAGAAACATTCTGTCGCTAATGTGTGTTACCCGCCATTCGTGAATGCGGTGTCTCCAGTCTGTGCGTGTCGCTATTTCATGTTGACTCATATCTATTCTCTTGTTTCGGTCTGTTGGTTGAGGGGGGTGCTATTTGCGGATGATGGTCACTTGACCGTCTTCTGTCAGTTTAATGATGCTCGATGGCTTGTGAGGCTTATGCTCCTGTCGGCGGCTCCAGCATACATAATCTACGGCTTCGATAATCTTCGGATCGATGTCGGGGTAGTTTTGTGCAGCAGGTTCACCGCTGATGTTTGCCGATGTAGATACCAGCGCTTTCTGGAATCGGAAGCATAGTTCCTTGGAGAAAGGCTCCTGAGTGATGCGTATGCCGACGGAACCATCTTCGGCAATAAGGTTTTCTGCCAAATTGACCGCACCGTCGAGAATAACGGTAGTAGGTTTGTCGCAGCAGTCGAGCAACTGCCATGCCACATCGGGCACTTTGCGGATGTATCGTTGCAGGCGTGCATCGCTATCCACGAGGCAGATGAGTGCCTTCGAATCATCACGTTGTTTGATGTCATAAACACGTTTCACCGCTTCGCTGTTGGTAGCATCGCAACCTATTCCCCATACGGTATCGGTGGGGTAGAGTATAACGCCTCCCTTGCGGAGCACTTCCACAGCCTTACGAATATCTTCTTCTCTGGTCATTTGTTGGTATGTTTTTAGAATTCTGAAGTGAAATGGAACTTGATGTTCTCAAAGTCCTGTTGTGCCATAGACAATACATAGCTTGAGTCAGCGAGAAACACATCGCGTCCGTCCTTATCTTTTGCCATATACTGATACTTGCGCTTTTTGAAGTTGTCGAGCTCTGCGGCATTGTCGCTTTCTATCCAACAGGCCTTGTAGAGATGTACGGGTTCCCATCGGCATTTTGCGTTGTACTCGTTTTCCAAACGGTACTGGATGACCTCAAACTGCAGTTGTCCTACCGTACCGATAATCTTTCTGCCGTTAAACTGGTTGACAAACAACTGTGCCACACCTTCGTCCATCAACTGGTCGATACCCTTCTGCAATTGTTTTGACTTCATTGGATCGTCGTTTTCAATGTATTTGAAGAGTTCGGGCGAGAATGATGGCAGTCCGCGGAAGTGGAGCTTTTCACCTTCGGTCAGCGTATCTCCGATCTTGAAGATACCATTGTCTGGCAGACCGACAATGTCTCCAGGCCATGCTTCATCGATAGTACTCTTGCGCTGTGCCATAAACTGTGTGGGACTTGAGAAGCGCAGCGTCTTGCCCTGTCTGACGTGCAAATAAGGCTGGTTGCGCTGGAATTTACCCGAACATACTTTGCAGAAAGCGATACACGAACGGTGGTTGGGGTCGATATTGGCAGTGATTTTGAAGATAAATCCCGTGAATTTAGGTTCGTCGGGCTTTACCATGCGCTCTTCTGCTTTAGTCTCACGAGGACTCGGAGCTATTTCTACAAAGCAGTTGAGCAGTTCCTGCACACCGAAGTTGTTGAGTGCCGAACCGAAGAACACCGGTGCTACTTCGGCAGAGCGATAGGTCTCTACGTCAAATTCAGGATATACACCATCTACGAGTTCAAGGTCTTCACGCAGTTTGTCAGCATCGCGTTCACCGACTTTCTCGTCGAGTTCTTTGCTGTTGATGTCTATTTCTACCTTTTCTGTTACTCGCTGTTTGTCGGGAGTAAAGAGGTCGAGCTTCTGTTCGTAGATATTATAAACACCCTTGAACTTTGCACCTTGGTTGATGGGCCATGACAGTGGACGCACTTTGATGCCCAGTTCCTGTTCGAGTTCATCGAGCAGATCGAACGGGTCGCGTCCTTCTCGGTCCATCTTATTGATGAAGATGATAACAGGCGTATTGCGCATGCGACATACGTTCATCAGTTTGCGAGTCTGTGCCTCTACACCTTTCGCAGCCATCTTCGCTTCCTTTTCAGGTGAAAGTTCAATTTTTACACCATTCAGCTCAACATAGTATTTCACCCCATCTTTGATCAGTTCTCCATCAAAGAAGTTCATCATAGGCACCCCAATAAAACCTGCCACAAAAAGATTGACAGGTGTGTCATATACCTGCTGCGGAGTACCAACCTGCTGAACGACACCATCCTTCATGATAACAATACGATCTCCCAGGGTCATTGCTTCTGTCTGATCATGTGTGACATAAATGAACGTTGTATCAATACGTGATCTTAGCTTGATGATTTCAGCACGCATCTGATTACGCAGCTTTGCGTCCAGGTTAGATAAAGGTTCATCCATTAACAGCACTTTTGGTTCTCTTACAATGGCACGCCCAATAGCAACTCTTTGTCTTTGACCACCAGAAAGCGCCTTAGGTTTACGATCCAGATATTCTGTTATACCAAGTATTTCCGCTGCTTCATCTACTTTTTTCTTAATCTCTTCTTTCGGCATTTTTCTCAGTTTCAGTGGAAATTCCATATTCTGTCGAACTGTCATATGCGGATAAAGCGCATAGCTTTGGAATACCATAGCAATGTCGCGGTCTTTCGGTTCGATATCATTCATAAGTTTATTGTCAATGTAAAGCTCGCCTTTTGAAATTTCCTCAAGACCAGCTACCATGCGTAATGTTGTTGATTTACCACATCCCGATGGACCGACAAGTACAATAAATTCCTTATCTTTGATTTCAAGATTGAAGTCATCTACAGCTAATACTCCTTCGTCTGTTGTTTTCAGATTATTATGCTTGTGATGCCCTTTCTTTTCATTATTCGGATAAATCTTGCAAATGTGTTTTAATTCTAGTGTTGACATACTTTCTCCTTTTAGCCCCACCATAAAGTGGATTATGAGGGATATTTTCCCTTCTGGCATATCTGTAATCGCTTACATCTATAACTGAGTATATTCTTCATTTTTTTGAAATCAACCATTTTGTGATAGATTTGTGAAAATGCTTGTTAAGGGTTGTTAGATTTGTGCAAGCTTAATGTCAAAACGGTGAGAACACGCAACAAAAAAAGGTTGACTACACATATTGTAATCAGCCTTATGTTCTTAGTTGTTTCTTTCAGACAGAATCGCTTTTCTGATTTCTTCGATAGATAGATGCTTTTCATTTGCTATACGGGCGAGATCTTCAAATTCGATCTTTTCACGCTTCACATGATAGCCTTCGCTTATCTTTACACGAACTTCTCCAAAAGAAGTCTGTATCTTTTCAATCTTTCTGTCCAATGCATGCCTGCGGCATGCAGTTTCACGTATTCCAAGAGTTGGCAAGTGTTGGAACATCAGTTTCAGCATTTTATCTTTATCATTCATTCTGCACATGCATGTAAAAACATAGCCAGGACGGTTTTTCTTCATATGCACTGGAATAACATACACATCCAGCGCACCTTCCCGAAACAGTACATCATATGCATAGCCAATATTTTCAGGTGTAATATCATCCAGATTGCATGTCAGTTCTGCCACTTCCCCATCATCCTGCATTTTGCCCAGAAACGCACGTACACAATTTGCTGCCGGAAAGTCTGGAGGAAATTGGGGATGCCGCGTTCCGTGAAAGCGGCTTGACCTCAATTACCATTCCCGGCAATGTGAAGCACCTTGGCAGTGCATTCTCTTACTGCGAGAATCTGGAGACAATATCCATTGCACCCGGTATTGAAACGATTGCCGCTGGAACGTTCTTGGAATGCCCGAAGCTGACGGAAGCAACGCTCGCCAGCACTGTCACAACCATTGAAGGCGGCGCGTTCTACGGCTGCAAGGCGCTTCAAACCATTAGCGGCGGTGCACTCATTCAGTTCATTGGCGAAAACGCCTTCATGAACTGCGAAAACCTTGAGGAACTCAATATTTCGCCGAATTTGACGGAAATTCAAGGTCATGCGTTTGATGGCTGCAAGACGCTGAAGCGCGTTTCGCCGTCGGCAGCGCAGAAGGGCGTTGTGCTGCCGCATGTGAAGTACATCGGCGAGTGGGCGTTCAACGTCTGCAAAGCGATTCCGTCCTTCTCTCTGGGTGATTCGCTGGAAACGGTCGGGGATTATGCGTTTGCGTCTACGTCCGTTACGTCCATGTATTTCCCGGATACCGTGAACAAAATCGGCATCAATCCGATGTGGCAGAACTATGCCATTTTGTCCGTGCATTTGCCGAAATCACTGACGGAAATTCCGACGGGCATGTTTGCACAGGCTGCGCGGATGCAGACACTGACCATCCCGCAGGGTGTGCGCAGTATTGGTGCACAGGCATTCCACGGCAATGTTGCTTTAGCGGCTCTGAAACTGCCGGATGGCTTGGAGCGCATCGGAGCAAATGCATTTGGAAACTCGGTGCTGCTGCTGGAAATTCCGGCATCGGTTACGGATATTGCGGAGGATGCGTTCAACGAAGCGGTTGTTGAGTTCTACACGCCGTCGGGCAGTGCAGCGCATCAGTACGCGCTGGCGCATCAGATTCCTGTGCATTTGGATGAGTCGATTCCGGCAGAATACCTTGGAACGGCTGATCAGCTGGCGGAAAAAATCGTCGCGCAGGTGATTACGGATGACATGACTGATTACCAGAAGGCAGAAGCGCTGGTAGACTGGATGGTCAGCGAAACGACACTGTCGGACATGTTGCCGCACACATACAGCGGCAAAATGGTGCTTACTCTGCGTAAAGGTTCGCGCTGGGGCTGGGCATTTGCATACAAAGCACTGCTGAATGCGGCGAATGTTACCAATGGCATATACTTCAACGCGAAAGGCATCATCGAAGGCGTTGGCATTGGTGATCAAAGCTCGGTATTTGTTTCGTATTTTGACGGCGATGCTGTCAACATGATTCAAATTGACGGGCAATGGTACTTTACGCACCCGGCCTTTGTGGAACATTTCGGAAAAGCACGCTACTTCATGCTCAATCGAGAAACGTATCGCTTGTCGTTTGGGGATGATCCGAAGGTGGAAGACTGCGACGACTACAACCAGACCTTCCTGTATCAGGCGTACTCCAAGGATATTGAGGCGGAGGTTGTTGAGCAGGCATCTGTGTCCTTTACAGAGGGCAAGAAGCTGGTGTATGCGGAGGTTCAGCCGATTGAGGAGCTGATGGATGCGAGCTATGCGTATGTGCTGGATTTCGCAGGGCGACACATGGATACGCTGGACTGGCAGAATGCACAGGGCGAATTTGAGCCGACCATCATCGGCACAAACAACGGCTACTGGCTCAGCGACGACCTGACGGGCGAGTATGCGCAAGTGACAGTGAATACGCAGACGCTCTATCCGTATGGTGCGGAGGTACGGCTGGATGATCCGGAATACACGGCAATGCTGTGCGACTGGAATGTGGATGGCACACTGACGCTGACGGAAAGCAACGAAGAAGCAACCGTGGCGCTGTTCACCATAGAAAGGGGAGAAGATATAGAAAAGAAGCAGACCATTACTGGCAGAAAGGTCTATCATGCGACTTTTACCCCGACCCTGAGCCAGTACATTGACACGCTGGCGCCGACGGAATTTGACTTGGTGCTGGAATGTCAGCTGCCGCGCATTCGTGATGAGGCGCGACTGGTGGACAACACGCTGACACTGACGCTCTCGGATTCGCACATTTTCCCGGAAAATGCGCAGCTGGATTTGATTTTCCAGCCGCAAGGCATGTCGGGGGATTACGCAACGCACTTCTATGTGGAGGATCGCGCGGAACTGTATCCGAACGGAAAACGTGAAATTACGCTTGACCTCTCGGTGCTTCGCTGTGATAGGGAATACTACCTGTACATTGCGCAGACAGCGGACAACTACGTGGAATCTGAGTACAGTTTCGTTACAAGCCGCATCGAATTGGAGCATACACCGTACATTGAGACGGTGCGGCCTGCAACACCGACGGAAAACGGACGGATAAGCGACACGGTTTGCGAGATTTGCGGCACATGGCTGGAAGACGGCTGTGTGATTGAATCGGGGACTATTCTGCAAATGCCTGCGAAGCTGAAGACCATTGAGGAAGAAGCCTTTACAGGGCTGTGGCAAGCGAAACAGGTGAATATTCCTGATGGCGTTGTGACGATTGGAAAGCGCGCCTTTGCAGACTGCTCGCTGCTGCGGCTGGTCATTATCCCGAACAGTGTGCAAACGCTGGCGGATGATGCCTTTACCGGCAGTCATCCGGTGATTCTCTGCGACGCGGAAAATCAACAGGTGATTGACTGGGCAAATGCACAGGGCCTGATGGTCGTTT
>OQWM01003401.1_pt1 | contig 10624 bp, 12 predicted proteins | sample 1691531 | NCBI WGS metagenome assembly OQWM01 (sample SAMN03418257, study PRJEB22391) | human gut metagenome | biome: human-gut; feature: organic feature; material: feces | host: Homo sapiens | place: Tanzania | collected 2013-01 | reverse complement strand
GTGAATTGAGGTAAAACAACGAGTTTTGCAACTTTTTCGCGTTTTTCTATGTCTCGAAAAATAGGGAATAACTGGATATTCCACAGGCGATTTCTACCCGCAAGCAAAAATATTTTCGGGTGAATTACAAGTTGTGTCGCGTGTTGTGGAATAAGGTACAATAAGCCGCGCAAGAAGAAAGCATATGCATTGATCTCCCCCCATCAGCTAATCGAGAAAGAACTGCTTCAGCGTCGTGAGGAACAAATGCAAAATCAGAAGCTGTACCGCAAATCATATGATACAAACTATCTGGATTTTGTCTTTGTCCATGACATGGGAACGCTGTTCAAACCAGATTATATTACCCGTCACTTTAAGGAACTTCTCCAGAGGAATAACCCGAAGGTCATTCGAGTGCATGATAATTCCCGAAAAGGTCTGTTTACGCTTCCGCGCGAAGCACGTTTTAGTGCTGATTTGTTGGCAACTGAAATCGTAGAAAATGTTCTGTATTTTTCAAATAATCGAGAGATTTGAAACGTTTTTCGACCATGTAGTCAAAGTATTTTTCTATTCTTGAATCGTTTTTCGCGTGGTTTGTTAGAAATTTGTTAGAACCCGAGAGCACTCGCTACAGAACTTCTCCTTGCTTCTGTACAGTCGTGAACGTCTGCTTACGGCTGGACGGCTTATCCGGAATGCCGAGATTCAGTCTGCCCTGCTCTACGAGCGGCTGAATATACCGCTTGTTGGCATGGTATACAGTTCCAATGCCGAGGAACTCTGCAACTTTCTTGCGCGTGCGCGGTGTGCGGCAGAATTGCAGCAGCGCCGCAGTACGATCGCTTTCGCTGCCCAAAACAGGCGGCTGACTTGCTTCCGCTGGGCTGTTGTACAGCACAACAACGAGCTTATTCTGCCGATTGATGAACACCGGCGCGGGCAGTCCTGCCCCCTGCATGACACGGCGCATGGTTGGAATACCGGAGTAGCGGTGCTCGGCATCGGTCAGGCTCTCGGTCATCACTGCAAGCACCGGATTGCGTGCGTCCGGGTGCGCACCCCCAAAATCCTCTACCGACATATGGCCATACAGCAAACCGGGGCTGTGGATCTCCAGACGGTCGCTGAAAAAGTCGATCTGAATCGGCGTTCCTTCGGTATAGATGCTGTAATCTCGGTGAATGAGCGCGTTCAGCACCGCTTCGCGTATCGCGCAGCTTGTTCGGGCATCCGCGATGCGCCGCCTTGACTTCGACCGTCTGCGCCTCGTCCTGCTGTGCCTGCACACGTTTTGCAAGTTCGATCAGTTCTTCTATCTGTATTTTGATCATTCACCACCTTTATTTATATAATATCCCAAATAATCAAAATCTAAATCTCGATTTTCAAAATCAGTTTGATGATTTGTTTGATGATTCGAAGGACAACGTTTCTTATATATATCATCCGACACAGCTGCGCAAGCCGCTTACAGGCGAATTACCCCATACAGCAGGTCAAGGCAGGCATCGGTCTCGCTACCGAACACGGCGACGCTGCGTTTTCTGCCGTTTTCTATCTGATATTCTTCCCACCCCTGCTCTGTCCATTCGACGGAATAAGCGCCCGTTTTGGTCATATCGCCGCTGAAATCATACAGTGCTTCCGGCACTTGCAGATAGATAAGAATGGAGTGAAGCTGACGCAATGTAAAATCAGAAAATCTCTTTTCAAAAATACATTCATCAATCATACGCCAGAGCAGTTCCAGGCAGGCACTTGTTTCATTATCGAATACTCGCACATCGTATTTGCCGCCGCGCTCAGTGGTATATACTTCCCAGCCATGATCGGTATACTCCAGCGCATCGCACACATCAAGCCGCATATTGTCGCCCATACATAAGTCGTACATCTGGTTTGGCACACGCAGATAGCGAAGAATTTCAAACAGTTACATTTTGTTGATCGTTGTCATTACTTGTCCTCCTTTATGTATCCTTCTTCCAATAACTGCTTGATTGAAGCAGATAAATGATACTGTATACCACCTCCTGGTGGATTAAAAGCGGGAGCAATTTCTCCGATTTCAACATTCCCAATAGGACGCAATACTTGGTAAACATGATATGCCCTAGAGTTCTTAGAATACGGTAATGAACGCATTCCATATGGTGTGCCTTGAGGTGCTGCAAAATCTCCACGAGGACCGCCATAACGATCTATCAAGCTCCTGTTCTACCAGTTTCCTCCAATGTAAATGTTTTTTTCACTCCAGCTCAGCATTCAGCTTCTTTCGCAGGTCTGCCGCTACGCGCAGCAGTTCAGTGCCGACCAGTTCCGCGTGAGCGATAAGGTGGTAGTGCAGATTCGCGCGTTCGTGGACGAAAAGCGGTGGCTGAGAGGGAAAATTCGAGGGAAGCGCTAATTCAGATAAAGTCAACTATCTTTTCATATAGCAAGTGTATACAGCATATATTCTATCTGCGTCTGCGATATACCGCGTATCCGGCGCATAACAACCCCGCCGCCGCAAGCAGAATACCGCCGATTTTCCTTTTCTCGAACGGATCTTCCTTGCTGACCGGCGCTGCCGAGGTGAAATCCACGCGAAGAAACGACCGGTCGGCAGCGAATGTTTCTATCCCCGCTTTGGCGGTGCAGATGACCGCCGGGGCGACATACGTCACCATCTGCCCGCTCGGGGCGGCGAACAATACGGCGCCCTCCTCGTCCGTAAGCACCTCGGTGTAGCCGTCCGCCGCAGGCTCCGTCACCTGCGCATACAGCGTCTGCCCGTTCTGCCGGAACGCGGCGCGGATATTTTCGCGCAGAAGCGTGCCGTTCCTGTCGTACAGACTGGCTGTACGCACGCCGTTCGGCAGGGTGACAACGCAGGCGATTTCGTCCGCCGTGCCGACATCAAACGCCTCACCCGTGTAGATTTCGCCCTCCGCCGGGATGTTCAGCGCTGTGCCGCTGTCCAGATTGCAAATCTGCCGCGTGTTCCCGTTTTGCAGTACGCAAAGTGAATTGCTCCCGACCACGTTCGTTACGCTGTCAAATTCGGGCGCAAGCAGCACCGTGCCGTCCTGCCGCACGACGCCCCACTTTCCTGCTTTGGTCTGCACAAGCACACGGTCGAAAGCATCCGTTCTCTCGCCGGCAAAGTATTGTACCTCCGCGTACTGCTCAAACAACGACGCCTGACCGCCTTGGTTCCAGTATGTCACGGTATTCCCGTCCGTCACTGCGGCAAGGCCGGACGCGAGCAGCATGATATCGCCTGTGGTTTTCGTGATTTCCCGGCCGTCCGTATCCATAAGCGCTTCTGTCCCGTCCGACGACGCCGTAAACAGCTGCGTGTCGCCGATATCATACGGCTGAATGTCATCATATTGCCCGCTGACACAGGTATTATCATAGTAAAGCGCGTTCTTCCCATCGCGGCTGCCAATCCACAGCACGCCCTGCGCCGTTTCTCGGACTTCAGGCGACACGATATTCCCCACTTCGGTCTGAAACAGGATATTGCCGTCCGCGTCATAAACCGTATCTCCCACGGTAAACGAGCGTTCGTCCGGCGAGACCCCTATCGGCTCTCCGGCACCGGACGATGCAATGACCTTCTTCGTTTTCAGGTCGATGAGGTCAGCGTCCCACAATGTCATATCATCCGGCGAAAAAGTGCCGACTGCAACATCTCCATAGAACTCCACACCATTATATCGGTACGCGGTGAGCTGTTCGCCATCGCGGCTGAAAATCGCATATTTCCCATCGCGCGGGAGCAGGAAATACGCATCGCGCTCAAGAAGCGTCGGCTGCGGCTGCTCAAGCACGTGTTCGATTGTGCGGAACTCATTCAGCGTTCCCCGCTCGTCCGTATACAGCCGAAGCGTCTGCGTCTGCGCGTCCCAGTCCGCCGCGTATTCCCCGAGTCCGAACAACTGCCCGGCATCGGTCACTTCTTTCCATTCCGGCTCCGCCGCGAACGCCGTGCTCAGCAGCAGCGCGGCCAACGGCAGGCTCAGCAGCTTGTGTATCTTTATTTTCATCGCGCCCTTTCTTTGATGTACTTTTATCTCAATGTATTTCCATAAGATTTACAGCAAGGGAAACGGTACTGAAGTAAAAATTTCAGTACCATTGCATAAATCGCAGCGATTCTGCCACCTGCACGGACTTTTCCTGCCAGCTTGCCGGACTTTTTCCGCCACTGCGCCGGAGCAGCTTGCCACTTCGGTGATTTTCCCTAATAATGAAAGAAGCGCGAGCTGAAAAGCCGTGACTACTTTCAAGAAGGTCCTCAAATAATGACGGACTATAAGAAAATTCTTATGCTTCGAAGTAAGAAATGCAGTCAACGCGAAATGGAACGCAATAGGGTTTCCTCTCGAGAAACAAGCAAGGCAATATTTGAAGCTGCAGACCGGCTTGGCATTTGCTGGCCCATCGACGAGGACATTACCAACGCCGAGCTGGAGCGGATTCTTTTCCCGGACAAGTACCAGAAAATCAGCACTTACGTTGAGCCGGATTATCCGTATATCCACCGCGAACTGGCCAAGCCCGGCGTTACGCTGACGCTTTTATGGGAAAAATACTGCCGTAAGTGCTACGAAAGCGGCCGCACGCCATACATGAGTACACAGTTTGGCGACAAATACCGCAAATGGGCACGGAGGAAGTGATTCGACAGATGGTAAAGAAATTCATTGACATTTACAATCGCGATTAAAACGCTATTTTATACAGCCATAATCCCTCTGTAAAAGGAATATTTAATCCGTGATTATCTGAATTGAACCATATTGATTGACTGTGTGTTGTTGCTCCTCTGGATACTGCTTGCTTGATGTAATGCAAACCATAGTGCAACCCATACATTATCTACCAAATCAATGAACAGTGTTTTTATCCCATAATGCTGGTTAGCCTACTCCCATTGATAACGCATAATCAGATTCACAAAAGCGTGTAGAAAATAGCCACGCCATCAGAGCTCCTGCAAAATGATGGCTGTCGATAAAAGCATTGTGTAAAGAGAAACCCTAATATGTCTACGCCTCCTTGGCTTATATTTTCGAACACAGCTTTGAAATCATTCCATCCGGAACAGCCGGTATGCGGTCATGATTGATTGTTCTCGTGTGTAAGGATCGCTCGGCGCAAAGCGATTGCTGCCGACGCCCTGCATGACCATAGCGCCGTCCTCTGTCTGCATGGCGCTGACCTCGGCCACGGCCGCTTTCGCCCATGTCGAAATACGATCTGCATCATTAAAAGGCGTGTGTTCGCGATTGGCACGGATGTCGAGAATACCCGCTGCACGAACCAGCATCGTGGCCGCCTGCTCGCGCGTAATATGGGCGTCCGGTGCAAATCTGCCGTTTCCGACGCCGTTCACAATGCCAAGCGACGCACATGCCAAGACATCTGCATTATCCGTGTCCGTAAAACTGCTGTCCGTGCCGCCGCGATAGACGATCAGCTGCTGAACAGTATTTCCGGTACGTTTTTGCGTGATTGCCGCAACCAGCTGACAGAATTCCTGTCGCGTGCAGGGTTTTGTATATTGCCGCTGAAGCTCCTCAGGAACCAGTTCCGCCATGACCGCTTTCTCGACTTCGTCCGCCGCCCACGCGCTCATCTGACTGCGGTTCGCCGCCGTTTGCGGTATTGCTGCCGTTCCTTCTCGCATATCGTAATATGCGGTTCGTCCACCCTTGCGGACAGCCAAGAGACCGGAAATCGTCGAAATTTCGTCAAATTCTCCCGGGAGGAACACTTTTCCGTCATAGGAGCGCAGCGGCGTCCATGTCTGTCCGTCTGCCGTAACGGCCGCAATGGTTTCCGGCGGCGGCGCTTCGGCGCCCTCATACTGTCCGGTTAGCAGTCGAACCGACTGATAACGACACGGCACGGTAAGCTGTCCTTTTTCTGCTGACCAGACGCCGTATAAACCGTTCTGCACATTCTGCACAACCATGTATCCGCCGTCGCTGATAAAACCGGCGGCGCGGAGTCCGCTGTCGGAAACGATATTTCGACCGCTTGCGTTCCAGAGGAAAATCTCGCTGCCGTTTTTCGCGCAGTAATACGGAACCTGCGTGCTGTGAACGCCCGCCATGCCGTCCGCGCTGCCGATATACGTCAGCTCGTACAGATGATACGGTGTTTCGATGATATTCTTATTTGAATACGGCTCGTAAAGTACATAATTTCCGTTTTCCTGCCGCTGAATATCACGGCCGTACCACGCTGCGCCCGCGCTCGACAAACACAGGCTGAGTGCCAGAGCGGCCGAGAGTGCTCTGTGGACTATTCGTTTCATATTAGTTCTACCTTTCTCCTGTTTACATAAGCAGAGTTATTTTCTCTTTTATAGTTGTTCGCGAACAAACTTCATAAAGGAGAAATTCTTATGTATGGTGTACAAACACTGACGATCAATAAGGTTAACAGTTATGACGGCAGTACCATTGATGGTGGTCTTATCTGGGGCGATGGTCCTGAAGGAATCAGCGCCGCTTTGCTGGATACCGCAGCATACGGTCGTGCACTGACAAATGTTAAGCTGACTGCCGGCAAGACCTATGAGGCTGAATATTATCTGCATAATCGCACTGGCACTAATGTAATTATGGCTATCTGCGTTAAGAACACTTCGACTAGTCAGTTTGGTTCTGTCACGCTGCTGAAATCCGCCATGGTCAATGCAACGTCCGCAATCTATAAGCAGGGTATGATGGCCTCGTTTGAGAAAAGTTCGCTTAACCGTACTCTCACGGTCAATCCTTCAACATCCGCTTACTCTGATCAGGGATGTACCGCACTCGTCAATACCGGTGTTCTTTCTAACAAGTACATCAGCAATGCTCGCGTGCGCTTCAAGGTGAATTCCGGCTCCGATTTACGTCTGAAAATCATCGTTGTGAAGTACCAGTCTGATTGGCTGAAGCGAGCAGGTTGGACCAATCTGGTCAATGCTGCCGATCTGAATCAGCAGAATCCACTGGCCGCAAGCGGTACCCCCTATAGCGCTTCGACTTCTTTCACCGGACTCTTCTCCAATGTTGCACGCAATGTTACCGTTCCCAATCTCAACCCCTTCCGTCTTTGTTGGGGCGGATACAATAACATGGACGGCGATCCCGTCTCCGGTTCGATTACCGCCAATTCTACTCGTGTAATCGATTGCTATAACAGTGGCGAATTCGAAGATCCGACGAACACGCTTCCATTCAAACGCAATGGCAATAAGGGTAATTTCGGTGTTGTTTATGCAATCTATTGCTCCAACGCTAACGCAAATTATATTCGCATCAAGCCCACTCGTGCTCAGGAAGGTAGCTATACCGTCAAGATCAATGGTATTTGGCAGTCGGTTTCTGCGACCCAGTCTACGCCTGCTAAGTTAGCTCTAAGAGGCGGACATTCCATCTGGTTCGCGCTGACGGGTGGTAATACCGGTGATATTGAACGCCGGTTTACACAGAGTTGAAATGATTCTCACTCCATTATATAACAATCTTGCACTGTAATATGTGATATTTCCCTTCAAATATTTTTAACCACGCTTCCCCATGCTGCTCTGATCGCAGCATGGGGTTCGTGTTGTTCCCATTAAAATAAAAGCCAAGCAAAAGAGAACCAAGATATGAGATACCCGTCAACCCTCCCGCATCTCGCGAAGCGTGAGATAATAGTAGCAGAACGATTCGTAACGTCTCGAAACGTTCTGCACTGTATTGGGGGAGGTATTGAAATGACATCCATCGAGTTAAAACATCGGTCACAGCTTGCGAAATGAACAGAACTCATAAAAGAATACCGCAGCAGATAAACCTGAACGCAGCAGCACTTGCCGCATCGGTGCAGCGTGTCCAGACATCCACACCAGATGCGATGCCGACCAACTGAAAACGCTAGTTGAACTTCTACGGCTGAATTTTTAGTAAACTTATTTCAATGCCTGATACATCCGCTCCATCGTGACGACGGCCTGTTCGGCGGTGTAGCCGTCCTTGGGGCAGAATTTATTATCCAACTTACCGTTCATAATGTTGATCTCGCGCACCGCATAAACGCTGTCATGCGCCCAGTTACCGATTTGCGCATCATCGGCGTATGTGCTGTCGGAGGTCGTATCGACCGTGCCGCCAAGCGCGGTATACAGACGGTTCAGCATCGCCGCGGCTTCCTCGCGGGAAATCGTCCGGTACGGGCGGAACGTGCCGTCCTCAAAGCCGTTGACGATGCCCTTTTCGGTGCAGAAATCGACGTACTCCGTGTACCATTCATCCGCCGGAACGTCCGGGAACGCGGCAAACGCCGGAGCGGTGAGCGCCGGCACGAGCAGGCACGCGCACAGAAGCGCCGCAAGAATTCTCTTTCTCATATCTGGTCCTCCGCGGTGTTCTTTTTCGATGCGATCAGAAGTCGAAGAAAAACGGCATCATCTCCGAGAGCTTGTGGCTCACGAAGCTCCCGTCGCTCTTGGCGCAGAGCACGGTCATATGCTTGGAAAACTCCTGCAGAAACTGGCGGCACGAGCCGCAGGGATAACAATATTCTTTGCTGTTGCCCCAGATGGCGATGCGGACAAAGTCGCGGTGGCCGCTGCTCACGGCTTTCACCGCCGCGGTGCGCTCGGCGCAGATCGTGTCGCCGTAGGCGGCGTTCTCCACGTTGCAGCCGGTGAAGATCGTGCCGTCGCCGCACTCGAGCGCCGCGCCCACGGGGAATTTCGAGTACGGCACATACGCATATTCGGCGGCCTTCTTCGCCATGTCCATCAGTTCCTGATCGGTCATATCCGTTTGCTCCTTTTTCCGCCGGCGGTCAGCCGATATTGACTGTCCAGGCGGTAATATTATTGAATACGTCGTACTGGTTGGGCGACATGCCGGAGATCACGCCGAGATGGGAGATAACCTCGCGCGTCTCAAAGCACACCGGCAGGATCACCGTGGTCGTCGTGAGGAGCTGCAGCCAGTCGTTTACGGCCTGCGCGCGGTCGTCGTCCTTTGCGCCGAGATAGGCCTCGGTGAGCTCCTCCAGCTCGCTGTTGTCCCAGCCGCCGTAGTTGAGGGTGTTGTCATCCTCCCAGTCGCCGGAGATCAGCGTGAGAATGTTCCAGTCGCCGGTCAGCGCGACCTCGGCGAGATACATATCCATAACGATCTCGGGCTCCTCCTGATCGAAGTCGATGTATCCGGAGCGAAGCGCGGCGAGATAGTCCTTCCATGTAAGCTCGCGCAGGTTGACGCCGATGCCGATGGCTTCCAGATCCTCGGCGATCCGGCGCGCCTCCTGCACCTTGGCGGCGTTGTCGGCGCAGACGGCGAAGTTGAGCTCAATGTCCACCTTCATGCCGGAGAGCGCAAATTCAAGCATGCCGTCCGCGTCCAGATCGCGGCAGCCGCCGCGCTCGAGCTCGGTGAGGCAGCGCGAGGGATCGTAGGAAAACTGCGAGGCGATCGAGGTATCGTACAGCGCGCTGTTCGGGTGGACGGGGAGCACCGTCGCCACGGCGTTGCCGTCGAGCGTGTCCGATACGATCTTGTTGCGGTTCACGATCCAGTTCATCGCGTAGCGGTAGGCGTCATACTGGAAGAAGCGGCTCTGGCTGTTGAAGCCGATGAAGTGGAGATTCGTGGTGGTGATGGTGCGCTTTTCGTTTTTGCCGCCGTAGCCCATGTTGTAAATGCCGGTCGGGTCGTTCACGACGAGATCGACGAGGCCGCTTTCAAGCTCGGTGATGAGCTCCTCCATGCCGCGGTAGGCGCGCAGCTGCACCTCGTCGAGCGGGAGACTCTCGCTGTTTTCATACCCGTCAAACTTCACGAGTGCCGTGCGGTCTTCATTATACATATACGGGCCCGATCCGACGGGGATCTCGTCGCCGACGGAGCCGGACTTGATGACCGGGATGCTCATGCGCTGCGGGAGCTGCGCGTTGTCCGCGCCTTCCACGGCGAGATACACCTCGCCGTTGTACGCGCTCGAATAGACGCGCCCGACCTGCTGCTGCAGATGCTTGTGTCTCTCGCTCGTGAAGATGCAGGACACGGAGTACGCCACGTCCTGCGCGGTGAGCGTGGAGCCGTCGTGCATCTGGATGCCCTCCCTCACCTTGAGCACCCACACGCCCGCGCTGTCTTCGTTCTTGGAGTAATACCAGTCCGAAAGGATGCGCGACGTCACGTTGAAGTTCTCATCGACCTCGAAAAGCCGGTCGTACACGAGGCAGTCCACGAGCTGATTGAGCGTGCTCTGCGTCTTGATGGGGTTGAGGCTCTCCTCGTAGTCGAGTGAGAGGGAGAACACGTCGTCCGCCTGCGCGGCGCGCTCGACGTCCTTGCCGCCGGTGGAGACAAACTCCATATCGTTCTGATTCGTGCCGCTGCCCGTCCCGGCACAGCCGGTGCAGCCCACGAGCGTGAGCGCCGCAAGAAGCAGCGCGGCGATCCTTTTCTGTATCTTCATTGCATCACCTCAGTCAAGAACTATCCCGGCGGCGAGGCTGCCTCTGCCCTGCCCCATGCGCTGGGTATAGCGGTGCGACCAGTATTTCTCATGGCTGCACATCGTGCACTCATGCGACAGGTCGATATTCTCCGCCCGCAGGCCGAGCTGGCGCAGGCGCATGGCG
>OQWM01003397.1_pt1 | contig 10631 bp, 6 predicted proteins | sample 1691531 | NCBI WGS metagenome assembly OQWM01 (sample SAMN03418257, study PRJEB22391) | human gut metagenome | biome: human-gut; feature: organic feature; material: feces | host: Homo sapiens | place: Tanzania | collected 2013-01 | reverse complement strand
ATCTGGTAGGAGTCCTTAATTGCGCGGGCTTCCTCCAGCGAAATCTGGTCGGCGGGCTTCTCCACCTCTTCGACAATCAGGCGGCGGGTATACACATGAATTTCGCCCGTCGTGCGGTCGATGGTCGCGGAAATGTTGTTGGCGGAGGGTTCTGCCTCGCCCTTGGCGCGGTTCTTGGCATACGCCTTTTTCAGCGCATCCTCGACCGTGGCGAAGAGCATATCCTCGCTCAAATCCTTCTCTTGGCACAGTGCGCGGATGGCTTCCACGAGTTCTTTGTTCTGTGGATCTGCCTTCGGCGCAGCAGTTGTCTTGGTCTTTCTCATGCCTGCGTCACCCTTCAATAATTTATGCTGTTTCTGATGCGGAAGCGGCTTCCGCAATGGTTTTCATATCCAATGAAAGTTGCTTTCTCGCGGGGGGAAAATCGGCCTGCCGGGTTATTCCTCGCCCAAATCGACGTCTTCGACGCCTTCCATGTCAACCACCGGCTTCACCAGCGAAGCCGCTTTGCGCGCGAAACGCTTTTCTTCGCCCGCGATGGTCAGCACCATGTCCTGCGCGTCAAAGTCCGACAGAATGCCCGTAAAGACCTTCTGACCGTCCACGGCTTTGAACAGGTGAACCTCCACCTCTTCGCCAAGCGCGCGTTCAAAATCTCGATCCTTCTTCAGCGGACGGTCAATGCCCGGCGAGGATACTTCGAGGAAATCGAAATCGTATGATTCCACCAGCGGCATAATGGCGCGGTGATACCGTTCGCAGTCATCCAGCGACATGCCTTCGGGACGATCAACATAGATGCGCAGGAACTTGCCCGTGTTCTCCTTATCAAGGCACACATCCACCAGTTCATAGCCCATTTCATCCGCCAGACGCTGACATTTGGGCGTGACAACGGTCGTCAATTCCGCTTTTGCCATAACTCCTCACCTCTTTCACTGCGGATTCGTTTTTTTGGAGGACTTTCGCCTGCAATGTGCAGGCAATCAAAAAGAGTGGCTCCCATCACCCGTCAGCACCACGACAGCACAGCGGGCATACCTCTGCCCGTAACACTGTCCCGATGCCGCCAAGCCATGTCCACTCTCAGATGTCAAGCCCTTCTTTCTGCAACCCGAAACACCGGACAGACCCGGCTGAAAAATCGCTTCCCTGAAAGTCAGGGCAGCGGTTCATGGATTCACACTTGTCAGTATACCACAGTTTCTCCCGGAATACAAGCATTTTAGCGGCTCTGCGCAACATTTTCCTTCCATTTGGGGCGCATTTTTCACACAAAGCTCTCGTCCTTGCAGAAAACGGGCACAAAATCCTCCGATGCGCTTTCCGGCTCCTGCAAATACCCCGGCAGCCCCAAATCCAGCATATGGTCGCGCACGCGGATATATTCGCGGTTCGTAATCGTCCGCGTCAAGCCCGGAATCGACACGTTGTTGCACGGGATGTACTGCCGCATCAGGCTGACCGGTACCCCCTCCGGCAGGTTCTCCTTCACCCAATCCAGCAGCTGACAGCTTTCGCTCGTCAGACCGGGGAGAATCAGGTGACGGATGAGTGTGCCGCGCTTCATGATACCGTTCTCATCGTAGACAGGCGTTCCTGTCTGGCGCACCATCTCGGTGATGGCGGCGGATGCAGCGGCAAAGTAGTTCGACGCTTTCGCGCAGAGCTGCCCCATCTTTTCGCTCCGGTGCTTGAGGTCGGGCAGGTACACGTCCATCACGCCGTCCAGTGTTACGTTGATGCGGCTTCCTGCAGCACCACGAATACGCATATAGCTGGTACCTGTGCCGATACCATTTTCGCCCCAAGCCAAGATGCCAGGAGTACGAGAAAGGAGGAAAGGAAGTTCCAGTCCGGTACGGGAGAATTGCTGGAGTTCAGCCTTCTTGAGATTGGCTACGGCGTAAGGCGCATCCTTACTGGCACGTACAGCCTTAACTACTACTTCATTCAGATTTTGCACCTTGGTGGTGTCCAGTTTGGTTTGAGCCACGGCAGCCTGAGTTGCCAATGAGCAAGCCGCTACGCTAAGCGCAATACCGCTAAATCTTTTCATTGCTTTTTAAAATTTACCTAAATTACAATCGTTTATCTCAAGGGGGATAGGGAATCAGTCCGATAAAATTCCTAACCAGCATTGCCTGGTCCAGGTTCTATGGGTATGTTCTCAGCATCCGCTAATGGCGGTAGCACCCCTTAGTTAGCTCTCTGCTAACCGAGTGCAAAGTTACTGCAAAACTCTGACATAGCAAAATAAAAAGCAGAAATATCGTCGAAATATCGCATTTTTTGCTCAAAAACCTAGGGAGATATGAGTTTTTTTTATATCTTTGCCCCCAAATATTAATGTATATCATCAACCATTCATACCTAAACTTGAATCGAATATGATGGAACAGAAGAAAAACCTATCCTGGTACTCGGCTTGCGCTATGCTGCTGCTGCTGCCGATGACAGTGCATGCCCAGGGAGCCAAGGACAATGCCTTGGAAGCCCTGAGTGGCAAGACGGCTGGTGTCAATGTTACCACCAACGGTCTTGACCGTATGGCTATGCTCAATAGTGTGCGTGTGCGAGGCACCACCTCCATTATGGGTGGCAACGACCCGCTCGTCATCATTGATGGCGTAACTTCTGATGTGGCTACCCTTGCTACCATCTATCCTGCCGACATCGAGAGTTTCACCGTCTTGAAGAATGCCTCCGAGACTTCGCTCTATGGTTCGCGTGGAGCATCGGGTGTCATCCAGGTTACCACCAAGAAGGGCACGGGCAAGGGATTTCAGATATCCTACGAGGGCAACTATGGCATCGAGGCGATGTACAAGAGCATGGAGATGCTCAGTGCTGCCGAGTATGTGGCTGCTGCCCAGAAGTATGGGCTGGAGTACAATGACAAGGGATATGCCACCGACTTCCACAAGGAGATGACTCGCTCTGCCCTAGTGCAAAACCACTATGTGGCTTTCAGCGGAGGTAATCAGCTGAGCAATTACCGTGCCTCCTTCGGCTATATCGACCATAACACCATCATTCGTTCCAAGGGCTATCGTAATCTCGTGGCTAAGATAGATGTGTCGCAGAAGGCTTTCGATGGTAAGCTCACGGGCGATTTCGGCGTGTTTGGGTCTTCCTATAAGAACAATGACATCTTCGACAGCCAGATGCTCTTCTATTCTGCCGATGCCATGAATCCTACCTATCCATACGATAGGCTGAATGGCAGCTATGTGAAGAATGGGGCGGCATCCCAGATCAATCCACCTGCCGCACTGCTCCAGGAACGCAATGATACCAAGAATATGAACTTCAATGCGCATCTCAAGCTCTCTTACGACATCTTGGACCGCAAGCTGTCTGATGATACCGCCAAGCCATTCTCTGAGCGTCTGTATCTCACAACCTTCGGCTCTTATTCCTATTCCTCGAATGAGAACAATCAGTTTTGCCCTACCTGGGTATGGGCGCAGGGCAATCTGTATAGGGGCGAATTTAAGAGTGAGGACTGGCTAGCCAATGTATCGCTCAATTATCATCGCAGCTGGGGCATCCATGCGCTGGGAGCGATGGTGGGCGCAGAGTATCAGAAGAATATCCGTTCGGGCTTCTGGACCTCGGCCAAGGGCATCACCATCAATGACATGTACTATAACAATATAGGAGCCGCTGCCTCCCGACCTTTTGGCGGCACCGACAGCGACTATGCCGACCCTTCGCTTGCCTCCGTGATGGGCAATGTAGACTATACCCTGATGGGCAGATATCAGCTCTCGCTCTCCATGCGTGGCGATGGTTCGTCGATGGTGGCTGATAATCATACTTGGGGCTTCTTCCCATCTATCTCAGCCTCTTGGGATATGAAGCAGGAGGCTTGGCTCAGCCAGGTGGAGCCCATCGCCATGCTCAAGCTCAAGGCTGGCTATGGACGCTCGGGCAATCTGGGCGGCATCTCCTCCTATACCACGATGAACACGGTGCGCCAGACGGGCATCGTATCCGTCAACAATTCGCCTACCGTGACGTTGGGCGTCATCCGCAACAACAATCCCGACCTCAAATGGGAGACTCGCTCCACCTGGAATGTGGGCATGGACCTGGGCTTGTGGCAGAACCGCCTGGTGCTCACGGCAGAATATTATTACTCCAAGACCACCGATATGCTCTATGCCTACGATGTGCCCGTGCCTCCGTTTGCCTTCGACAAGTTGCTTGCCAACATCGGCTCCATGAGCAATCAGGGCTTGGAGCTAGGCTTCTCCATCACGCCTATCGCCAAGAAGGATATGGAGCTCAACATCAATATGAACCTCGCTTGGCAGAAGAACAAGCTCCTCTCCCTGAGTGGCGAGTATAAGGGTATGCAGATGTCGGCAGCCGATGTTACGGCGATGGGTTGGCTCTCGGGAGCTGGTCAGCATGGTGGCTATAACAATGTGGTATATCAGATAGTGGGCCAACCGCTCGGCGTGTTCTATCTGCCTCACTGCAAGGGCATCGTGGAAGATGGAAATGGCCACTATCGCTATGACACCGAAGATCTGGATCATAACGGAACGGTAGACTTGAGCGATGGCGGTGACCGATACATAGCTGGTCAGGCTACGCCAAAGGTAACGCTGGGTTCCAACATCTCCTTCCGCTATCACGACTGGTATCTCTCGCTCCAGATGAACGGTGCCTTCGGTCATAAGATATTCAATGGCACGGGCTTGGCATACACCAATATGTCGAGCTTTCCCGACTATAATGTGATGAAGGGCGCCCCCGAGAAGAACATCGTGGACCAGAATGTGAGCGACTATTGGCTGGAGAAGGGCGACTATCTCAACTTCGAGAATCTCACCTTGGGTTATGATGTGCCCATCAAGAAGGGCGTGGTGCAGTCGCTCCGAGTGTCGGCTAGCGTTCACAATCTAGCCACCATCACCAGCTATAGCGGTCTGACCCCGATGATCAATAGCTATGTGGTCAATAACACGATGGGCATCGACGATAAGCGCACCTATCCCGTGTTCCGCACCTATAGCATCGGACTGAGTGTACAATTCTAAAAAGATGATTTTTATGAAACGATATTCTATATTATTGGCAGTGGCAGCCTCCGTGCTAGCCCTCTCATCGTGTCTGGACGAGCATCCTAAGGACCAGCTCGAAGAAGACAAGATATACTCCACGGCTTCCGACATCTATGTCAATGCTGTAGCCTCGCTCTATAATTATATAGGTGGAGCCAATGAGAGCGAGGGCATACAGGGCACCTGCCGAGGCATCTACGATTACAATACCCTCACCACCGATGAGGCTATCATCCCGATACGTGGTGGCGACTGGTATGATGGCGGTCTCTGGAATGCCATGTACCAGCACAAGTGGACCGCCGATGATGAGCCGCTCTATGACACTTGGAAGTACATCTACAAGGTTATCGTGCTCTGCAATCGCTCGCTCGATATCATCGATGCCCGTTCACCACTAGGCTCTTCCACGCCAGTCTTGGATGCTTCGGAGGCTAAAGAGTATAAGGCAGAGGTGAGAGCGGTCAGGGCCTTGATGTATTATGAGGCGATGGATATGTTTGGCAGGGTGCCGCTAGTCTTGTCGACGATGGAGCAACCCTATACGCAGACAGTAGATGGGAGTGAGCTCCCTCGGCAGTCGGAGCGTAGCGAGGTGTTCCGCTTCATCTTCAGTGAGTTGCAAGATGTTTTGCCTTTCCTGCCAGAAGATTATAGCAACAAGGAGGGCAAGTATTATGGCAAGATAACCCGCCCTGTGGCAAACTTCCTGCTGGCTAAGTTGGCACTCAATGCCGAGATTTATACCTACGATGACTGGACAGGGGGCTATGCCCATCGTCCTAGCGGCAAGGACATCTTCTTTAAGGTAGATGGCAAGCAGATGGATGCTTGGCAAACGTGCATCCACTATTGCGACGAGCTAGCCTTGGAGGATTATGCCCTGGAGGATGACTATGCCTTCAATTTCTCCACCCATAACGAGTCGTCTAGGGAGAATATTTTTACCATCCCGATGGATAAGAATATCTACACCAATCAGTTCCACTATCTCTTCCGCTCTTACCATTATACCCACGGAGGAGCCCTGGGATGGGGCAGCGAGAATGGTACCTGTGCCACCATCAGCACCATAAAGGCAAACCACTATGGCGAGGCTGATGAGGATGCTCGCTGCAAGATAAATTTTGTGGCAGGTATTGTGGAGATAGACTATAAGCAGCTCATCATGGACAATGGCAAGCCCCTGGAGTATCAGCCATTCGAGGTGAAGCAAAACCTCACCAATAGCCCATACGTCAAGACGGCGGGAGCCCGCATGGGCAAGTATGAGGTGGACCGCACCAGCTATATGGACGGTAAGTTGCCAAGTAATGACATCGTGCTTTTCCGCTATGCCGATGCTCTGCTGATGAAGGCAGAGGCCAAGGTGCGCAATGGCGAGGACGGCAGCCAGGAACTCAATGCCGTTAGAGCCCGAGTAGGGATGCCTGCCCGAGAAGCCACCCTCGACAATATCCTCGAGGAGCGCCTCTTGGAACTGGTATGGGAGGGTTGGCGCCGCCAAGACCTCATCCGCTTTGGCAAGTTCACGGGAGCCTATGATCTCCGAGAGCCCCTCGATGGAGAGGAGTCGGGCTATACCACCGTCTTCCCAATCCCTCAGAAGTGCAGGGATCTCAATAAGCATCTGAAGCAAAATCCAGGCTATACGAAGTATGTATATATAGAATAAAAAGGAAAGGAAATGAATATGAAAAGAATATCTTTAGGAGCCATGGCACTAGGTCTAGGAATGATGATGATGGCATCTTGCGGCAGCAAGGGAGTCAAGAGTGTGCAGGCAGAGGCTGAGTCTCAGGCTGCAGAGACAGCCACCGAGCTGCTCAGTTTTGATAGCATCTTGGTGGATACCGCCACCACCATCGTTAGTGGAAAGGATACCCTGCGAGGCACGGTTCATATCCAGTTGATGCTAGCCAAGGGTCCAGGTGCGGATGCCGTCAATGACTCCATCTTGCAATCTGGTATCTTCATGCCCGAGTATATGCCTCAGGATACTAAGGGTATGACCGCCGCCCAGCAAGTGCATACATACGTCAAGGACTTCCTGGCAGGCTATCTTGCCGACGTCAATGGGATGAAAAAGCAGGGCGTGGAGCTATTTCCTACCTTCTCTTACTCTTATGAGCTTACATCGCAGGTAGACCAGAATCAGCAGGATAGCCTAGCCAATTACCTAGTGTCAGGCTATGTATATATGGGAGGAGCCCATGGCAGCAGCATCAGCGTGGCTCGCAATTTCGACATCCATACAGGCAAGCAGCTCGATAAGCAGGGCCTCCTCAGGCCAGAAGGCGAAAAGCCCGTTACGGATATGGTATATCAGGGCATCGTGAAGTCGCTGGGCTCGGAAGCCGCCAATCTCAAGGACATGCTGTTCTTTGGCGAGAAACCCTATCTCACAGGCAACTTCCTCGTTCAGCCCGATACCATTACCTTCATTTATCAGACCGACGAGATAGCACCTCACGCCTGCGGTGAGTTCCGCATTCCGCTCAGCAAGAAGTCGCTGCAGCAGTATCTCAAGTAGGTATTAAGCAAGTAATACTGGGAGGGCAGGTTTGTTACCTGCCCAATAGGCCAGAATGCCCATCATAAAAACAATCCACCTCATTGGGCTGGTAACAAACCTGCCCTCCCAGCATTTCTCCTTGCCCAATGGGTTAGGAGAGTTCCAGCATTTCAATTGAGCAACTAATCTTTTACTCTTTCACTACCTCTTCCACGTACTTCACGAGCGAATCCTTGCCATTGAGGAGGTAGAACTGGACTCTGACCACGTGATTGATGTCGGCGCTGCCTTTTACCTTGACATGGCGAGTCTTGCCATACTCCAGAGTGTCGCGGCGGGATGGGTAGGAGAGGAGCTGGAGACGGTCTTTGGTGGAACCACTGCCCACATAGTAGATGCCCACGCTATCTACGATGCTCTTCTGGAGGGAGTCTTTCTGGGCTACCTTCTGGGCATGTTGGGCGGTGGTGTCTACGGGCTCAAACTCGCTGGCTGCCACGGTGTCGCCATCATTCTGGTCGGGGGCGAAACGGCAGCTGCTGGTCGTTGTAATAAAAGTTGTGGCGACCAAGGTCGCCACAACATATAAGAGTTTCTTCATATTTTATGATGAATGAATAATCTACAGAATAATTACATCTCCACGATAACCTCGTGCTTGCCCTCGGCGCATGGGATGACGCAGCCCTCGATGGCATTGCCATCCACGGTGATCTGCTTAACGCCCTTTTCCTTGCCCTCTGGGTTCTTCACGATGATGTGGTATTCGCCACCACGGAACTTGCGGGTTACCTCATACTCCTTGGCGGTGCTTGGCAGACAAGGGTCGATGAGCAAGCCCTCATAGTCTGGCTTGATACCGAGGATGAACTCGCTGACGGTATACCACATCCAAGCGGCTGTACCGGTAAGCCATGAGTTCTTGCCCTCACCTGGCTTGGCTGCATCCTTGCCTGCCACCATCTGGCAGTTTACGTAAGGCTCTACCTTATGCAGGGTCTGGTACTTCTCCTCTACGTAGCTAGGCAAAATCTTGGTGTAGTGCTTCCAAGCGTCATTGCCACGTCCGGCTACGGTCTCGCCGATGATGACCCAAGGATTGTTGTGGCAGAAGATGCCGGCATTCTCCTTGTAGCCCTCTGGATAAGAGGAAATCTCACCCATCTCTACATGATAGGTGGTATAGGCTGGGTTGTTGAGCACCATGCCATGCTCGCACTCCAAGCGCTCCTTGGCGCTATCCAAAGCCTTGGCGCAGAGGCCTTCCTCCAAACCGATGCCTGCCATGGTACACCATCCCTGGCTCTCGATGAAGATCTTGCCTTCCTCATTCTCATCGCTACCTATCTTGTTGCCGAAGAAGTCGTAGGCACGGAGGAACCATTCGCCATCCCAACCATGCTGCTTCACAGCATCGCTCATCTCGTCCACTGCCTTCTGCATGCGCTCTGCCTCGGCAGTGTACTCTGCCTTGCCTGTGTTCTTGGCGAGCTGACGGCATAATGCCACATAGTCCTTGCCTGTTACCACGAAGAGACCTGCAATCATTAGGCTCTCTGCCTTAGAACCTTCGCCTTTGTTCTCTGTGGTCTGGAAACTCTCGTTTGGATCCCAAGAGAAGCAGTTGAGGTTGAGGCAGTCGTTCCAGTCGGCTCTACCGATGAGTGGCAACTTGTGAGGACCGAGGTTGTTGATGACGTGGTTCATCGAAATCTTCAAGTGCTCGAAGAGGCTTACCTCGCTGCCTGGCTGGTTATCGAAAGGCACCTGCTCGTCGAGGATAGAGAAATCGCCTGTCTCCTTGATATATGCCACGGTACCGAAGATGAGCCAGCATGGGTCGTCGTTGAAACCACCACCGATGTCGTTGTTGCCTCGCTTGGTGAGAGGCTGATACTGGTGATAGCAACCACCGTCTGGGAACTGGGTGCTGGCGATGTCGATGATGCGCTGGCGAGCACGCTCTGGTATCTGATGTACGAAGCCCACGAGGTCCTGGTTGGAATCACGGAAGCCCATGCCTCGACCGATGCCGCTCTCGAAGAAGCTGGCTGAACGAGACATACAGAAGGTAATCATGCACTGATACTGGTTCCATATGTTCACCATGCGGTCTAACTTGTCGTTGCCGCTCTTCACGGTGAAGATGTTCAGCAGGTTATCCCAGTACTGGTTGAGTTCTGCGAAGGCAGCATCCACCTTTTCGGTGGTATCAAACTTGGCGATAAGCTGATGAGCCTTCTCCTTGTTGATCACCTTCTTGGCGCTGAACTTCTTGTCCTGCTCGTTCTCCACATAGCCCAGCAGGAAGATGAGGTCGCGGCTCTCGCCTGGCTGCAGGGTAACCTCGATATAATGAGCTGCGATAGGGCTCCAGCCGTGGGCAAAACTGTTGCGTGGCTTGCCTTCCATCACGGCTTCCGGCTCGGCAAACTCGTTGTAGAGTCCGATGAAGCTCTCGCGGTCGGTATCGTAGCCCTGAATCTCGGTGTTGACGGTGTAGAAAGCATAGTGGTTGCGGCGCTCACGATATTCGGTCTTGTGATAGATGGTAGAACCCTCTACCTCCACCTCGCCCGTAGAGAAGTTGCGCTGGAAGTTCTCCATGTCGGTAGCAGCATTCCAGAGGCACCACTCTGCAAAGGAGAACACCTTGAGGGTCTTCACCTCCTCAGTCTGGTTCTTCAGCGTCATCTTCTGCACCTCAGCCCATGTATGGAGCGGTACGAAGAAGAGCACACTTGCCTCTACGCCGTTCTTGCTGCCCGTGATGCGGGTATAGTTCATGCCGTGGCGGCACTCGTAGCTGTCGAGCGGTGTCTTGCAAGGTTTCCATCCCGGGTTCCATACGGTATCGCCATCTTTGATATAGAAATAGCGACCGCCGTTATCCATCGGCACACCGTTGTAACGGTAACGGGTGATGCGACGGAACTTGGCATCCTTGTAGAAGGAATAACCACCTGCTGTGTTTGAGATGAGCGAGAAGAAATCCTCGTTACCCAAATAGTTGATCCAAGGCCATGGAGTCTTGG
>OQWM01003396.1_pt1 | contig 10632 bp, 7 predicted proteins | sample 1691531 | NCBI WGS metagenome assembly OQWM01 (sample SAMN03418257, study PRJEB22391) | human gut metagenome | biome: human-gut; feature: organic feature; material: feces | host: Homo sapiens | place: Tanzania | collected 2013-01 | reverse complement strand
GCGCTTCGCGCTTTGTTTTGAACATTAATTATCATTAATTATCCGTTAATTATTTCATTAATTTTATTCGTTAATGTTCATTCATGTTAAGCTTTCAAATTGCAGTTTCACTCACACGAATCAATATAGCCCCCTTTTTATTTCACGTCGCCAACCTTAATAAGGTATTCAGCTATTTGTACAGCGTTGAGTGCTGCGCCTTTACGTATCTGGTCGCTTACTAACCAAAGCGTAATGCCGTTGGGATTAGCCAAGTCTTTGCGAATACGACCTACGTAAACGGGGTCTTTGCCAGCCAAGAACAATGGCATGGGGTATTCTTTCTTTTCGGGGTTGTCCATCAAGACCAAACCTTCACCACCAGCAATGGCTTGCTTTACAGTGTCAATTTCGAGAGGTTGCTCCGTTTCTACCCAAATGGCTTCAGAGTGTGAACGTAAAGAAGGTACACGAACGCAAGTAGCTGAAGTAAGTACGTCAGAGTGCATAATCTTACGCGTCTCATTGTACATCTTCATTTCCTCTTTTGTATAACCATTCTCTTGGAAAACGTCAATTTGAGGAATTACGTTGAAGGCCAACTGATAGGCAAACTTGTTGACCGTTACAGGTTCGTTTGCCAAAACTTGGCGATATTGCTCCACGAGTTCGTCCATAGCAGCTTGGCCAGCACCGCTGGCAGCTTGATAAGATGCCACGTGTACGCGCTTGATGTGGCTCAACTGCTCAATAGCTTGTAGGGCAACTACCATCATGATAGTAGTGCAGTTAGGGTTGGCAATGATGCCACGGGGACGAGTCAATGCATCTTTAGCGTTGCATTCAGGCACAACGAGGGGCACTTCTTCGTCCATGCGGAAGGCTGAAGAGTTGTCAATCATCACTGCACCATACTTTGTAATCGTTTCGGCAAACTCTTTTGAAGTGCCTGCGCCAGCTGATGTAAAGGCTATGTCAACGTCTTTAAAGTCGTCGTTGTGTTGAAGCAATTTTACGGTATATTCCTTACCGCGGAAGGTATATTTTGTGCCTGCGCTACGGGTAGAACCGAAGAGCAACAAATTGTCGATGGGGAAATCGCGTTCGGCCAATACGCGCAAAAATTCTTGGCCTACGGCACCACTGGCGCCAACGATAGCTACATTCATTTGTTTGTCTTTTATCTGTTTTTTTACACATTAAGTATCTTTTGTTATTCATTTTATTGCATAACTATACTTAAATGTGTCATTTTGTTTTTATCGTTATTTATTTAATTACAGAACGTAAGCATGTTCTTTGGCTGCAAAATTACACAAAAATCTGTGAAACAGGGCGCGTTTAGGCGATTTGTATGCAGTATTTTATGCTAAATGGCAGTTTTTTTGCAATTTTGCAGCGAACGACAGTTGATGAGCAGACTTGTTAGTTGACGAGTTAACAAGTAGATTGCTTCGCCATGACGATTACAACAAAGTAACATAATATGTAACTTACTTGTCAACTTGCCAACTCGTCAACTTGTTAACTCCAAAAAGAAAAGCAAATGATAACCGACCCTACTTGGATATTTCTCATCGTGTTGTGCATTATCCTTTTTGCACCCATGTTGTTAGAGCGTCTGCGCATTCCCTCAATAGTGGGAATGATATTTGCGGGAGTGCTCATTGGCCCCCATGGGTTTGGTGTGTTAGAGCGTGATGGTAGTTTCGAACTCTTTGGTAAGGTAGGACTTTATTATATCATGTTCTTGGCCTCACTTGAGATGAACCTGCAAGATGTGCAGCGTATCAAGGGACGTGCCTTGACATTAGGCTTGTTAAGCTTTGCTATACCAATGCTGATAGGCTATGTGGCCAACAGCTTCTTATTAGGGTATGGTATAGCAGCGTCTGTATTGATAGCTGCGATGTATGCTTCACATACGCTCATCGCCTATCCCATCGTGTTGCGCTATGGCCTCTCGCGCCTCAAGAGTGTAAGTATAGCCGTTGGGGGAACAATCGTGGCCGATACGCTTACTTTATTAGTGTTAGCCGTAGTAGGAGGAATGTTTAAGGAACATGTGACAGGCTTGTATTGGGTATGGTTGGTTGTAAAAGTAATATTGCTTGGTGCTATTATTATATATGTCTTCCCACGTGTCGGTAGGTGGTTCTTTCGAAGGTATAATGAAAGCGTTGTGCAATACGTGTTTGTACTCGGAATGGTGTTCTTAGGAGCTGGACTTATGGAATTGGTGGGAATGGAAGGTATCTTAGGAGCCTTCTTGGTTGGTTTGGTACTCAATCGTCTGATACCTCCGTCGTCTCCCCTAATGAGCCATATTGAGTTTGTGGGCAATGCCTTATTTATCCCTTATTTCTTAATAGGAGTGGGGATGCTTATTAATTTAGGTGCGCTCATTGAACATGAAGGAGCCATTCTGGCAGCTTGCGTAATGGTAGTTGTAGGATTGGTTAGCAAGTGGTTAGCCTCGTTTACCACACAGAAGGTTTTCCGTATGTCGGCTGATGAGCGCAAACTCATGTTCGGTCTAACAGGTTCTCGTGCAGCCGCCACTTTAGCTGTTGTATTGGTAGGATATAAAATCATTTTGCCTAACGGGACGCACCTCTTGGGGGAAGACGTGCTCAATGGCGCTATGGTGTTGATATTAGTCACTTGCGTGGTGAGCTCATTGATAACCGAAAATACGGCACGTCAAATGGCTGTTCATCAGCGGGTAGCAACCATAGCGAAATCTACCCCTGTGGCTGATGAAAATCCCGATCGCATTATGATGGCCTTAAATTACCCCAATATGGTGGGGCCTTTAGTCGAGCTTTCACTCATGTTGCGCACTCCTCATTCCGTAGCTCCTATCATCGCTCTCAATATCGTGTTGGAGAATGATCCTTCAGCCCGCCAGAGTGGGGAAGAACAGCTCGAACGCGCTGTAAAGTTAGCTGCGGCCACCAATATTCGTATCCAGACTTACCAACGTTGGTCGGTCAATGTCGTGAGTGGTATTTCACACACCATAACGGAGCGCGGAGTGAGTGACCTCGTGTTAGGTCTGCACCAGAAAGCGCGTATCTCCGACTCCTTTTATGGTAAATTAAGTACCGACCTTTTGGCTAAGATTGACCGTCAGATATTCATCTTCCGTTCTATGATACCGCTCAATACTGTAGGGCGTATTCAACTCTTGGTGCCCAATAAGGCAGAGTTTGAACAAGGCTTTGCTCGGTGGATGGATCGTGTGGCATTGCTCATGCGTCAGATGGCTTGTGGTATAAGCGTTTATTCTTCTCCAGTCACGCTTACTGCCATGCAACGCTACTTTGACGAGAAACACAATGGCCTCCCCGTACTTTACAGCGATTTTAAGTCGTGGAGCGACCTCGTTTCTTTGGCTCACAATTCACGTCAAGACCATTTGATGATATTTGTCTGTGCACGTCGTGGCTCGCTTTCTTACCATAATTATTTGGAGCGTCTACCCGATCAAATAGAGCGTTACTTCTCCTCTCGTAACGTGCTGCTCATCTATCCACAGCAGCCAACGACGAGAAACAGATAAAGCCCTACTAAAAAACTTTTAAACAAGATAAAACTCGGTGAAAATACTCCTAATAAAGAAATTGTACGTATTTTTGCACGCAGTATCTACTATTTTGTAAGTTGCAAAATAATATTTTGTAAGTTGCAAAATAAGGTGATAATAGTACACAAACAGAAAAACTACGACATGAAGAAATACTCGATATGGACGTTAATCGTGGCCGTGCTTACCAGCATGGCCTTTACGGCGTGTGACACATCGACCAGTGGCAGCGAGGTAGAGGTGTCGCGCGATTGCGTCATTACATCTGCCACACTCGGCAATTTAAAGCGTGAGGTGAAGGCCAAGACAAGTGCGGGCGTTGATACTACTTATATATATACGGTAACAGGCGGTGCTTACAGCCTCTACATTGACCAAGTAAACTATCGTATCTACAATCCTGAATACCTACCCCAAGGTACGCGCACAGATAAACTCGTGTTTGCCGAGAAGGGTATGGTTAACACTGGTACGCTTTCTATCAAGAGCCTAAGTACAGGCAATGATACAATCTTTACGCCGACCGATAGCACCGACTTTAGTGTGCCGCGTGAGGTAACGGTGCATGCTAACGACGGCGTGTCAAAGCGCACTTATACGGTTGATATTCGTGTGTACAAGGAAAATCCCGATTCATTGGCTTGGACGCAAGTGGCTAATAATCCATTGAGCGACATTGCTTCGTTTGTAGAGAGCAAAGCCTTGAGCGTGGGTGGGGCCTTATACGTCTTTGGTCAACGTGCTGACGGTACAACACAAGTGGTACAAACCGAAACGGCTGATGCTCACTTCGATAGTGCTATCAATATTGCAGGATTGACCCACTTCAACGTTCGTTCGGTGCAATATTTTAAAGGCCAATTCTATGCCTTGGCTAACGGCCAACTCATCACTTCTGCTACGGGCTTAAACGATTGGACATCAGTCAACACTTCACAACGTTTTGATGCGCTTGCAGCCGTTGTAGCAGACAGTATTTATGGCGTAGCTGATGGCAAGATGTACGCTTCAGCTGATGGCCAAACGTGGCGCTTGAGCCAAATCGATACAGAAGGCCATCTCCCCACACAAAATCTGGCTTTCACTACCTTGCAATCGCGTACGGACAAGAAAGGTTACATGGCCATTATGGTAGGTAGCGATGCTGACGGCATGGCAGTGTGGAAACGCGACTTTGATGCGATGGGCTCATTCAGCTATCCTTGGATGTACATTCCCCAAACAGAGGAGTTGGGCGAATACGCTTGTCCTAAGTTGAGTAATGTCAACTTGTTCACCTACGACGGTAGCACCATTTTAGCAGGTATAACAACAGAAGGTACAATGGCCCCCTTCTATACGAGTCAAGACAATGGCCGCACATGGAAGGCAAATGAGTTACCACATCCTACGCTCACTGGCGTGAAGGCTTTAGCCGTTACGGTAGATAGCGAGCAATATATATGGGTTATCTGCAGCGGAACAGGTATCGTTTACAAAGGACGCATTAACCGTTTGGCAACGGGTGAGTAATGTGTAAATGCGTAGGAAATGTGCAAATGTGTGAATGTGCAAATGTGCGAATTGAATGTTTCAGTGTGTAAATGCTGAATAATTTACAGAGGGTCACATTAGCAAATTAGCACATTAGCAAATTGTAAGATTGTGAACAGATTAAGGAATATACATATCACTTCATGCGCCTCCTTGTTCAATAGAATGAGGGGCATGAAGTTGTATCTGTGTCTCCTACTTCTGTTCGCAGTTCTTCGTGTGCAAGCCCAACAGCAAGATGACAATTTCTATCGCTTAGAGTTAGGCGCTGGCTTAGGGGCAAGTCTCAATAAGACGGATGTTGACAGCAAAATGAGTTTCGCTGGTGCACTGATAGCACGTTTCCCGCTCAATCCGCGTATGGCCGTTAAGACGCAGTTCACCTATAACCAAATGAAGGGCAGTACACAAGGTATGAAACCCTTCTTGCCTGCCAACCCCAATGCTACGGGAACAGAAAGGCTGAGCTATGAAGTGAATAAGGGCATCTATGACGTGTCAGCACTTTATGAACTTCACTTTTTGCCCTATGGCTACCTACGCGACTATCGCGGCTACTGCCGCCTTGTGCCTTACGTACAAATGGGCTTCGGCCTTACCTATGGCGCAGCTGGCAAAGCTTTTACGGCAAACATTCCCATGGGATTGGGCGTAAAATACAAAGTGGCCCCCCGACTCAATTTAGGCCTGGACTATTTGGTACACTTTAGCCTAAGTGACAAGCTCGACGGCTTATCCGCCCCCTTAGGCATTAAGTCAGAGTTGTTTCGTAATAAAGACGTGTATTCGGCTCTCACCCTCACGCTCACTTACGACCTCAATCCCCGATGCCCCACTTGTAACAAAGACTAATCATTATTATACATAGAGAAATGCAACTCGACACTTCAAGAATTCCTGCCCACATTGCCATTATCATGGACGGCAACGGACGTTGGGCCAAAGCACGCGGCATGAACCGCAGCATGGGCCACCAACAGGGCGTCGTAGCTGTGCGCGAAATTACCACAGCGTGCTCAAACATGGGCGTGAAGTTCTTGACGCTCTATACCTTCTCCACCGAGAATTGGAATCGTCCTGCCGACGAGGTAGCCGCGCTCATGTCGCTTATCCTTACCTCGTTAGAGGAGGAACTGTTTATGAATAACAATGTGCGCCTTCGTATCATTGGCGATTTGAGCCGCGTACCCGAAGTAGTGCGCGAGTCTATTCTCGGACTCCAAGAACGCACTTCGGTCAATACGGGCATGACTATGGTTATCGCCTTGAGCTACAGTTCGCGTTGGGAGATAACGAATACAGTACGCCAATTGGCCGACGAGGTGAAGCAAGGCAAACTCCAACCAGAGGACATCACCGAGCAGACAATCAGCAGCCATTTGACCACCAACTTTATGCCCGACCCCGATTTGCTTATCCGTACAGGAGGCGAGGTACGCTTGAGTAATTACTTGTTGTGGCAATGTGCTTACACAGAGTTCTATTTCTGCGACACTTTCTGGCCCGACTTTCACGAGGCCGACCTTTGCAAGGCCATTGAATGGTTCCAAAATCGTGAACGCCGATATGGCAAGACAAGTGAACAGGTAAAAAATTAATGTGCGAATATGGTTAGTGTGTAAGGGTTGAGGCTTATAAGTTATGTTTCTTCTTAACCCCTAACCCCAACGTAACCCCCTAATCCCAACATAATCCCAATAACCCCCTAACCCCAATAAATGAAATATACCTCACGCATACTGCTCACGCTGGCTGCAGCCCTGTTATCAACAGGAGCTATACAAGCACAGACCGATGCAGCAGACAATAATGCCAATATGCCCGTCATCACTTATACGGCTAATCACCCCCGCTATACGTTGGGCGGCATCACCGTTGATGAAATGAAGGGCTATGACGCAGACTATTTGCTCAATATATCGGGCTTGGTAGTGGGTCGAAGCTACGAAATTCCAGGACCCGACATTAGTGAAGCTGTGCGCCGCTATTGGAACCAAAAGATTTTCTCTAACGTCGAGATTGTAGCCGATAGCATTGTCGACGGCAAGGCTTATCTACACGTTAAACTTACGGCTCAACCGCGTATCTCAAGCATTCGCTATACGGGTGTGAAAAAGTCAGAGCGCGAAGACTGCGAAAAGATTATCGGCTTCCAGCCAGGCAACCAAATCACCACCGATATGGTCAACCGCGCTGAACACTATATCAAGAAGCACTTCGAAGAGAAGGGCTTCAAGAATTGTGAAGTAAATATCGTACAGCGTGAGGACGTTACGGGCGACAACCGCGTGTTGGTAGATATCAACATCAACAAGAACGAAAAGATAAAGGTAAGCAAAATCTTTATTACAGGTGCTGACCCCAAACATGTGGCAAAGCTAAAGAAAGCGATGAAAAAGACGCACGAGAAGAGCCTTGTCAATCTGTTCCGTTCCAAGAAGTTCTTGCCCGAGAAGTATAAGGAGGATAAAGACCTCCTCGTCGAAAAACTCAACTCATGGGGCTATCGTGATGCCTTGATTACAGCCGATAGCGTACAGATGGTTGACGACAAACACGTAAACGTCTATATGAACGTCTACGAAGGCACGAAGTACTACATTCGTAATATATCATGGGTGGGCAACACCGTTTATAATTCAGACCTTCTACAGCGCATCTTGCAGATGAAGGACGGCGACGTGTACGACCAAACGCTTATGAATAAACGTTTGAACACAGACGACGACGCTGTGGGCAATCTCTATTACAACAATGGTTACGTCTTCTACCGCCTCGACCCCGTCGAGATAAACGTTGTAGGCGACTCTATCGACCTTGAGATGCGCATTCGCGAAGGTCAACAAGCTACCTTCAACCAAGTACGCATTTCGGGCAACGACCGCGTCTATGAGAACGTTATTCGTCGTGAGTTGCGCACCAAGCCAGGCGACCTCTTCTCAATGGATAACATCAAGCGCTCTATTCAAGACCTCGCGCAGATGAACCAGTTCGACCCCGAAGCACTACAGTCTCAGTTCGGCCAAAGTGGTATCAAACCCGACCCTGTTAGCGGTACGGTTGACCTCACCTATCCACTCACCTCAAAGGGTGGCGACCAAATCGAACTCTCTGCCGGTTGGGGACAAACGGGTATCGTAGGACGTGTAGGACTGAAGTTTACCAACTTCTCTGTGCAGAACCTCTTCAAGAAAGGTTACAAACGTGCAGGCTTCATTCCACAAGGCGACGGCCAAACGCTCTCCCTCCAAGTACAGACCAATGGTACATATTATCAGAACTATGGTCTCTCATTCCTCGAACCGTGGTTAGGCGGTAAGCGCCCCAACCAACTCTCGTTCTCTATCTCGTATAGTAAGCAGAGCGATGTAAACTCTAACTTCATCAATCAGAACTATTATAATAACTATTATAACTACGCCTACGGCTACGGTTCAAGCTCTAACTACTATACCGATGCTTACGACCCCGATAAGTACGTCAAGATGGTCAACCTCAGCCTCGGCTTTGGTAAGCGCCTTCGCTGGCCTGATGACTACTTTACGTTCATGGCCGAACTCAACTATACACGCTATATGTTGAGGTCGTGGAACTACTTCTTGATTACCGACGGTAATTGTAACAATATCAACCTCTCGCTCTCATTGCAGCGCAACTCTACCGACCACCCCTTCTATCCACGTAAGGGTTCAGATTTCCTCTTCCAAGTAAGTTTCACACCGCCTTACTCACTGTGGGACGGTCGTAACTACGAGAAGTTAGCCAACAATTATCAGAGTGCTAACTACCAGAAGGAGATGCAAGAGAAGTATCGTTGGATTGAGTACCACAAGTGGAAGCTGAAGTTCCGCAACTTCACTGCCCTCTCAAGTGCCGTCAAGGCACCTGTATTGATGACGCGTGTAGAATTTGGTATTCTTGGCGCTTACAATCAGCATAAGAAGTCACCCTTCGAAACGTACTACGTCGGTGGTGACGGTATGTCGGGTTATTCTGGCTATGCTACCGAGACCATTGCCTTACGTGGTTACGAGAACGGTTCACTCTCAGGTAACAACTCCTACTATGGCGATGCCTATGCTTATAGCCGTATGACCTTAGAGTTGCGTTACCCATTGATGCTCGAGACGTCAACGTCTATCTATGCTCTTGCCTTCCTTGAGGGCGGTAACGCATGGCAAGACGTCAAGAAGTTCAATCCTTTGAACATGAAGCGTTCAGCCGGTGTCGGTGTACGTATCCTCTTGCCCATGGTTGGTTTGATGGGTCAGCGGTCTGCTGTGCCTTGGCGAGCATCGGCGGAAGCTCTTCCTCGCGGAGCTTTTTGAGCTTGATTTCGCCCGCGATGATGTAGAGCGTCAGCTCATGATAATACTGCTCGTTCTGCGCATAAAGCTCGTCGAGCATCTTGCAGTCGGAGATGAGCTGCTTCTGATGGTTTTGGAGAGAGAGGATAATCTGCGCAACGTTTTCCTCAACCTTGTCGTACTTGGCGCGGAGCTGAGTGATGCTGTTTCCGGCTTTTTTGAACAGACCGAGGAAACCGCCCTTCTTGCCCTCGTCCACGTCAAAGCCCTTCAGCTCGGCGACGAGGTTGGTCAGCATATCGGAAATCGCGCCGGTGTCCTTGGCCTTCACGTCCTCCAGAATCTTGTCGGAGAACTGGGAAATCTTCGTCTGCGCGGCGAGAGCTACTATGATGACTACCGGGATATAGTGGATAGGGGACATACACTGGGGCTTCATTCGTACACCCATGATTACGATAAAATATATGCAAGCCTTGCTGATTTCTCCGAAGATATTGAGGAATTGCGAAATTTATTGTATGATGTAACAGGTGTAAATTGTGTATATTACAGATTCCCGGGCGGCAGTTCAAATACGGTATCCAGAGTGGATATGAACACCCTGATAGACTATGTGAATGCCGAGGGGCTTATATATTATGATTGGAATGCGCTGAACAATGATGCCGTGTGTGGCAGCTACACGCCGGAGCAGCTTGTTGACAATATCATGAAGGATGCACTGCAGCACGACGATGTGGTCATATTGATGCATGATCTTGAGTCGAGGCACACCACGGTGGAATCACTGCCGATGCTCATTGAAAGACTCCGGGATGATGGGTATGAGCTGCTGCCTATAGATGAGAATGCACCACTTATCAGGCACAGATGAGAAGGGACGGACATATGCCATGACTTATGAAGAGGCAAGAAGTTATATAGAATATACGGACACCATGGGAAGCGTTCTGGGGCTTGACAGTATAAAGGAGCTGCTGAGAAGGCTGGGCGATCCGCAGGACGCAGTCCCGGTTATACATATAGCAGGAACAAATGGCAAAGGTTCAATATGCGCATTTCTGGACGAGATACTTGAGAGTGCAGGATACAGTGTGGGAAACGGACCTGGAGATTTTGAGGATTACTTCCAGATGATTCAGGATAATGATAAAATGTGCGGCGGTTTTGTCTGGGAATGGTGTGACCATGCGATTGCTCATGGAACTGCTGAGAATGGAA